>Ga0131853_10009261_pt1 | contig 18000 bp, 11 predicted proteins | sample TergutLab28metaG_FD_92764 | JGI IMG/M metagenome (GOLD analysis project Ga0131853, IMG submission 92764) | Labiotermes labralis P1 segment gut microbial communities from Petit-Saut dam, French Guiana - Lab288 P1 (version 2) (version 2) | ecosystem: Host-associated > Arthropoda: Insects >... | reverse complement strand
ATATTATATTATATTATATTATATTATATTATATTATATTATATTATATTATATTATATTATATTATATTATATTATATTATATTATATTATATTATATTATATTATATTATATTATATTAACTAAAATTTCGTAAGTCTTGCTTCGTTGTGTAAGATTATATCCCGCCTTTCCAGGAGTGTGAGCTTACGTAACGAAACACGTCTCCTATTCTTTCCAGCAGCAAAACACTGTACCTAGCAAAACTTATTGTTTCATATACCTGTTTCTAAATATGTATATATTTACGTCCAACTGAAAGCAGGAGAAATGAAACCATTTTAAGACAGACCAGAGGCTATACACTTATACGGTAATTTAAGAGATTTATGAGACAAGAAATAATGGATGAAGAGACGCAAAATGTTTACAAAAATAGTAATTTAATCTTAAAGACAATCACATTTAAAAGTGCATGTCTTCGACAAAAAGACGCTGTGTCATTTAGACGGCGTGTCGGTAGGTTGTAGCAAACAAGAAGTTAAAACGATCCTTCTTACCGTCGGGAACCTTTGCCCAAAGACATTGTGTCACAGACCACAAGACTTGCAACTTCAGCAGCAATGCTGCAAGTAATCTGAACCTCGCACACCTTCCATTGTTTCTACAAAGCATTTCATTCCTGAATCTATGGTAAAACAGCTTTCAGTTCGTTGCTGCTTGCTTTGCTGAGTGACGATACATGCTTGCTACCCTACACCACGCATCGTGGGAGCAGCCTTAGTCCCTCCCTCCCTCCCACTTATTTATTCTAGATAATCTCACATCCGTTACCATGATTATTACACTTTACGTCAGTATTTTACAATTTTCTATCATCAGTTTTTACAAAATTCTGAAGTGAGAGCGATATCAATGCCTCTTAATAAACCAATATAATTTCATGTCCTGTAATTGTACGTGAGAAATACCGTTGTGATTTAAATGTACAAAGATAAGGGTAAAGCCGCCAATCACATTAATCCTCGTATAATAATTAAGTTGATAATTTATTAAGCTACGTGTTTCGACTCGCCTGTAAGAGCCATTATCAGGCTGTAAGATACACAGGGAAATTTATACATTTGTTCACCTGTCAACTCAGGTAACATGGGAAGGCTGTTATGACTGACGCTACGCTCCTTACCTTTGTCAACTTCATGTGGCGATAAATCTTCAACTAATAAGTCTGATGTCAAATATGCAATAACAACATTGTAATGTGTGTGTGGCGTTTTACGGAGCTGTGCCTTCGGTGGTAAAGGTAAGCCTCACCCTAGAACAGGCCACGAAGCCCCAGAGGTGGAGTAGAGGTATAGCTCTACCCTTTCTTTAGCCTCGGTCCTGGATTATGGTTAATGTCACGCCCCGGCCGTTTTACCCCTGGTAAAAGAGACCCGGTGCCTATTGTAGAGGAGGATGGGTAGGCCCCAGGGCCGGTCTTGACGGATATGGCAAACCTTGCCTCCACGGGCATTCGATCCCCGGCCCATCCAGCCCGTAGCCAGTCGCTGTACGGACTGAGCTCTCGCGGTCCGCCTCCTTTGGTGGTCCTAACTATAGAATATTTGAGGATATGCACATGACAACCGCAAAGAAATTGCACGCGCATCCAAACGCACCAAATAATATTGCGTGAATTACTCTTATAAATAGATAAAACAAAATTCTGACCTTCGCGACTTTACGAAAACCTCGTGCACACAGCTCTGTGGAAAACTGCAGTATGAAATATGCACACAAATTAATCGATATATGTTATTAATTTTTAAACCGCGGTTCTGTCTATCTTCGCCCATAGACTGTAGAAATTAAAGGACAGAAGACCAAATTAAAGTCAATTTCATACTTCCCCTCAACTGATCTATTATTCGAATATCTACCCCCACCCCATAAACATATTTCACTACGATTTCAAACGCCTCTTTCAAAAAGGCGATGACTTAATTGTAAAGTTAAAAAGTGAACCTGATTGCGAATCGTACTGTACAATGACAGATAACATAACTCTGAAAAGCCAGTCTCACTTGGTTATGTTTTTTAATTTATTGACAAATGATGGAGTCAAGTGGTAAAGTCCCTGTTACACAATCGAGTACAACTGGATCGATTCTGAGTGGTGACCAGGTGACAGCTGACAGGTGACAGTTACCCGGTAGCATACCTCACAACCACGATGGTGCAGGAACCACTGACTAAATCAACAGACTGCTTCATAGCTCATTTGCAAACTTCTGGCGGGCTCGATTATGTATATTTGTTTGAAAAACAAACAAAATGAACACACTTATTTACGGTTCGCGTGTTCGAATCCTGCTGCACACAATAACCTTTATCCAAAGAGTTCTATTCGTAACTTGTCCTGCAATTTTAAGAGTTCTTCCTCGTTGTTTCAAATTACCAAGTTTAGAACTTCGACCGGGAACTTCCCATCCTAAGTGAACAAAAAATATTTGTTAATAACATGAAATAAAAAATTACTGAAAACCTGGCCAATTACGAAGGTTACATAGGTCGACGACAGCTCAATGAAAGTGCAGGGAGCACTGATGGAATGATACTGACAGGGAAGAACTGAAATACTCGTGGGTGGGGGGGGGGGACTTGCACCGATGCCGCTTTTTTCACCACAAATCCTACACAGACTGGGACCAAAACCGGGCCTGCGCATTGACAGGGGTACAACAAAATACCCGAGAAAACACCCTCTTAAGTTTGATATTAGTTTGACCGTGCATCGTAGACATAAATAAAGTAGATGACCAACTAGATGCAACAATTAACAACTTATTAATCTTCAAATTAGCTCAACATGTTTCGGGCAATTCTTTTTGCCCATCCTCAGGAGCGCAAGACTGTAATTTACAGCAAGTGGTATGGTATTGTATGGTATGGAAGGATGTTGCTCGAGCAAAATCCTTCACACCGAACACACAGTCCTATCTGGGGACATATACCACATGCTGTAAGCCAAAGTCTTGCGCTCCTGAGGATGAGCAAAGAATTGCCCATAACATGTTGAGCTAATTTGAAGATTAATACATTGTTATTGTTGCATCTAGTTGGTCATCTACTTTATTTATACCCTCTAAGTTATTATCGAAACTTCATACTTTACGAAAGGATTTGAGAAATATTTCAAGTCACTCTTGCCAAACAAGTATCTAAACACGTGTTAAATAAAGCCCTCTCTTCGTTACGACCATATGAGGTGCGTTCGCAAAATTACGAAATGCGAAAATTAGATTCGTCATGTCTCTCCGTCTGTCCGTACGTCCATGAGTCCGTCCGTCCACTCTTCCATCCCTCCCGCCGCATTGAACAAAACCAGAGTTCCCGATGGGGGCATTTTCATGGAATACGATATCTGAGTATTTCTCCAAAACCTGTAGGGAAAACTCAGGCTTCATTAAAACCCGACAAAAATAACGCATACTTTACATATAAAACCCATGTAAATTTACGCAAATACCTCGCTCAATTTTTTTGTAAAATGAGAAATTTTTCACACAAATTTTGTAGAGAAAATCAAAATACACATCCAATGATCAATACCTTTTTTTAGAAAATCACACCCTTTAAGGCACAATTTGGAAAGTATGGCAGGTCCAGACAGAGAACAGACGAAAATATAATATGGCGTATATGCATTCTATGCTGGATACATAGGGCTATAGACACGCACTCAAAACATGTAATAAATATTGCTTTTCCAAGGCAACAATGGTTACGAGATAGCGTCACAATGTCACCTTTACACGTACAGTGCCTCCCTTGTTGCAGTTGAGGGCAGCAGAAGGTCACAAACTTTTTTTTATTCACTACAATGCAATAAATATCTCACTCCAACAAACGTTACCAATGGTTTTTCGAACCACTGGAAGCCTACGCATATTCCTTTCATAAACGAACAGATTTTTCCCACGTTTAACGTGAAATGTACTTAAACATCCCAGTCCGTACCGCGCAATGAACACAATCTCTCTCAGTCACAAAACCTATAATTTAATGCTATACAAGAAAGAAATCACTGTTCGTTCTGAGATCCACACAAAACACATACCACCAGGATTTAAAATCGTAATATAATTTCACCTTTCTCCTTTTCATGGCGTCTTACGACATAAATCGCCGAATAATAAAGGGAAGGACGCCAAATTCTAGGTCCAATATCAGCGTCTGTGAGGTACAGAGGGGCTGAGTTTCTCCTGTGCTGCCTACAGGTAATTAATTACCACGTTCTTATTTAATTCGAAGGTTTACAAGCTTCAGTCGGAAGAGAATCGCTATATAAACAAAGACCCCTTCAACTAAATACAGAAGAATAAATAATATTATATTGTGTTTAATTAAAAGCACATGACAGCAAATGTTCTGAAGGAAGATTAAGAATATCTACTTCTTGTATGCACAACACGTAACAATTATTGGCCGATGGACACTCTAAATTTTGAACTATACTTTAATCGAAATATGTTCTTTCGAAATGTCATAAGTAAACGTAAAAAAAGTACCCCATTCTGTGTGCATTCCGGAACATAAAAACGTAAAATCCGAACTGTGCCCTACACAGGTCATACTCTTCTGCAGTCTTTTCTGCAGTCCCAGACATTCCGAAACAAATAAACACAACAAATCATTTTTTGGCGTTTGTGTAACCGTGCGTCATTGATACAATAATATAAACAGCCAACTAGATGCAACAGTAATAATTTTATTAACAATTTCAATCAGCTCAACATGTTTCGGGCGATAATTTCGCCCATCCTCAGGAGCACTAGACCGTGTTCACAACTTGTGGTATAAAGCACCGACGGTGGTGCCTGCTGGTGACCAGGAAGAGGTAGAACGCAGTTCCACCTCTTCCTGGTCACCAGCTACTGAGCATGGGCGAAATTATCGCCCAAAACATGTTGAGGTGATTGAAATTGTTAATAAAATTATTACTGTTCTATCTAGTTGACTGTTTATATTATTATTATTATTACAACAAATCATTTTTAACAGTCTCTTGATAAGGGCACACAAATATTAAGCAGAAAAGTCCATCCCAATGAAGAGAGTGCCGCCCTTCCCTCTGTCGCAGGGGCAGATAAGAGTTCCTTGTATGTGACGTTGAAAAATGGTAGAGGCGTGTTCCACAAATTAGAAGAAGGAGCAAGTAAATTAAATTAACCAAAAAGGAGAGAAGCGGTTTCAGCAAACATGCGCGATAAGAGGTCTATTATTACGTTTGCCCTATGTTTGTTCAGAGTTGCCAAATTTTGGACCATACCTCGGAATACAAATACTGGAATTAGACAGTGCAACGGAAATTCTAATTCGGTGTTCCGTATTGCAAGCCGGGTATTGTTTTTTTTTTTTACAAAACAAGATAATATTAGCGAATTCCAACCACAGATGGACTGAAATTTTTCAATTAGCGAAGGATGTTTTCAGGTTCTAGTACCAATGGAAACCATTACTCATTCCATACAGTTTTAATTCTATCCATGAATACATAGGTGAGTATGTGAAGTCCTCCAGGCACTGTGGTGCAGAAATCTATAATACGTGATCCTTCCTTTTCCGTCGCATCGCACACTGCAGGTTTATCGCATAGAAGGCCCCCATCCGCCGGTACATCAAGCGACAGCTGCCGTGCTCAGATACGGCGACAAAACCAGCACGTCCTCTATAGACAATCAACACAGCGTCATTACCACGATCATATTAACTTCTGCTTCACTTATAATTTTGTGCGGGTGTTCAGAATTTTTAAGTAACGTCAGTTCGTTTGACTTCAAGAAATTCTTCGCCTTGGAGTCGTTCATATCTTACCCGGCAGTAAATACACCTGTAAAGATGAGCTAAGTCTGTCCCAGTGGTCGCGCGGTCTAAGGCGTGGGTCTGCGGCCGCCCGCCAGCTGAGATTATCGGTTCGAATCCCACCGGCTCTAGTGATTGTTGTGTGTTGTCAGGTAGAGGTCTCTGCGACAAACTGACCACTCTTCCAGGGGAGTCCTACCAAATGTGGTGCGTCGTCGTGTTTGATCTAGAAACCTCGTGAATGAGGAGGTCCTGGCCAAATGGAGACTTTCGCGCCAAAAACAAAACAAATGATAGGCTAAACACACCCACAGCAAATGCAGCCAAGCGATGTGGGTGCCTTCAACAGTTAAGTTTTGGTGTTAAACAGATTCAAACAGACTTTTCCAGACACTGCAAGCTACTTAACAACAGCGCCAACTGCCTGCCACAGCCTATCCAATCAAACGACAATAATCGCTCTGTCAACAAATACACTACTCTTTACGAACCTGAACGTTAATCACAGCCATCTGTTTTAACCAAAGCTGAATCCCTTTAGTGCGGTCAGTACAATTCACAGAGATTCTTCTAGTGCAAGAACCCAATTACGTCAACATTCTTAAGACAAAGGGGACCGCGATAGCACAATGATTAAGGTGCTGCGCTACAAATTGGAAGGTCACTGGCTCGATTCCAACTGGTGTCATTCGATTTTTCATTGACATAAAATCCTTCCGATCGCAGTGTCGATCGACTCAGCCTCTAACAGAAGTGAGTACCAGGAGCATTTCCTGGGGGTAAAGGCGGCCGGTGAGTAAGGCTTACAACCTACCACCATCCTGTGCCGTTGTCACGAAATCTGGGAAACTTAAATTCCTGGAACCCTCTGGGCCACTCCAGGCCTGTAACGGGACTGCTTTTCTTCTTAAGACACAGCGACTTCCGGAGCAAATTGCTTCCGTAATCTAGGAACTGATGGCGTTGCCTGCATATGAAACCACAAGAAAAATCAATATAACATAATTTAATCCTTAATAGGTAGGTTTTCACCCTTTTTATAGGCCACGAAGGTCCTTAGGGTGAGTAGAGGTATAGCTCTACTCTTTCTAGGACCTCGGCGCTCTAGATGTGGGTGGGGGGTCAGCCCCACGCCCCGCCACCTCTACCCCCGGGAAAGACCCGGTACCCATTGTACTGGAGGCTGGGTGGGCCCCAGGGCCAGTCTGGACGGGCCGAAAATCTCGTCCCCACCGGTATTCGATCCCGGATCGTCCAGCCCGTAGTCAGTCACTATGCCGACTGAGCTACCCGGCCCGCCATTTAATCCTTAAAAATTCATAAAAATTAATTTAGTCTGTATCGACCAATTAACACCAATATCTGGCTCAGGGGCTAGATGCGGCCTTCCATCTACCACCGACGCTATATAACCTTAGAAATTTACATCGTCGTTAAATAACACACTTAAAGCAAATGATTTACAAGCTTCAACTAACTCACTATTTCCACCTTGTGCAGTGTTTTTTTCAGCGGTCAAAACTCGCTCACAGAACAACAAAACACTCCGCCCTCCGTAAACTCCAAACTCATATAACCTTCCGCGTAACCGCTCAGCCTCTTATTCCTATCCTTAGCCGGAAGAATCCAGTTTACGACGTCGAAGCTTTTCTTCTTCAGGTCAGTGTTAGGTCTGTTCCCATCTGAATATAGGTCTTCCAATTTCTTTTTTTCCCTTCATGTTATTCAACAAAATTGTTTACTTCCCGTCGCCCCCATACATGCAACATGTTCCTAGCACCAGTTTTCTTCAGTCACACACATTTTACCAATTATTTTTAAAATGCCAGACTTCTGTGGAGTGGGATCATAAGTTCAAATTCAGCTACTACAAGAATGTCCGCCCGCTTATGTCCGGTTTTTTCTAAAAACGTTACGTATTTGCTCATGATCTTGTCCTCCATTCAAGTAGCTCTGTTTTTTTTTCTTCTTAACCTTTTGGCGCCGGAATTATTTTTTTAATTTTAGCACACCCTGTATATAAAATGTGAATAATACAGGAGGAACCAAATATGTGAGAATTATGAAACAATCTACATTTTGAAGAGAAAAAAACGGACAGTATACACCATGTTTAAAATATTCGGTACCTATATTTGTTGAATAAATATATAAAATGCAACTATGGAGGTTTGCGGTGCGGTACGTCAACTATGGTTGGCGTTAGGCGTCTAAAGGTTAATAATGGTATAAAACATATGCAACAGAGGAGGCCAATGTTTGGTTTGGGCTGCAGCACGAAGAAATGGAAAGCCATTCCACTTGTACCCACATACCATGTCGGAAGGTATAAGTTAACAATGAACGAAGGAAGGAACTTTACATTGCGGTGCGAGCCCTCGGAAATATCCGGTCCAAAACACTCTTGCGCCAAGATATACAAACGCAGATGTTTAATTCTGCGCGCAACAAAGCGGACTGAGTGATTGATGAGTTGTGTTCAACAGACAGGAACACAATCAGAGTCCGTGTTCGTAACGTGCTGCCACCTGTCAAGCAACTGCTCAACAACACACCACATTGTTGCAACAGACGAATATCTGAAGGAAGGGGAAACAGTTCGTATCACCGTTGTCGATCTCTATTTATGTCGAGGAGTCCAGAGTCATCGTGCTTGCGCAGAAACACGAATTTGGTTATGAGATCCTTTCAAATGTACTAATGGAAGAACAATTAAAGACAGCTGAATATGTTCAAGAGCATCATGCTGTGAAGTTACCAGGGCCAAGGGAGGAAGTAACAAAGGAAAGGAGTAAATTACAGTACCAAAAGCTGCAACAGTGATAATTATGGAATTCAATATAGGGGGTTAGAGCATGTTAAACCTGTAATACGCACAGGAGAAACGATGTGCCTTCAAAGTTTCAATCCGAATATCTGTAGAAAAAATAAAAACTTCTAAGCCTGAGTTTAGGGGTGAAGATAATATTAAAAATTATTTTAGAGAAACAGGATATGAGAATGGCGACTAATGTCGACTGGCCCAGGGTAATTGAGGAGAGAGGAGAGATCTGTGAACGCAATACTGTGTAGTTTTCTGATTCCATAAAAGAAGAGGCATTTCGTGTCAGCTTAGAAATTATCAACGATTTAAAACATCCTGTATCAAGTAACTTTGTTATTTGGGTTTTTCGTAGACGTACTGTTTCTTGTTGCATTTGTGTTAGGAGCAAGATGGAGTCCTCTCTTACGCATAGCGTCTATATGTGAAACGTCTGTATCAAAAATAGACATCAGGCCAATAAAAACCCCATCTGGAGAACATGTAAACCTACGTTGAAATATATTCTTGCACTCTTTCTGTTTAGCACTGTACAGTATTCTATTTAATTCAACGCAAACTCCGATGGTAACTTTATACGGTGTGTTAACCCAACGCGCTGTGACCATAACCCGAGGAAAATAAATTCATACACTAATTAGCTTCTATTCCCCAGACGCGAGGCAAGACCCTGAAAAACGTGCATTTTCTAGGTGTAGTAATGGTATCGGCCGATTCCTAAGTTATTAACTTTTACCAGGCTAAGAACGAGATATCTAAAGGCACTGTTTGAGGTTACAGTTGAAGAAAGCTTTTCCTTCCAAATCTCAACGATATGACGTAATTAGTGATGGCTTTTCTTTCTTCATCCTCTAGCTAAATAATTATATGCTGCACGCCCCTTCGTATCGTTCCACGGCTCTTTGTCCTTTTGCCTTATGTTTAAGTGTATGTTAGTACTGTTGAACGACACCGTCAACTGCTAAGTTTATAAAACCTTATCATATCCTCATTTACGTAGCTATACTGGCTTCACACAATGTGGACAAACCTGATCACATGAATGTACTAAGAAAATGATTTAATTCAATTATCATCATCAGACTGGTAGACACGTGAAAAGAATTCACAACTAATAATCATTATGTGTCAGTACAGTCACTGATTCGATGATATCCATCTCAAAAGCCCTATGACTGATTAATTGCTTGATAGTATGTATACCCGAACAATAAGATGTGTCCAAATTACTGCAAATGCAGCATCTTGCTTTGTACATGACATCCCCTTGTTTTACGATAGTATAATTACAGAATTTGTATCATTTAAAACAACACTATATTTAGAAAACAGGGTTTTTTTGTTTTCTTTTATATTCATACCGTGTATATTGAACAATAAATATTTATTATATACCATCATATGCACAAATAAGTAGTATAAATTGACATTAAAATTACTCTACGTTTCGGTGTTAATACACCATCTTCAGGGAGTTTACACTTGTGTTAGCTAAAGTTATGAATTATTACTTAATTACTTACTCCATGGTGCAGAGTCCTTCTTGAGAAGCTAACTGGTTTGCAGCTAGTCAAGAAATTCCCCGTATTTCACGTAACCCGAAGGTTCATTACCGCACTCACAAGCGTCCGTCAGCCGTCTCTATCCTGGGCCAGCCCAATCCAGTCCATATACCCACTTCCCACCTCCTGGAGGATCGTCCTAATATTATCCACCCATCTACGCCTAGGTCTCCCCAGTGGTCTCTTTCCCTCCGGTTTCCCCACCAAGACCCTATACGCCCCCCTCTCCTCACCCATACCCGCCACATGTTCATCCCATCTCATTCTTCTCGATTTTATCACCCGCACAATATTGGGTGAGGAGTACACATCACATGAATAATTAAAATGATAAAATACAATATAGTAGTGTGTTGTTGTGATAAAATATTGGTAAATGTGGCCGCATATGTAATTCTGCCATGAATAATACAAAATATAATTAAAATATAACGAGTATAATGAAATTATAACATTGTACGGTTAATGGTGAATTATATCTTTTGATTTGATGAACTTAACCTGGTTAGGTGTTTGTTTGTGTCGTGCGGAGTAAACAGGAACTCCGCACCACACACATACACCCAACTGCGAATTACATATGCGGCCACATTTACCAACATCTTACCATAACAACACACCACTATACTGTATTTTATCATTTTAACAATTCATAAATTTAGCTAACACAACTGTAAACTGTCTGAAGATGGTGTATTAACACCGAAACCTGTCGGAGTAATTTTAATATTAATTTACACTACTTATTTGTGTATGTGCTGGTATAATAATAAACATTTAGAGTATTTTGTGTCTAAGACATGTTTGGATCTAGGATAGGTCATTCTCAAGTTAACAACAATTATAAAAAATACATACTGAGGAAGATGAGTTAAAAATATTAGTTTGATTACATAGTATAAAAATAAACTCAATATTAAATTCATATACCAATAAAGTAACTCTTATCATGGGTTTTCTTTATATTGCTTACATTTACTGACAGATTTATCTTAGGTCGAGAAACGTCGTTCTTACATACACGTAAACCAGGCTGTCTGAATACAGATGTGTTTCTACTGATACAAATTCCTTATATTTTAACGCAGAATCTTTCTTTTGTGGCCGTACCTAAGACAGAGGCTTTGTCGCGCCAAGGTCCTGCATCTGCCGTGATACACCGTGAAGGCCGCCGGGCTCGCGGAGGCGATGACAAAGGACAGGCGTATTATTCGAATGCTGGTCTTGACAACGGACTGGCGAAAATTGACTCCGAACCTTTGAATCACGTAGTTTATAGACTACATCCAGACGATCGAAGAATCCTTCTTCGATTTCCGTCAGAGGCAGAGATTTTTCTCTACTCCACAGGTCTACGCCGGATCTGATGACCACCCAGCCTTCTATTCAACGCACACCGGCAGCCCTTTTCTCGGCGGTAAGCCCCTAGCGGTATGAAACTAACGACTTACCTCCGTCTCATTTACGTTACGTGGAGCCATACCTCTACTTCCCTATTCGCCTCCATAACCTGGTACTTCAACAAAGGACAACGTTCCTAGACAGGCAGCTGCAACTTATCCACTTCACTGCTGTGCGGCAGTAACAAGATCAGGATATGAACAAAGTTGTTCGACGCCAACCCCTTCCACATCTTCCCCCCCCCCCTCCCTCGACTATGCCAGTAACACCCCACATTATAGCCTGTGGACAAACACTGTGGATTCCGTGCGAAATACTTTGCAAGTTACGAGTCATTCAACTGGATTCATCTACGGATGTGGTCTAGAGACAAGCTGTTGTATGCCAGATGAAGAACTGTGCGTCGTGTAACAGGCAGTAAAGTTAGTGACCAGTTTAGAAACAATCAGCATCTCAAGAAACATTCCCCTGTATTTAGATAGGTAGTTATTTCCAAGGTTTGTACCACAACTGCAAATACAAACCGACATCACGTCTCCATGCTATTCTTCACAGCCCCAAAGCCACAGTTAAATGTAAAGTAAAATACACCCGCTTCATCCACGCTGATCTAAAATTATCCTTTATAATCACCCGATAGAGTACTTTATAAACTGATAAAGCGCCATTATAGAAGCAGCAAATTGGGGTAAGTTCATGGTTAGAGAAAAATTTCCATGCCGAGCAAGCCAATTATCCGTTAGGGTTCCAAGAGCTTGAGGCTCCCAGGAATTCAAGACAATCGGCACATGACAGTGGTGAAGCTGTCAGCCTTACGCACCGGTCGCCTTTACCCCAAAGGATATACTCCTGGTACCCATTTCTGTTAGAGGCTGAGTCAACCTTACGGCCACAGTGTGGCCGGAAGTATTAAGTCAGTGAAAAATCCCAATGACTCCATCGGGAATGAAATCCGCGACCTTCCGGCTTGGAGCGCAGTACCTCAATCAACTGCACCACCGCGTATCCGAGTGACTTAAGCATGTTTTCGATAGTATTCTGTTGGATGCTCGCCTAATTTCTTAATATCTTTCCATTTTACTTTATTCCCACCAGGCTGACTCGCTCAAATTGCCACTATTATCTCGCTATACATCATTACGGTCTCATTCCATATATTGTCCACCGAGCAAAGTCAGCTTGCCGGTTCCTTTAGCAATTTACAGCCCACGCTGGAAATAACGCATCGTCAAAAGTTGATGTTATTTTATCTGACAAACCGTATTATTCTTCACTCACATCGTCTCATGTGATGGCAGGGGCTGCCCACCGAAAGCCGCTTTGCTAATTTTCCATGCATTTTTGTTCTACATAATGCAGCTGATATTACGTTTTAGTTTAACATACTGAAACCGATATTACGTCTTAGTTTAACATACTGCAGCTAACATTATGTTTTAGTTTAATATACTGAAGCCGGTATTACGTCTTAGTTTAATATACTGCAGCTAACATTATGTTTTAGTTTAATATACTGAAGCCGGTATTACGTCTTAGTTTAATATACTGCAGCTGACATTATGTTTTAGTTTAATATACTGAAGCCGGTATTACGTCTTAGTTTAATATACTGCAGCTGACATTATGTTTTAGTTTAATATACTGAAGCCGGTATTACGTCTTAGTTTAATATACTGAAGCCGGTATTACGTCTAGTTTTAATATAGTGCAGCTTATATTACGTTTTAGTTGAATATACTGAAGCCGGTATTACGTCTTAGTTTAATATACTGCAGCTGATATTACGATTTAGTTTAATATACTGAAGCAGGTATTACGTCTTAGTTTAATATACTGAAGTCGGTATTACGTTTTAGTTTAATATACCGCAGCCGATATAACGTCTTAGTCTAATACACTGCAGCTGATATTACGATTTAGTTTAATATACTGAAGCCGGTATTACGTCTTAGTTTAATATACTGAAGCCGGTATTACGTTTTAGTTTAATACACCGCAGCCGATATAACGTCTTTGTCTAATATACTGCAGCTGATATTACGATTCATTTTAATATACTGAAGCCGGTATTAGGTCTTAGTTTAATATACTGAAGCCGGTATTACGTTTTAGTCTAATATACTGCAGCTGATATTACGATTTAGTTTAATATAATGAAGCCGGTATTACGTCTTAGTCTAATATACTGCAGCTGATATTACGATTTCGTTTAATATACCGCAGCCGATATAACGTTTTAGTCTAATTACTGCAGCTGATATTACGATTTAGTTTAATATACTGAAGCCGGTATTACGTCTTACTTTAATATACTGAAGCCGGTATTACGTTTTAGTTTAATATACCGCAGCCGATATAACGTCTTAGTCTAATATACTGCAGCTGATATTACGATTTAGTTTAACGTATTGCAGCTGATATTACGTCTCAGTTTTAATATACTGCAGCTGATATTACAATTTACTCATCATATCTATACACGTTACTGGAGACGTTTACCTTCGGCTCGAACACACTTTCACGCATCATACCTAATAATCACGCAGCTCTCTCTACGTTAAAGATTTATCATTTATGTTAGCCGACTGAAGTAATTTGCGGTAAATGTCAAATGAAATAATTACCTCATATAACGAAAGAGTAGAAACAACTTCCCGAGTACATAATATTACGTCTCGTACGATGGAGGTTCGTCAAATGTAAAGCCATAATCTAGTACAGCAGAGGTACATATTTCATTCATATTCCACTAGGGTTAACAAACGCCCTTACTGAGGTTATTAGTGTATCTTTCACTATCTAACAACATTTCCTCCAAATAGATCATGATTGTTATTCCTGGAACCTTATTTATTTTTCCGTCCATAGTCACCGCCTATTTAAATTCAAGGTCACAACTCTTAAATGCCAAAAAGAAAACCAACTTTTCGGCAAAAACGGAAGAAGCCCGGAAGATGACCCTGACAGCCTCTATGACACAAAGTGCTGCCCAACTTTAGTACACTGACCGTTTGTTGCTGATGTTGTGGCGACTCTTGGCCGTCCTGAGGTGTGTCCGTCGGAAAGAACACGACGTGCTTCTCTGCGTTGTTGTGTTGGTGCTGATGGTGACGGTTGACGCTATTGACGCCGCTGCCGTTCGCTGCCGTTCGCAGCTGATATGTGGGGTAATCGTGGTAGCCTGTATCGGGCATCTTACAAATTCGGAAACCTTGGCGCGAGCACTCGATCTGACATGCCGGCAGACACTTTTAGCATCTTAACGAGCTAAATCAACAGCCTGGTCCTGTGCTCAGACTTTAGAAACAACAGATTTCGTCAGCATATCAGCAATATTGGAATATCAACAGCTATTTCTTAAGCTGCTGATAGCAAACAGCGTATACACCGAGGGCAATAGATAGCGCTGACTACAAGGCAGTTGCTAACACTGATAATTGTCAACACACCTAGTCCCCGCACTGGACAGTTAAAACAGGTGTCATGTATATGCGGCTATCAACAGCCAAAGTGCATTAACAATAAGCAGCAATCATATAGTGACTAACATTCAGTGCTTGTCGCTAAAAGATGAATATTTTAGTCATTTTAAGCGCCCAAAATATTTCTGTTTTGTGACGGTTTCGAACATTGCTAACATGAAACAAACATGGTCACTATATTAACAGCCAACAACATCTGCACCTAACACAGTGAAATATATCCGACATTGATGCTGCCAATGCCCTGGAGCGTAATTTTCGATTGCTTTTAGTCCCTAATAATCTTTTGCGACACAGACAGATACAAACACTTTGCTTCTATGTTCATTTTATATATTGACATCTAAACTGGCAATATTGTGACCCTTAACGAATGTAAGCGGTGAACAACTGCACTGGTGCTGTAGTTTGTGTATAGGCTTTACATATTTCACATTGATTAATTTACATAACATTATTGCTTATTTTTTGTAGCGATATTTACTTCATGTTTTTGATTTGCAGGCCTAAATTTAATTATTTGGAATATACTTTTTGGGTCCTAAGTTTTTTTTTTTTTTTTTTTTTTTTTTTTTTTTTTGTTTTTTTTTTTTTTTTTTTTTTTTTTTTTTTTTTTTATTTTTTTTTTTTTTTTTTTTTTTTTGGGTTCTTTTTTTTTTTTTTTTTTTTTTTTTTTGGTTTGCCTTTACGTCTCGTCAGTCATCAATTCTTTCCCCGAAACACATGATACATGAAACTCTACTTCCTTTGCCCATCCATAAACCAATCTCATGCATTTTTAAGTCAATAATTTCGCGATTTCTAGCGTCTGCGGAATTGTAAAAAGTCTGGACTGTGTCTTAAAAAATTCCAGCAGACTTCGAGTCACTTCACATCTTGCAACACTCATGTCACCATAGCCACTTCTAACTTCTCTATTTCAAGCGTCAGTTTCTTCCCTTCGCTACGCACCTACGCATCGGTCTCTCCGCGCCGTGCATGTTGCATTGTCCCCTGGTCGTTCGGGCTGTCTGGCGGGCTGCCTGCAGCTTCAGGCGTGCGGTTACACAGTTGGTACGCGCAGTACTGAACCAATGAGGTGTACGGTTCACCGTATAAAGATCAGAAGGGGGGGGGAGCGCCTTCTAACATGCACTGCGCATGCTATGTGCCGTGATGGAGCGAAAGATATAAATAATTGTAACACCAACCTGCAAATTTAAATGCCCGCCCACAAAATGTCTTTTTATTTGGAACAAACTATGCTGCTCTGTCAGCTGATTCATTGCTTATGTTTCGTATTCCATACGATGCCCCACGACACTCTATCTGTTCCATACATGCTGTACCATCAGCTGCGTTCAACAGCGTCTGCAAAACCAACACGCGCACAAATGTGTACCATCTGTGTAATGAACGAATTACATACTACCTAACAAAGCCAAATCTATTTTTTCCACCAAAATATTTAATAGCACGGCTGTGAGTTTAGGCTCTTTGCTCTACCGACATCCTGACCGCTGGCCTGCTGTATGAAAAGACGACAAAGGACCAAACGCCTTAGTGAAATCCGCTATTGACAGTCAATACGAACCTGCACCCTACTTCCACGGGTCTTTGTATTCAATGTATTAGAAGTGAACTAAACCTCTGTTCCCGTGTCGAAACCCAAGTCTCATTGTGGCTGTCCATTAAGTCACAGAAGTGTCTTAAGGTCTATAAAGATACGTTGTGTAAGGAAACACACAGTCAAATGGGTAGTAGAATGTCTTACTCTTAACAGAGCCAACCTAACATGATTTTTCAAACTGCAGTTCCTAACATACAGCGTAAACACATAGTGACTGAGCTACCGGCCGGACAATTCGGGGTTCAATTCTCAGAAGAAATAAGGCATAATTCTCCATTCTGAAGTGTCCATACAGCCGCTGGGGCCAGTCAGCCTCCCATTCAATAGGAACACGGGTTCTCTGACCGGGGGGAGGGGGAAGCAGCTGGGTAGTGAATTTGACCACACACCTCAAACTAGTTCCGAGGTTAAGAATGAGTGGAGCTAGACCTCAACATCTCCTACACCCTTTCATGTGTGGAAAAGATAACGCTGTCTTTTTAAAGAACATCGTGTGTTTATTTATAGGACTATGACGACGGTATATCATTCATTGACACGGTCTCCTTCTATTGGATTAGCTCAAGTTATTGTCAGTCACTGGGTGACTAACAATACCTTGATCCAAGGGGTCCGTCACGTTATGTCCTTATCTGAAGGCAGAAGCAGAGCTGGCTTCCGGTTCAACGTGTTTTAAAAATGTCAGACGATGGACAAACTCCAAAAAAAATGTATATTATTTCAGTGGAGCTCATGTTTATAGAAGACGCCGGTCTCTCAGTTCGCATATTTAACTGTCGAGGATCGAATTCTCAGAACAGAGAACTATATGTTATATGTGCAGAATAACCACTCTCACGCACCACGAGGCCACATCGCGTCATGAAAACCGCCTCCAATCCATCTGCATCTCTTGTAATGTCTCTCTCCCACAGAACCTGTCACTTCCGGTGTCAATGCCTGACTTAAACGTTCCTGATACAGCAGTTTCTATTCTTCTGGAATTGACGCTGTAATGGTTTGATAGTACTTGCCGACGTTTCGAAACATCGTAAGGCCTACAATCTTAGGATCAAGAAGTCCATGAAGGCAGAATAATATAGGGATGTTTGGACCCTAAAATGGAAGCATTACGATTCTTTGAAACCTTGAGGAAATAATTGCCCACTGACATAGCACCACACCTTAGACGAATATAATACAGGGTTATTCGAAATGATTGTCGGGGTTTTAACAACTGCCACCTCGTTCTCCAGATGCAACCCCATGTGATTTCTTTCTATGGGGTTACGTCAAGGATCAGGTTTATGTTCCTCCTCT
>Ga0131853_10009258_pt1 | contig 18001 bp, 9 predicted proteins | sample TergutLab28metaG_FD_92764 | JGI IMG/M metagenome (GOLD analysis project Ga0131853, IMG submission 92764) | Labiotermes labralis P1 segment gut microbial communities from Petit-Saut dam, French Guiana - Lab288 P1 (version 2) (version 2) | ecosystem: Host-associated > Arthropoda: Insects >... | reverse complement strand
GAGGTCCCGGGTTCGATCCCCGGCGCTACCAGATTTTCTGAGTAGTAGTGGGTCTGGAACGGGGTCCACTCAGCCTCGTGAGCCTCATGAGGTCAATTGAGGAGCTACTTGAATAAAAAAAAGCAGCGGCACCAGGTCTAGAAAACAGAGATTAACGGCTGTGGGGACCCGTTGCGCTGACCACGTGACACCCCTCTATCCGCAAAAGTTGGCACTAGTTCGCGTGCGGACTAAGGCCACGGAGTTTAGTTTTACATTAAATTGAAGAAGCAATGTAGGTACACTGCAGTGCAACTCTGGAAGCTAAAATCCCATTTTATGAAACCTACTGTAGAGTAATTATAAATAATCTCTTTAGTTTGTTAAATATCTAATATGCTTGCGTACCAGAGTAGCTTCTGACTTACAGCAAGAGATGACAGAATTTTTTAGAATAACTGGTTTTAATTCTCCAAGAATCGAGATAATTTTTGGCTTCAACAAAAAACAAATTTACAGCATTTTAGAAATTTACGTGTGGAATCCAGCGACATACTGCCATATCACATTTTCCGTCAGCACTGAGTGCTGTTGATTTTGTTTCTAAAGTTCTCGAACATAATGCGCTGCAAAATTAGTACATCGTGATATACGAATGCGTATATGCGTTAGGCCTAGTCTTCTGTGTGTAAGAAAAAGAAGAATTAAGAATATATTTTGTCATTGCACTCTTTTAGTACACTTTATTCATTATTATAGACATTTTTCTTATCAAATAACTCGTCATTGTCTTCTTCTAATTCTTCTTCCTCCTCCTCCTCCTCCTCCTTCTTTAGCACAAAAATCCTCTGATATTGGCGTTGGCTTCCCTAATGGTATTCGGTCATTTTTTCTGTAATTATCCTAACATCTTCCTTTGGGGCTCACAAAATAATTATTTTCCCAGGATGACCAGGATTACCTGGAAGACCAAGCTTTGATCTCAGTGCGTGCTCCCCTAGGCAGTTTGGCAGACTCCTAAAAAGCCCTCTCTGTTTCCTCCTTGTGGGCACCTTCTCTCCGGCTCTTCTGCTGAGACCTGTCCCGCTTGGGTGAACTTACCAGTAGCTACGCCACCGTCAGCATATCCTAAGCACCAAATTACTCTGGGTTTTGTACAACATTTATTGAGAAGAACCTGGACATCCCTGATGTAGTACTTATTAACAGCAACAATGAATGCATCTCCAACGATATTTTATTCTCACTTTTTTCGATTCTTTAGAAGTACATGCAATTTTAGCGTAACAATAGAAGACGAGATTGTTGGGCTATCCGAGGGATCCATACGCGTGTTCTCTATTCATTATAAGTTGAAATAAATGAAGCCCATTTCATTTCTTTCAGAGTGTCTGATATGAATCGTGTTGGATCAATTGAATCACTACTTCGTGTTAGAAACTCGTTTTGCCTATAAAAACATGCAAAGCTTCTGTTTGAATCATTTTCTAATGTTGAGACATGCAGATGGTTGAAAGCACGATCAATATAAATGCCTTGGTGTAGGCAGCAGATGGAAAAAGGTCTGGGTTGGCAAGTGTACACTCTTCCATATTTAATATGAGTATTTCAATGCAGACTCTCTCTCTATCTATTTCTCATTCAAATATATATAAAATCTCTGTTAGCGAGTTGTGTGTATCCTATAGGTTAAGTACTGAAGCAGAAGAAAGAGTTGCGCATAGAGCATATAGGCCTAACACAATATAACACGATCAGCAGGTTGAACCTGATGAAATTTGCGGAAGAATCAGTATTTTAGGAGCTTTCGCAAAACTGCGAAAAGCGACAGGTAGCTGCTTCATGTCTGTCTGTACGTCCATCTGCCCGTTCGCATGGAAGAAATCGGTTCGGTTCCCACTGGACGGATTTTCATGAAAATTGATATTTGGACGTGCTTCGAAAATCTGTTGAGAACGTTCAAATTTTATTAAAATCTGAAAAATATAACGGGAACTTTACATGAAAATCTTTTTCTTTTTATGAAATGTTTCTCATTCTAAAAAGAATGAGAAACATTTCATAAAAATGTAGAGAAAATAAAATAGAAATTTATGTTCAATAATTTTTTTTCGAAAATCGTGCCGTACGTTAGATGAAGTGTAAGAACATGGTAGAGCCGGACAGAGTATAGATGGCAATGAAAATTTCATGCAGAAAAACAAGGGTATAGACATGCACTCATAATTTTTAACGCTTACAGCTTTTACGCTGCAACAATGGTTATATTAACGTACCTCAATATTCGGTTATAAGCACATTGCCTGTCTTCTTATAACTGAGATGGCGTGTTTTCTCTGTGACGTATGAGCTGAAGCTAAAGAAACTGTTGAGCAACGATCATATTGTACAACATGGCATAAACAGATGACAGCTCCCAGACTGGTCCGATCTGTGAACAAAGAGACGACCGATGGAAAAAGGTTGTGAAGGAAAGCTTGAATATTAATTTAGCATACATACATGCTAATATATACATACACACACACACATATATATATATAAGGAAGAATCCACCATCATGAGAACGATGAGACCATACTGCTCCTGGACAACATGGACATAGTGCGCATACTCCAGAGGAAAACCCCCTTTTGAACTAGTTTAAGTGACGGTGCAGAAGTAGAGACAGTGCTAGCGCAAGTGTTAGTGTAAAAGCAGAGACAGTACTAGTGTAAGTGCAGAGGCAGTGCTAGTGTAAGTGTTAATGTACAATCAGAGTCAGTGCTAGTGTAAGTACACAACAAATTGTGTACACATTATTGTAGCAGAAACAGAGAGACGCTAATGGGTGAAATATTTGGTTTAGCGTAAGATTAATAATTTAGGTTAGAATAAGTTTGCTTATTAGTCCCTGTGATTAGATTGAAATGACATAAAGCTCTGAAAGGCTTTATATATATATATATATATATAAAATGCATGCCTATGCAACACGTCGCTCTGATAAGTGCAGTCGAAATGTACCTGTTCTTAGCTGAGTACTGCAGCAGCGATATATCTACTGAGCAGTAGATCCCTATAATAACTGTATTTCAAGACACTTCCAAATTCATGGCGTGCAGATTTAGTGAAACTGTGATTTCTTAACAACACTCAAGGCCTATGATGATTAAAATTGGATCATCGGATGGGCTATCTGTGGAAATTACAGATAAAAATGGAAATTCTTACACACTTCACAGTGAATTTTCCATAAACATAAATTGGAGTAGAGTGAATGAACAGTTTTGTTTTATTTTATTATTCAGTGTATGTAGCAATGTTTATATTGCTAAAGGAGCTGAATTTTTCTGTTACTTAAGTTGCATGTTACTAAGGCATATTTATGAGGGAAAAATTGAACTCCACTCATTCATTACCTCCGCCAAACATGGAAATAAGCGTAAGTGATCCGGGTTGTGCTACGGCTGCTTGTGCATTTAAACACATTAATTAGAGAAATAATTAAACTTGGAATATTATAAAGAGTACTAGCTCTCATTAGCCTCCTCCTCACTAGGACATACTGTTCTAGCAGCAGACCTGCCCCCTTCTCAGGGTCTGAGAATATCCTTCCTCTAATAAAAATAATACCAAGATTCACAACCAGACAGAACAACTTACATGCAATTTGTATATTTCTCGATGGGAGACAGGAAGACAGAAAATCCTGAATTCTATAGCAGTAAGGAGACAAAAGATTCGTAATTTTTGTTAGGCCTGTTTCGTTTCCACTTAATATTATTTTAAATTAAAGCATTGTACCTACCGAGCATGCAGCGGGGCAGACACTGACATACACTTGTGTGCATTCCCGGTACATCTGCTCAAATAAAACACAATGCCGCGAGATGTATGAGTTTCTCTTCCAAACCTCCACTTCTAAATTACAGTGCAGCGCCCCAACAGAAGGGTCAAGACAACTCACGAGGAGTGGTCATGTTGATTTCTAAACTGAACCGTGTTTGATTTTAACACCTGACCATCCCATGTCAATCAAACGTGCACGTTTTTAATCAATTATTATACCTACTAACGTCTTCTTTAAAGTAACCCACATTTTTTTTCCAATTTTATTAAAATTTTAACTCCCTCGAGAAATTTTCGTATCAGTCCACTACATGAAATTTCATAGAAATCCATCTACGAGTGAGCAGCTCTAAGAGACGCGGGCACAAGAAAAGGCATAAGCCTCAAACCAGAGCAATAATGAAAATAAAAAGTTTCAAATTCATTTACGGGTTTTGGCCCAGGCAGTTAATTGACAGACGGACATGACGAAGTTACTATGACGCTATTCGCAACTCAGTGAACGAGCCAAAAATGAAGGAAAATAAACTAAACTAACTAAACTCCGTGGCCTTAGTCCGCACGCGAACTATACCGACAGAGCGGCCGCCGCCAGTCGGCGAAGTTAGTGCCAACTTTTGCGGATAGAGTGGTGTCACTTAGTCAGCGCAACGGGTCCCCACAGCCGTTAATCTCTGTTTTCTAGACCTGGAGCCGCTACTTTTTTCATTCAAGTAGCTCCTCAGTTGACCTCACGAGGCTGAGTGGACCCCGTTGAAGGAAAATAACAGAGCATTATTATATATATGCCTGAGTCTTCAGTGTGAAATCTTAGTTCATTCCTTTTGTATGATTTTATATAAAGCCTGATAATAGCCAATTGGGCCGAAACGTGCACTGTATTATTAATAGGATATTTTGTAAAATTTATGCATCTATATTGTACGGTAGTTTTGTTAATGAATCTTTTAAAAAAAAGTCTTCTAATAAAATATTGTTCTAAATTTAAATCTGCATGCGAAATTCACTGCACCACCTAAATGTTATTCTTCATTCTGATTGGGGACCATAAGTTCAGTGTGTCCGAAAAATAGGCGAACAGCAAACCTAAATCCACTGGGTTGGCGGCTATCGCACCAATGTCCTTCACTAAACTTTAAACACCGGATACGTTTAGAATCGGACATTAATTACTAAGATAATACAGATAATAAGCTCTGGAACATCAACACGGACTCAGCGCTTGAAGCGACTAATTTTGTTTTTGTCAAAGTCTGAACAATTTGGATATTGCCTTGTCTTGTTCTTTGTTTGATCTGGCGGATATTAGCACTGAGCAGAGGGATCGGTTAAAAGTTTAACCATAGAATGCTGCTATTATTAAATGTAAGGCTGTACCAAATTTTGTTAAAGTGGACAACATCAGATATTTCACGACAAAAGGAACCCTGATATCAAGATGAAGTGTAGCTGGGAGAATTTTAAATGGGAAGAAGTGAAGTGTCGACAAGTTTAGTGAAGTGGAGTGAAGTGGAGTGAAGTGTAGTTCGGTGAAGTGGAGTGAAATTCTTAGTAACATGGAGTCTGTCATTATTAGAAGATGTAGAGATCATATGAAGTTTATTGTTTGTATGGCTATTTTGTTCATCATATGCCATCATATCCTTGTGGTTCTATTATGTGGTTGTTTGTTTTGTATGCTTCTGTTTAATTTGATAAATTATGTATTCTTATTATTATGTACTCTCCGTTCTGGTTATTCTGTTTTATTGTACTGTTCTGTGAATTGTTTTTGTGTAAATGTGCACTATACTACTGCCACCGGGTGTCGTCCCAATTGTAGGTAACAAATATATAATCATATCATATCGTACACAAAACAATTTGTTTACAACCATGACATCTTACACCTTACCAATATCAAATGCGGGCTCACCGTTAGATCTTCAAACCATATTAAAACCCAGACCCATGGCACTTCTTATTAAGCAACACTTGCGCGCCACGCGACGCATAATGAATCACGCATTAGTTACTGCTCGGACGCGTTTCGGTGTCTACAGACGTCTTCAGGGAACTACCGTCTAACTACTCGTAAATTCTCCGCAACACGTCAAATGATTATAAGCACCAGCTGACCGTTCGTTATAAGACAGCAGTTGTTTAAACACAGATGCACAACTTACGCCTTATTCTCTTTTACACTGTGAGTGAGGTGAAATTTGCATTTGACATTCAGAGGACCGTGTATAGTGTCGTGATATATTCTTATAATAAAACCAACGAGATGCACTTATTTCTCCAATTTATTTTTGGAATAGAACTCTAAATGTTTCGGACGGGTTTTCTGTCCATCATCAGGAGTCTAGTACTGTACGTGTAGGACATACACCTATTGCTGTGTATGCAGTACTAGACTCCTGATGATGGACAGAAAACCTCTCCGAAACATGTAGAGTTTTATTCCAAAAATAAATGTGAGAAATTAGTGCATCTCGTTGGTTTTATTATTATAAGAAGAAGAAGAAGATGATGAAGAAGTAGAAGAAGTGAAATTTCTATTAGTATAATATGTGCTTTTGTTTGTTCTAAGAGGCTGCCACTGTCCTAAATGAGCTGAAAGAGTAATTTTGGAAGAATTAAGTGAGGTATGAATTCTGTAGCCTGTATTCAGTTAAAAAATTAGTTTAAAATAAAGCCTCTGCTAAGCCTGACATTTACTTCTTGTAAGCTACTTTTATAGGCATTCCCAGTTAAATTTCGCGATACTGACTTCGGTTACTTTAATATTATACATTCTACATTCATGGTTCAAATCGTGTGGTGCTGAATATTGGACACTTCTTAAAGTAGAGCAGAAATACCTGAAAAATTCCGAAATGTTGTGCCAGAGAAGGACGGAGAAGATGAATTGGACGGATCATCTGAGAAGAAATGAAGTGAATCTTATGTTTATTGGACCGTGCATAAAGCAAGTGACATCAAGTTGGTCTCTCTTTATTCAACTAAGAAATGAAGTATTACATAGAAGCAAGAGGAGAGGAATTTCCTATATATGATGAAAAGTGTGAAGGCTAACTGAATTCGTCGAATCTTGTGTAGGGTCAGGACACATTATCGAAAGAAAGATAGAGGAAAGGGTGAAAGTGACGGGAAGACGAAGAAAAAGAATCAAGCTGCTACTAGATGACCTTAAGGAAAAGAGAAGTTGCTGGAAATTGAAGCAGGAAGCACCAGATCGCACCATGTGGAGAACTCCCGTCGAAAGGGTCTCTGGATCTGTCGTAGGAGAGGTTACGGAATGAATGAATGAATGAATGAGTTATTAAAGAATAAAGATAGGCTATTTTCTACATTTCGAAATTAAAAGAAGCTATTAACTTTATCCCTCTGTCCCAGCGTAACTGTTCATAGTTCTGTATGCATGTCCTGTGGGTGTTTCTGTAATTTTTATAAGTAATTTTACGATCAAAACCAAGGCAACTAAATAAAGAAAGAGATAGTTTGTTAACTGCCATCGGTTATGGTAGGTTCTTAGACCGGTTACCTTAATGAAAATTGCCAAACATTTCAACCAAATAACATTATCCACAATTAATAATTAAAAATTTAAAAATTGAGTCGCAGATTTTGTGAAATAACTTAATAATTTAAATGTAATGTGTTATATAACCTTCCTCATAAAAAGATCTCACAGCCGCCTTCTTTCACATCTGCTTATTTGGCTAAGAACCTCAGCCTTAAGCCACACAGCTCACTTACTTACTCCATGATGCAGAGTCCTTCTTGAGAAGCTAACTGGTTTGCAGCTACTCAAGAAATCCCCACATTTCACGGAACCCGAAGGTTTATTACCGCATTCACAAGCGTCCGTCACCTGTCCCTATCCTGGGCCAGCCCAATCCAGTCCATATACCCACATCCCACATCCTGGAGATCCATCCTAGTATTATCCACCCATCTATGCCTAGGTGCCCCCAGTAGTCTCTTTCCCTCCAGTTTCCTCACCAAGACCCTATACGCCCCCCAGCTTAGTAAAAAAAAAAATAATGAACACGCCTTGCAGGTTTATTCTTTGTGAATTCAGGAGAAAATATTGAACGGAACTGATAGTGTATCTGACAAACAATTATTGGCTCATATAAAACTAAAATACTGCTTCATATAAGTGCAACACAGGTAGAGTGTGTCATTGAAATGACCAGATGCTGGTCAGTTTAAAAAAAAAAAAGATTTTGTTGAGGTTGTGGACAGCACCATTCTGTTGTGATTTTTGAACACCAGCATTCCAACACACACAAACACAACTCCCGAACACTATACGCGTTTTATTAACATTTTTACCACATCTTAGCTAACTCCAAATGGATCTTATGAAGAGTTTTTTTTTAACTTTTCCTTTTTTATATACAGAAATCTCAGTTCATCAAATACTCTTAATTTTTTAACTTTTGAGTTTTGTAAAATTTGGTATTTTAATGTTGGCATACTTGGGATTATATTTTACACAATAATAATAATAATAAACGCATAAAATAATAGTCAAAGAATGTATAGTATTCGGGTGTTGTGTTTGTGTGGATAAGATTCCTAAGGATTATGCTAACCATATGTTGGAAGCCAGTAAATGTGAAGATATAACTGGAAAGTTCGATACGTTACGAAGAGATTCATGATTTATATTGTGTAGTGTAGTGTAGTCTATCATTTAGTAAGGTAGAAAATTCTGTACTAGATGATGAAGCGTTAAGAAACTGAACACTGCAACGTAATGTTAACTATATCTAATCGCATATAGACTTCTATTCTCCTGTATTTATCTGCATCAGGGGATCTTTCCTTTTCCTTGCGGATAGCAGTAAAACTTGGTCTATCAGTTTACGGGAAGAAAACAAAATATTACAGGTGCTCCGAGCAGCCGGTTGGAATGAAAATTTGAAGTTAGTATGGAGAAAGTAGAGGAACCTGGAAAACAAAAATGCTAAATTGAAAGCTTCATATTTTGTACACCCCACAAAATGCTATTAGAATAACAGAAAGCGTTGTGGCTCCAACGGTCAAGAATCCAAACTGGGTTCAGTGGACGCAATTTTCAAATTTCAGCCGGGTCGCCGAATAAACTGGCGGAAGCTTTGCATTGTTTTACTCAGTTCTTTCAAGCAAATGTCAGCATAGTAGAAACCAAGGATATTGTGCTTTATTCTATATTCCTTTAAGTTTCTGATGGCCTAGCATAATATTTTCATTATCCATTCTGACTTTCGACTTCTTAACAAACTACATACAGACATTATTACTGTGATGAAGGAAAGGGAATGAGATGGTAAGGTCGCACATCGAGCATGGCAGAGATTACAGATAGGGCTATTTAAGTTTTCAGACACAAGTCGTATTTATTCCAGTAATTATAATAACTTTTTCACGCCCGACTCAAACGTGCTGTATTCCCCGCCAATCTCACCCTTCTTGATAAAGTTATTGTAATAATGTGTGGCGAGGAAGACAATTTGTGATACACTTTGTTAAAAAAATTTCTCCTTTTTTTATTTCTTCCATCCCTCTCATTAAGTTACCATCTCAACCTCGTGTTCTCGATGCTTTTCGTGTGTTCTCCCTCTAATGTGAAGGCTACGGTGGTAGAGTGACTAGGCTACGGCCAGATAATCGGGAAATTGTAGTTCGAATCTCGGCAGAGGCACATATTTCTTTTCTTATGCAAAGTGTCTAGTTAAACCCTAGAATTCACCTAGCCTCCTATGCAATGGGTAAAGCAAGCTCTGTTTCACATAATGAATGAGCGGAGGTGTGAGGCTGATCAGTCACCTTTATTTAGGCCCAAGGTCAAGAATGAATGGAGGTGTTCCTTCACCCCCCCCCCCATATTACACTTTGGCGTGCGGAAGAATATCTTTCATTTTATCCTATCTCTAAATTTCTACGTTTTTAGAGAGTACACAGGAAGACAGAAAGTAGCAAACATTTCTCGAATTTAATCTGTTCTTGAATATCTTCTTTTTAATAAATCTTAATTTTCAATTAAAAGCTTTTTGAATGCCAGACGTCTAACGTGTTGTGTCACGTGTTACTGGTGCAGTTCCAAAGAGACCTACGTTTTAGTTCCTATGATCAGAGTAGTATATTCTGCACGGGTCCCCTCAAGCAGGTATATAATTCTGTTAGGTCGAGTCCATCGCACAAACCACACTCAGCCCCGCCCACTCGCTTTTTTCAGAGTTACTCAAAGAACACCCTCTGAGCCCCCGAACACCGAACAGGTCTAGCTATTTCCCCCGACAAAAGATTTGCCGCTGACGGGAGACTAAATGCCTATCTTAACGGTGTCAGTGCAGCACAAATGTGTTTGAGTTACCCTTAATTATAGGGCAGGCAGCAAGAATGTTTTGGAAACCGGCCGCTTATATCAGCGGCTACTCGTCAGGCAAAGGCTTGCCCCAAGCTTGACGAACACACTTTTTTTTGTAAATCATTCTTGCTGAAGGCTAAATATTAACGTTTGGTACTGTTTCAAATTGGATGATGTTGCTTTTAGATTATACAGGATAAATATTCTGTATACGAGAAGACGTGATGCAGGCACATGTATTTGGTTTGTGGAAGCGAAAGAGGGGGTCAATTGCAGTTACGTAATGTGTCCTTGAGCTAACATACTGATGGTATTTGTCTCAGTATTTAACCAACTTGATGCACAAAATTTGTTTCGCAATAAGTTTTTATTTCATGCCACTACATGTTTCGAGCACATGTGCTCATCATCAGGAGGTCAAAATTGCATTACACAGCCTCTGGTATCATCACACTTATAGGTGTGATGATACCAGAAACATGTAGAGGCATGAAATAAAAACTTATTGTGAAACAAATTTTGTGCATCAAGTTGGTTAAATGCCGAGATAAATATACTGAGATGCACGGTCAGCAAAACGTCAAAATCTTGATGGTAGTCTGTTAATTACAAAATGCTTATATGTGGCCGAACCTTGAATTTGATAGCATAATATCTTGGCCTGTTCCACTTTACACTTTTTTTCCGAAACTGTGGATATTTGAGTATTGGAAGTTAAAACTGCACTTCAGAAAACAAATAAGAAATAACTTGGAGGTTCTGAAATATGATGAAGGAGAAGCAAGGAGAAAGTCAGTTGGACCGATCTGGTAAAAAATGAGTAATTATTATACGCAGTTGAAGAAACAAGGAACATCTTACCTGCAGTGAAAGGAACGAGGTTAACTGCATTGGTCATATCTGGCCTAGGAACAACCTTCTAAAAAAAGAAATTTGTGTATTACACATACAGTCCAACACAACTATATTTCACCTAGTAGTACAGTAGGTTTACAACTACATGTTTCGGCCCTATATTTTGGCCATCTTCAGGTTGTAATTTAACTTACAGAGCAGCTATACAAGATGTGTAGGGTGTACTTTTAGGGTATTTGGGGTTGGGTGGGGGGAATGAGATCTCGTTTTTTCAATAGTGGGTACCATGTCCTAGGACTGCTATGAGTGAATTATCATTAGTTGTTTATGTACATATGGCAAAGTAGGTTATTATTCTTATGCTAAGAATATGTTATAAATAGTATCATTAGAAATATTGGTGTCAATATACTTAAAACTAGCATGTTATAATATTATAGTTCATAAAACTCTTGCAATAATATCATAGTGTCACCCAGTGTCAGTCAATATTTTCTTGTGTTATTTTACATCAAACTTGTTTCTACAGGCTAACCAATGTTGTCTTTAAAGGCGTTGTAGATCCCATTGGTGCAACAGTATGTTATAACAGAGCAGTGTTTCCACTGAGTGTGCAGTTTTAGCTGAGGTGGGTTTTTGGCGGTGGCCCGCGTTCGCGTAGTTTGGCGGAATCGTCGCGTGGATGGGTGCCTTCTAAGACACATTATTTGAAGGAAAGCTATAAGAGACAAGAAGACTAAGAAGTAGATGTGAGCAGCTGCTGGATGGTCTTAAGGAAAAGAGGGAGCTCTAGATCGCTCTCACTGGAGAACTCAGTTTGAAAGAGGCTATGGAAAACCTGCAAGACAGAGTAGCCCCACTCATCCTTAAACCTCGGCATTAGATGAGGTGAGTGTTCAACCTCACGCCATGGTCGCCTTAACCCCTATACCAATTTAATAGGATGATGAAAGGTCCCAGAACCGGTTTGCGTGTTTTGGAGAAGAGGAAGATCTTGCATAGACCAAGCATTGAAACATTATTCGATGATAAAGCTTGTAAAGGTTTACACAAATTACGACGGTAAAATAATGCACTTTGTTGTTACGTTCTGTCTTAATTTGGATGTAGACCTCTAACGAGTTCCTACAATGATGTAAATGACAGAAGCCTTAATGACGAACAAGAGAATACATGAATGAACAATAGAATGAATGAATTATTTGAGTGATAAACGAATTGCATCTTAATTTTCTCATCAGAGTAGTTACACTAAACATAGTGCAATATGCTCGGATTCTTTTTTGTTTGCAAAAAGAAGAGTACATCTTGCATGTTTTGGGACGAGTTGTTGAGATCCGGCCAAAGATAGAGTGGAAGCGAGACAGACAGAAATAGAGGAAGGCTGATGCTTTATGCAGCAGCAGCAGCAGCAGGTTCTGTGGGGATGCCATTAAAATAATCGCATTCCTCAAGAACTGGTTACCTCTTTGTTCGGCCGCCCTTTCGCACCTGGCCGGGTACTTCACTCTAACATAGAGGATGCTGCCATACACAACCTGTCTTCGGAAAGTCGGCAGTGGCGGTACACAGCATTCACGATTGGTCATCGCTTTCTGCGTAGCAAAACGAATATTGTTGGCAGAAAATCCAGGCAAAAGAAAGGCTCTTTTGAAGGTAGATATTTTGACCTTCTCTGATCAACAAGGGGGTGGGGGGACCGCGGTAGCACAGTGGTTAAGGTGCTGTGCTACAATTCGGAAGGTCCCTGGTTCGATCCCAGCTGGTGTCAGTAAATTTTTCATTGACATAAAATTGCACTATGGCCCTGGGGTCGACCCAGCCTCGAATAGAAATGAGTAGCAGGAGCATTTCCTGGGGGCAAAGGCGGCCGGTGCGTTTGGCTGACAACCTACCACCATCCTGTGCCGTTGTCAAGAAATTTGGGAGCCTTAACTTCCTGGAACTCTCTGGGCCTGTCCAGGTCTATAATGGGACCCTTACATCAGCAACAGGGAACGGCGTGATTCAATCTGTGAATCGTGGAAACCACTTGTCCTGTCGCTGTGTGGAAGGAAGCGAAGGTTTTTCTACAAACTTTTCTCCTTCTGACGACATTCACTTACCCGCCTTAAATAGGACTTCATCGTTATTTATTGCAATATTTCGAACATAACACTCAATACAGTATAAAATACAGTAAAAGAGTATTACAACTCTGCCTTACGTGTTGACTAATACAGGCTATCAAGACAAAAACATTCTGTACCTCCTGAAATGTACAAAAGCCTTTATATTTCTTGCCAAAAATATAACTCGTTAACATAAAATATTCACAGAATTAATATATGGAAATATGATGCATCTCTCTTTACCGGTCCACATACAATACACATAAAGTTTTTCAGCGTTCTAACAAGATACATCAAATCCATTACCTTCAACTGTAGCACACTTGCTAGAATGCGGGGAAAAAAAAAATTTATGTAATAATGATTAGCAAAACTTCAAATTCTTGCGTGGATTAAAAAAGACTGATTAAAATAAATCTCTTATCAGTGCAGTAAAAATGCACTGAAGCCTTATTTTGTTTGTCACAGTGATGATTGGTAGGTCTATGTAGAAGGCCAAACATGCGTACAGAACTGCACAGACATATGTTTTCCCACGAAGCGTGTGTGGTATGTGATATTTGTTTCATTCAGGCTACACTAAAGTGGCTTGATAATTCCCAGTCATATTCTCCGAAATGCAAATTTATGCAGATCAATTTAGCGGTGTTCGAGTTGTTGTGTACGAAAGTAGCGACGACCGGAGCGCCTAAAAAGGAGCACAGTGCTGTACACCTCTGTGCACAGTACACATGTAATTTACCTGGACTATAACGTGAGGCGGTCTAAGGGGTAGGTCTGCGGCCTCTGGCTTGCTGAGATTGTGGGTTCGAATCCCGCCACGAACATGGGTGTGCGTGTTGTGTGTTATCAGGTGGAGTTCTCTACGACGGCCTGATCACTTGCCCAGAGGGTTCCTAACGCTTGTGGTGCGTCGTGTGTGATCTAGAAACCTCAAGAATAAGGAGGCCTTGCCTCGTTTTGCTCCAGAGCGCCACAGGGGAAAAAATATGAGATATGAGACTGTTCATATACACTCTAAATACAATTCTTTGTCTGATTATTATTATTGTAATGGAAAAAAACATACGTACTTTCGAAATTATGATGCTTCTTCTTACCACATCACCGCCGTAACCACCACCACCACCACCACCACCTCCACCAACACCGACACGGTCAACATCAACTCCACCATTACCACCACCGAAAACAACACCACCAACACTACCACCACCGACATCAACACAACCAACACCACCATCAACACCACAACCACCACCACCATCAATGCAACCACCAATACCACCATTACCAACACCACCATTACCAACACCACCATTACCAACACCACCACCAGGACCACCACCATCAAAACCAACACCATCACCAACATCATCACCACCACCATTACCAAAATCAACACCACCATCACCAGCACCAACACCAACACCACCAATACCGACATCAACACCATCACCACCACCACCAACACCACAAACACTACCAATGGAATCAACACCACCATCACCACCACCACCAAACCACAACAACAAATCCTACTACTACTACTACTACTACTACTACTACTACTACTACTACTACTACGGCCCTTGTTATTACTCAGGCAGCTAGTAGCCGAAATCGCACGACAGACGACCTTTTCCCTTCTAGTCCAGATCATGTGGGTTTTGTGGTAAGCAGAGTGACCTTCACACAAGATTTCTCAAATTTCAGCCTTACCTTCCTCAGTAACATGCCGTCAGTGCTTCATACTAATTAATTCATCCGTCACGAAGGCTATATATTGCCAGTAACTGACAACTTCGTTAAGTAACACACTTAAAGTCTGTAGTACTTCTAGAGTTTTGCTACTACTTAAATCAGTACCAAGTATTTAGGTACTCCATATCTCTCTTCAAGAGGCATTCTCTGTTTGATATGTTCTAATTTCTTCTTAAATTTTTGAAACACACAACTATGTGCGCCGCTGCCTGTTCATTTGAAAAATCTGGCAGGGACGCTACTTAGTTCAAAATTGTACTAGCCTTACATTTCGCATAAATAAAATATTCTTAAAAATAATTTTTTTTAACCTGGAGATTATATTTAGGATATTCTTCTAGGTTACACTGAGATCTTTATTGAACAATTTGTGTCTTTTTTTAATTGCTTGTACTGAAAATATTATTTCCTAGTCTCTGTCCAACAATATATTTTTTTTTACCACACATAAACTAAATAATGTCTTAGACTTTCAGTATGCCACTAAAACAAAAGCTGCTCCTTATTTTTGCACTTGACTGTATGTGTGCTACGCTGCCGGCGTTCATTCATTGTTCATACTGACATAGACGTCGTATAAATCTGAAGTATATAATTTTTAAAGGAATCAAATATACACTTGGAATTGTGAACATAAATTGTTACATATTAATCACGTAAATGTTTCGGCCAATCATATGGTCATCTTCAGAGTGATGAGAAAAGAATAGAAATACAATAATAGGGTGTCGAAATCACCCCACAGTAGGAAATCATACAGTTTTGTTTAAATTCACCGGTTGAGTAGCAAAATGTCGATGAGTATAAAGAATTAGACGTTAAGAAGTTGAAGTATGGAGTGTAGTTCAGTGGAATGACATACACAAATAATACATGTTATGAATTATGATCCAGACTGTTGACCAGTGACGTAGTCTGCACAGTGAGCTACTCGAAACCATCACTCTGAAGACGGCCACATGGGGGGCGAAACATGTCGATGATTACTATATAAAAAACTATATCTATAAATCCAAGAGCAATTGTCAATTCATTTAAAAGCTTTGTATTTCTGATTAATGTGCGGAACATGGAACATTCTAAACTGATCATCTAGATCTTTTGTGAACCTGCAGGATTTGCAGTGACGTAAACAGCTGGGTTATTTCAGGTGCGCACAAAGAATATTTTACTGGCGGGTGACCACTGAGGCTAAATAAACTTCGTGCTGCATTTTAAAAATTATATTGTAGAAATCATATAAGTGTAACTGTAATATTACAATGATTGCAGCAGCATTTATATACATAAAACACAACTAAACTTCCAAAGACTCGCTTATCTAATTTAACCTTTTAAAGCCTACTGGTTACGTGATGCACCAACAGGTTTAACATTCAACAATTGTACGCTCTGTCCAAAATGTATTTATGTTTTTTGTATTTATCTGAGAACAACCAGGGACTTGTGCCACTTACAGCATAATCTGATTGGTTTTATAACCGAGATGAACAGTGTTTACAGCTCGGTACGGACTGGGTCTTTAAATAAAGCAGTATTTAAAGGGTTAATCTTAAAAAGTCTAACCTTCTTATGTTTCGTCTTTCCTTGTTTATAATTTCCTCTGCAACAAGCAAAATATTTATTTTATTTTTCAAAATTCTAATGTACTAGTCATCAGCCGATTTCAGTGGCTGATTTCAACTGAAGGCTGAATCACGTTAAACGTTTGGTGTCACTGTGCCTACAGATTTTTTAAATTAATTTTGTTGAATCGGGCGCTGCAGCCAAGCAGCCAACCTCCATGGTTGCGTGATTTTTATTAAGTTTCTAGATTTATTTTTAAAAAATACTTTGACTATTTACACGCCTGATGGTATCTCAAACTTATTTATTAAATATTTTAGCAGCAACTACTTCCCTCTTCAGATCGAACTTCTTACCCTAATTTCCACGATGAATCCGTAAAACAGCTGACTGGTTTCGGCCATGTTATTGCCACAGTAAGAAGGCAAAGCAAACTGAGAAGCGCGAAATATATTCATAAATTTATTAAATACAGCACACAATTTTTACATAATGTTTGTCACTTTAAAGTGGACGTGTTTCTATGTATCCTATATGAAAGGCAGTATTGATTGAAGTTATTTACGTACGTAAACATGTCACTAATTTCGTCAATGTTGATATCAAATTGTGCAACATAAGCAGCAGCTTCATAATGGTTATCTCTTTCAAACAACGGACTACATCTTGGATGAACTTCTCACAAAAATAAACAAACTACAACACATTATCCGAAAATAAAATAAGACAAAGAATAAGGTGGAAGAATAACAGCGGAAAAATACGAATATGATATAATATAAAAGGAGATTAAGTCACATAAGAAGAAACGAAAACAAAGTTACAAGCGAGGTTTATATTTTTAAGAGTTGTGTTTAAAAATCATCCATCTGCCTGCGAGTTTCCTATCCATTTCTACTTTAGATATCATGAAATTTTGGACCGTACTGAACTCAACAGGACACGAAACGTTACGTTGTAACTTTGAGGACAGTTCGGATCTTTGTTTCGTAAACACTCTTCTGATGGTCACAACATTTAATCTCTTGTGGTCATATTCTTTTTACCTTTGACAAATGTAGATATATCACGGAATATTATTAAATTAAGGAATATTAATATATTTCATTTCAGAAATTATTATATTTATAAATAGATTGTTTTATTTTGTTAAATGAAACAGCCATGCATGATCTCAAATCTCCACCCTCTACAGTCATTTGTAATTGTTTAATTAAAAAGAATATTTTGTAAAAATTAAGATTATTCGTAATTTATCTACGTATAAAATTTCATATTCGTATCACAGCAAATAAATATTAAGTACTATAAATTTACGGTTTCTTTTCTTTTATATAATATAAGTCGCTTAAAAAACAGATTAATAGTGAAAACTGTCGGTTAGAATCTATTATCTTCTGCTTTTTTTGTTACCCGATACTAACGACAGAAAAGGTGGTGACGTCAGTAAACGAAGTAACCATATATATATATATATATATATATATATATATATATATATATATATATGTGTATGTAAAGTTTTTTGTTTTTTTTTTTTTTTTTTTATGTG
>Ga0131853_10009257_pt1 | contig 18002 bp, 11 predicted proteins | sample TergutLab28metaG_FD_92764 | JGI IMG/M metagenome (GOLD analysis project Ga0131853, IMG submission 92764) | Labiotermes labralis P1 segment gut microbial communities from Petit-Saut dam, French Guiana - Lab288 P1 (version 2) (version 2) | ecosystem: Host-associated > Arthropoda: Insects >... | reverse complement strand
CCTCTACATGTTTCGAGCACATGTGCTCGAAACATGTAGAGGCATGAAATAAAACTTATTGTGAAACAAATTTTGTGCATCAAGTTGGTTAAATACTGAGATAAATATACTGAGATGCACGGTTAGCCAAACGTAAAAAAAAATCTTTCTAATTTGTTACACAGATATATCAGTAAGTGTTTGTGAAATTGTTTTAAAAAAAGGCTTCAACATATTCGTACACAAGGCATTTCAAGCCATGAAATGGTTGTGTTATGTACGTAAAGACTGAACGAGAAATTATTTAAATGCTATTTGTCTGTGTTAAATTCTCTACGATCACACGCACAGCAACAAGATAAGCAGACTTCGATGACACCTCTAGACAAAATAAGAAACTAAATACAATTTATTCTGCGTTAACTCCATAACTTTACTACCAGCAACAAAACTTCCGGTTTCTTAATTATTTTATATTTATTTGCCCATTTATAGGGTACTTTATTAACGACCCGCTATCAGTTAAGGCTATACAGCTCCGGAACACGGGATAACTAATGAAAAGTGAAGTGAACGGATGTGGAAGGAAACTGACGTAGCCTAAATGACGTACTACCCCCGCGTTAACTTGAATGGGCTGGGAAAAATAACAAAAATCTTGGGTGAGGTCAGCTGCCTGCTGAGCAGCGTTATAAACCCTGTACTTCTAAAACAAGATGCGAAAATTCTACGGGCTGAATAGCGACGTTCGTTTATATTCGATTTACATTATTAATTTTCTACTTAGAAATATTTGTCTCCATTAAGTAATGTAAGTCTCATGGAAGCATTTGATTCCACTGGCTGTCTAGATGGCTGCATGGCCTAGTAAATCACTCGTGGGCTGAATTACTCCGGCAAATGGACTACGGCGAAATTTCGTGTTTGGAAAGCCTAACGAATTTTATTAATAAAAGTGTTTCCGAAATAAAATCATTATCTGTGAGACGTAATCTTCTAATGGCGGTACAGCTTCGGGCAACGATACACTGTCTAGCCCGATAGGTAAAAAAATTTAATGGTAATTTCCCTGAAAATGGATGCAAATTTTCTATCCGAAGTAACCATCAACCAAGGTATACAGTACCACATTCCAAAAGATCATGAGATTTGAATCACAGTCTTTTGAAATTCAAATCACACAATTAATGCGACTATATTATATAATATGACAAATTTGTACCATAATCTCCGTCTTCAAATTGGTATTACGTTACAAACTTACTAATAGGGCATAACATTTTTCTTTGCACGAATAAAACATTGCCATCATGAAAGAGTACGTATTTGTGGTGACACATACGATGTTCGTGACTCGAATTTGATACGATCGGAATAAAGCCAGAAGTGAGCGAGGAGGGATGAGGCCGAAACACGTTGATAACATCACTATTGTTTACACAGGCTGATGTATTCACTAACCAACCGTTCTTTCCTTTCTATCGCCATACGTGTATAGTTAAACAATTCTTATTACGAATTAAAATTCGCGTGAATGGAAGGCTCATAAATGACTACATAGTCAATTGATGGCGAATTTTAATTAACCCATAATCGAAACGCTGCCTCGGAAGAAGAGGAATTAAGTAATTACTCTTCGCTGCACTCAACAAAACAATTATTATTCCGGTCACACAAATTATGACAAACGCATTTCCACAAATTCAATTTTCCTTAAAATCATACGACATTTACAACTTCACACCCATAAATATTTGTGGAAAATGACACGTGTAAACTTATACTGAGTGCAGTCAATGGAAAGCAAGACGAAACGTGTCAAATTAAGACTGCAAACTCAGAAAGACGACCTTGAATTTTCTGCCGGTTAACAATTTCTTCGAAAGTTCACCGACGTGCAGGACACTACGTTCAGTCTTTTGGTGTCGAAATCATAAACCGAAAAGAATCACTTAATTAACCAAGTGCAATAAATAGGGGTCCTAAACACCCGATATATTTCAAAATAAATAAAGCTTGGACGATTGCAAATTGGACTAAGAAAAATAACAAAAATTTACACGAAAACTCAGTAGTCAGAGGTGCCTTAAAAAGACAAGAGAAATGTCACTAAATAACACGTGTACTGCCAGGCTCAATCCTCAGATGGGCCTTAAACATAAAATAAATCCCACTAAAAACAAGCCTCACTCTGGGAACAGCCTTGCAAAAATAAAACGAACCGCATTACATAAGAAGGGCGCTATACAATCACAGATCTCAGGTGCACCTTACAAAGAAATCAACATCGCATTTTTACGGTGCTTCATAAGCAATTACTGCTACCGCTGGACGCAGCTGTATAATACCAATTTCTGTGTCATAAACAAGACGCACGCCACAAACAAACGGCCTGATGTCGCTAAGATGTCTACAGCGAGAACTTTATTACGCGTTAAACGGGCGTTACTGCTGTTTTATCTTTATTTAACTGCGTGATTATATAACACTATTCGATTACAGTGAAAGGTTAATATTATCCTATTACTGATAACCTGCCACTTTTTCTCCTCCGGGAATGATTAATACTGGCAAGAAAGAGAAATAATTGTGACACAAATCTCACATTAGATAACTCAAAACGTTCTCTTCTTATTTTTCCGAAAATTGTATTTCAAGTAATACTTTCGAGAAATTCAAGTTTTGAGGCAAAAATGCTTACATACATGAACCTACGTGATTATATTGAAATCGTGGAAGAGATTCTTTGAAGTTCCGGAGCATTCATTTTTATATCTTTATCCTTCATCACCTTTCTTCTTTTCTTTTATTTTTTTCCAAGTCTTCTATCCGCTTCCTTCCGTTATAAGTCATACAAAAGAATAAAGTTTCAAATTTATGAAGATTTGAAGTTCTCACGATGTTTATGACAATATCTTCATCCTTCAAAAAACAAAACTACTATAGACAAAAATCTAAATTTCTTTCAATATTTAATCACATGTAAACCTTGTGTTACTATTGCTACTACCGCGAAACCTTCCTATAAAGGAATCCCAAAGGATTGAAAAAAAATCCATTGCAAGCAGATTCCAATTATTAACGGAATTCATTTCTGGGTCTACAAATCCAGATCCTCGGGACTGTAAAAGCTTTCCGCCAAAGAGAGATTTTCGTTCTAGCCAAATTCTCTTTACGACAAAGTTCACTGTTTAATTTTCGCTATATTTATTTTGTGTGCGATTTTGTTCAAAACAGAAGCTATCAGAGTTACGTGGATAGCAGCAACTGCATTAAGAAAACACACAGTGTTGTTATCGAGAAAGTCTTTCCGTCCTATCAGGGTAGATCTACGAGTCACCTTTCGTAGGCCACATACCAGTGGAAAGGATTCTGTACTTTCTAAAATATTACCCAAAAAACCTTTATTTTCAGTTAGACAGACATTCAAAATTTTAATTCACTAATTTTAAGTTCCATAACTTCAATACTTAAATTTAATAATGGATTCGCTAATAGCGTCTGTGCTAAACACCGTTGCTCCCTCGGGGCGACAAATAGGTCGATAACTCCACAATATGTACAGCCATTAGCAAGGGAAATAGGTACATGTGGATACGTAATGGTTGAAACGTTTTATTAATGTATTACGCAAAATAAGAACGTATTTAAAAATCTACACGGCATAGGGCTAAGTAGTGGGTCAAAAGTGTATGTAAATTCACATCTCCACATCAATTCGGCCACACATATGACACATATTTTCCCTCTTTAACGACCGTACTGTTCCAGAGCTCAATTCCCCTTCCAAAGTTGGTGTTATACCTGGCATGTGTAAGAAATGTGACTAAATTCTGTACTGTGACGCCCAACATTTGTGGGCCCTCATTTTGGAATTTGCTTCAAATCACATGTCCGTCTCCGAGAACTCTGAATTGGCTGCCAGATTTTGGGGAAATATGTGCAAACTCTACCATAATATTCACGGAAAATGCGCACATTAAGGCCATATAACGTGATCAGTGCGCAAGTAATATTACAAGGACTTCCAGACTGAAATGAAAATCTACTTTCGTGCAGCAGAATTACAGGCAAACAAACGTTCTAATGTTAACGACTTGCGAACAGGACTGTGAATTTACAAACAAAAATAAATTTAACATGTTTGACTACTCAGGTGTTCGGGTGACTGAATCTAATAAAATCAGGATAATTTTTGAATCTGTAAATAATTTAAATTTTGATATCTGCTGTCTTTTGAAATTCTATGCAGCGTGAAAGGGCAGATTCTTACAGACGTCTCAGGACAACCTTCTTTGACTGCTTGACCCCTGCCAGTGGGACCGATAGTTTGTACCGATAGGTCGTGCCGATAGTCCGTACCGATAGTTTGTACCGATAGTTCGTACCGAAACATTGGCAAGAATTTTATGTTTGTGTGACCGTGCATCATTGATACAATAATGCAAACAGCCAACTAGATGCAACAATAATAATTTTATTAATAATTTCAATCAGCTCAACACGTTTCGGGCAATAATTTCGCCCATCCTCAGGAGCACTAGACTGTGTTTACAGCTTGTGGTATAAAGCAGTGACGATGCTGCCTGCAAGCAGCATCGTCACTGCTTTATACCACAAGCTGTAAACACAATCTAGTGCTCCTGAGGATGGGCGAAATTATTGCCCGAAACGTGTTGAGCTGATTGAAATTATTAATAAAATTATTATTGTTGCATCTAGTTGGCTGTTTATATTATCGGTAAGAATGTTTTCTCGCGCTTTGCTTGATATTTTAAATTAATAATAATGTTGTATGCGCAGTTTCATGACGTGTGAAAAATAATATTATGAGTCAGGCCTACTGGCTACAGAATACGTCTCTAATATCTGAAAGAGGCCATAGTGAAATTCTCTCTTCAGGAATTATTTATTCAAGCATTTTTATCTCCTTCATTCGAGTTTAAACAAAAGAAAAAAAAACTGCTGTACTCCATACTGTAACACAACTCACATGTGTGTGTATAAACAAAGACATTGAAACAGGCCTAAATTTCACTTCTGCACTCTGCCAGCACAAATAGTTAGCACAAGAATAACACTCACTAGGAAATGGAATTTTTTAAATACAACGAAGAAACCTAGTTATTACATACATACGACTTTAAAATCATTTAACGATTTTGTAAGTACACACAGTATGTGTAAATTTTGCCCTCTGTCAACCTGTGGTGTATGTAATTGTGTACTGCAAGCCTAAATGTTTCTTACTTCATACCACTAATGACATATGGTGGAATGTTCAGTACGTGTTCCATTCCTGACATCCCATTCTTTCTATACTAAGAACTCTATCCACGATAAAAACAAAATACGTAAAGTGGCCTATTACTAATATGTCCTGATTATCGTAATTATAACCTAATGTACTAATAGTAACCATTATTGGCCTAATATTATTATTAATTCTTACAAACACTGAAAATCGTTATGCCTACAATGTAAGCCCTAAAAAGATACAGCAGGTTACATAGAGTTACAGTTGTCAGCTTTTAACAAACACAATGTATTGTTGTATATAGTAATATATTTACTTATTTTCATATCTGCAGGAATTATGCATGAAAAAGAAGAAGATTTGTTGCAATAGATGTTTGTTTGCAATTCAAATAATAACAATAACATATTATGAAATACACTTTTAACATTTTTAACGGTTTTAGTATTCTGTATTTAAACTGCATTATTGCACATCTTTCATATAACTAGCCATTGATGTATTTTTCTTTGTTGAATACTTTACTGTAAGTGGCTAAAAAGGAACGAAACACATAAGAGGTTTCCCACATAAATCATAGTGCAGCTGGTGGTGACTTATCTCACTGCAGGAAGCATGGATAATTTTAAAGACATTCCTAATTTTTCCCCTAACAAGGCTTAATGTAACACATCCAGAGCAGACTGTCTTTCCTGAATCAACGTAATGCTATAAAGACTGATTTATTTGTGGGTGTCATAGTTTGTCTCCAGATAGTACAGTGAACTTCTTAAGGATGTAAGCTTACTTCACCTTCCACACCTAGACACACTAAATATTCATGTAATAGCCACAGACTCTGCACTCGCGATTCTATTTCCATTTATTTCTTGGGCAAGTTCAACGAAAACGAATTGTTTAAGTTTATCACAAAAATTCAGAGTACCAGTTTCTTGTAATACCGTTTAATATAAAGGTAACAGCATTCACAATATGTCTCCCTGCAGTTCTCTTCACAATACTGGAACAACTAGGAACATAATCCAACGTGAAACTAACGTCCACACAACACCACATCTACTTTAGCAATGAGCAACAGTAAGATTTTTTGGGGTGGGGTGGGGTGGGGAGGTTCACACACACACTGATGTACCCTGGTAGGGAGAGGCTACATACAGGCCTTTGTAGCCCAGTTGTGAGTGCCAGAGGGGATCTTTTATAACCATGGTAATGGCTGGAGTGAGAAAGGAACACAAGATGACTTTAAAGTGCATGAGTGTATGGTTATACCAAATGACGTAGCCAGTATCTGTCCAGATTCAGGGGAAGTAATGGCAGAACGTGGTTAAGGAAAAGTATAGGGGCATTTTTGACGTTTTGCTGGCCGTGCATCTCAGTATATTTATCTCAGTAATTAACCAACTTGATGCACAAAATTTTTTTCACAATAAGTTTCATTTCATGTCTCTACATGTTTCGAGCACATGTGCTCATCATGAGGAGGTCAAAATTGCATTAAACAGCACGGGACGGCCACCTGTAGGTGTGATGATACCAGAGCCTGTGTAATGAAATTTTGACCTCCTGATGATGAGCACATGTGATCGAAACATGTAGAAGCATGAAATAAAACTTACTGTGAAACAAATTTTGTGCATCAAGTTGGTTAAATACTGAGATAAGTATGGGGACATGTCTTTAGAATAAAAGATGTGGGAACGCTAAACGTAAGATGTGAAAACAACAGTAAAAATGGCTGTATTATTTTTAGGTGTTTTGTTTGATAGCAGTAATTTCACTGCAAAGCGACTCTTGGAGATTCCTGTAGATAATGAAACGGGTAGGACATCTAGACTGGAGAGCGTTGACCTATCTGAAGATACTAGCAAAAATCCTCTTAAAGTTTGAACGGCTTATCATTATGCTTACAAAAATAATTAATTAAGCCGAAGCACACAATATATTAAGGAAACACGTTTCGCAAACGTGTTATAGCTTTTGCTTATAACACAAAACTTCGTTAAATCACGTAACGTCAAAATAGTCCAGTTAAATTAAACAAAATGATGTGCAATTCTGTTTATTAGCAAAAGGAAGCGGCAACTGTCAATCGCAAGAAAAAGCCCTCTTGTTATCATCGGCATGTAATATTTCCAGTAAAGCTTAACTATTATCATAGCATTCCGAAAAAGAACTCAAAAACACTCAAGTAAGGTATTTAATTAACTTCAACAGTCGTGTTAAATAAAAGAATAAAACTTACTGTACAAAATAAAACTATCAGCATCATTGACATCTTCCGGCTCCTCAGCGCTGATATTTAACATTTCAGTGAAACTTCCTGACTGAAGTAACACTGCCAAAAAGTCGGAAACAGTCGCATGACATGGTTTCTTTATTACAGATAAGCAATACATGTCGATACGTTCTACTGACCAAACCCTATCGTAACCATGAAAATCGGTGGCAGTGTCTAAATTGGAGGGTTACATTCTTCCAAACCAAATGCACTGTACAAAGAAAATTATTCTGCCATTTCCTGACGCCAAGTGTGCGAGATAAAAATGGTTGTATCATACAAAAGTATAAGCATTCTACATAATAATAATTTGTAGTAGTAGTAGTAGTAGTAGTAGTAGTAGTAACAGCAGCACATATTAGCAGCAGTAACTGTAGCACTACTGTTGTCATGCTTATTGCCGTTGTCTTTGTTTTAGTGGTGATGGTAGTGGTGGTTAAGTGTACATGTACAACCCAATCCCGACAGTCTGTGTAACAAACAGCTAAACACTGGTCTTTTTAATCTAATATGGAAACATAAATTATCTTAATTTATATGTTGTGAGAAATATGTCCTTTAATATTTCACGACCAAGAGACAATCAGCGTTTATTTACCATCTGCCCAAGCTTAATTCATTGTGCACTCGTGCTTCAAAAAAAAACAGGTAACACAATACAGAAGCACATGAATTATTTACACATTAAAAACATCTACAATCAGTTAGCAGGAACGATTTGTATAGCCTAATATTCCCAAAGTTTCTGAGGGATTCTCTTCAAGACCTAAGATTAATAGCCTCTTCAGGGTAAATTAATAGACTTCATTTTACTTAATGTACTTTAATGACTGAGCAAGAACTATGGCCAAAATGCCCATTAAAATTAATTAAGCCTAATCTAACTCTCTGTTCATACCCGTTATGTACGCATGCGTGAATGCAGGCCTATGTATGTATGTACGGATGGATGTATGCATATATGTACGCTTGTTTTCAAGCTACAATTATTTTTATACGTTTTCCAAGACCAAGTAACTGATAGCATTTATAAACTAAGTAACTGAAAGAGAATGAAAACTGCCTTCAAGATGCAATCAATTCCTACACAGAGCTGTCTACAGGGCTATTAGTGCAATGATTTAAAATTCCACTCTAACAAACTATAGGCATACCCAATACACTGTGCTTTTTACAGTATTTCGCAATTTGTTCCAAATTCTTTACAGCACTTCGTATTTCCTGTTTCCTCAGACAGCATTTCCGTCAACAGTCCACGAACTGTGCTGTTTAGCGATCATCTGTAAGAATCCACAGTAGTTTATCATTAAGACATCTTCATCAGCGATATATGTCGCACGCAGGCAGTAATGTTGGATGGTGCCATGACAGGAAAACGAGAAAAGGAATGACAAGTGGCTCCTTTTGATGTGACTTGACCCCGCATTGTCAAGAAAATACTAAAATACTAGGGCAATCTTCAATTTCTAGAAATTCGAACTACCCGGTTCCCGAATACGGCGCCAGTGTTTTATCAGTGGTAGTAATTTTTCAAAAATCGTTTTCTTCTTCTTCCACGTGCACCGTAAAATTAAGGTGGCATGGAGCAACACAGGAAACTGCCCACAAAAAAAAAAAGAAGAAGAAAATAAAAGAAAAAAAGAAAACCAAAGCTGCGGTAACAAAACATGCAAATACACACTTGCAAAATATATGTGCAGATAGAAAGGACAAAAAAGAGCTGTATAAAAGTTGTGAGACGACAGAAGAAGAATACAAGCGCTAGCGAGGACACAGAACGAATATAAAAACAGGAGAGAACCAGTTTTTAGTTGGTTATGCGTGTGGGGTTAGTGAGCATTGTAATCTATTTCTCGTAATGGTCATTCCAATGGCAACAACATGGTCTGAAAGATTCGTAGAGCCAGGCGGTTGTAGGCGCGAACTGAGGGCGGCAGGGTTGTTAGTCTGCTTGGTGGTTTAGTTTTGCCTGGCTTCAGTAATAAAGGGCAAACAGCTGATGTCGAAGAGTAAGAAAGAAGATCACCATTTACGTTTGTGAGAGAAAGACAGAGACAATGCAAAAGGAGAAAAGAAGTATGAAACCGAAGCACGAGGCAACGTTTGTGTTGACCACATCTTGACCTCTGACTTGGAAAATGAAAGAGACTTAGTGAATGACTACAATACACATCCTTGTATCCTTCGGATAATTGTCGCCCTGTAATACCGGTCAACTCCCAGGGCAGGCCATGTGCGATTTGCAGTGAACAAAGTGGTATATGGGTCAGATTTTTCTCGGAGTACTTCGACATCATTTTATCAATCATTTCATCAATGTTTCTTATGCAATCATATATCGTACGGAAGATGTATAATCGGCCCTGTGGAGAATGCAGCTCCAAAACGCATAGCCCTACCCAATCCAAAGCACAACAGAAAAGATATGAATGTTATCGCTCCAATTAAGAAGAAAATATTACACTGTTGTCAGAAACAGCAGAAACCGGCGTTATGGAACGCTGTATCTGAGAAAACTCTGCGGCAGTTGCACATTCAAGAGACGATTACACATTAATATACACTCCCGTTGTACATTAAATAGAACAGGTAAAATGTTTTTAATTTTTCTGAATCGTAAAGGGGACATTCTTTATCATACTTCATGGTTCTTGATATCAAACTTTCGCCCCATTCTAGTATTTATTATTCTTTTTTTTGGGTGATTTCTCGGCGTGTGTACTTTGTATGCCGACGTTTCGGAATACACTGTCAATTTCATCTTCACAGGCGGTGTAAGCAGAAAGATGGAACAGAATTCCGAAACGTCGGCGTATAAAATTCAGACGCCGGGGAATCAACCCATAAGAAAGGATATGACTTCATAATTCAAATGGATACTGCTGTTACTGAAGAAAAAGCGTGGAATCCATTAATGTAATCGTCTAATTATGGCATTGATATTTCCTGCATAATATGCGACTTAATTCATATTAAGTATATTCGCCTGTACTTTCTACATGAAAATAAATACTGTAATACTGATGTTCACTTGTCACATGTATACATGTATTTACATAACATATACATAGAATCAACTATTAGCGCAAAACGAAAACTTCATTTTAAGAATGTCTGTGTAGTAACAACTCCCCATTACAACCTACAAATATCTTCTTATAATAAAACCAACTAGGTGCACTAATTTCTCAAATTTGTTTTAGGAATAAAATTCTACACGTTTCGGAAAGTTTCTCTGTCCATCATCAGGAATTTTTCACTGTACACACAGCAATGGTATATGTCAGCCAACCTGTATGACATACACCATTGCTGTGTGTATAGTGAAAAACTCCTGATGATGGACAGAGGAACTGTCCGACACATGTAGAGTTTTATTCCAAAAATAAATTTGAGAAATTAGTGCATCTAGTTGGTTTTAGTATAAGAATTTATCACGATGCACGGTCACCTGAACTTCAAAAACCTGCAAACGGTTTCATATCAAAACTAAAACATATATATATATATATATATTTCTCATATAAAATACGAGACCGCAGGGGCACAAGTTCGATCCCAGGTCGTCCACTATTGGATTTGTGACAGAAAAACGGCACTGGGTAAGTTTCCGTTCAATTACTTTTGTTTTACCCTTTTCTACACCTGGGCTACTCTAATATAATGAGTTTTTAAAATACAGAAGAATCCATTCCACATTCCTATGTTCAAGCAACAAATTTTTGTAACGAATTAGAGGACAATTTTAGGTCTACACGTGAGCCAAGGGTAAAGACATAAGCACGATTTGGCGGGAAAAATAAACCGCTTGTGTATCTGATAATTTACGTATATGGCATGCATATTGTAATAAAATAATAAAACCAGAATAGTATTTTAATATATTTTGTTTAATTTCAATGCATGTACCGTGCATCTTTTATTATTTTGTACTATGACCAACAAATTCACAATAATTTCACAAATTATCACACTCCCACATGTTTCGACACTATCAAGTCATCCTCAGGGAGCTCGTAATCAACACCTTGCCAAGTTACACAAGTATTTCAAATGCAGCTGCTGGTAATACAAATTGCAATGATGATGTTTCACATAGGTTATATGCCAGTTCTCATATTATAGTCGTTGAAATATCTGTATTATAAAATCTTTAAAACATTTTGAGCCCATTTTTTGTAAATAGGACAATTTTAATGTTTTAAAGATTTTATAATATTGAGATTTCAACATGAGAACTTGCATAAAACTTATGTCAATCATCTTAATTTGAAATTGAAACTTGTAAAGATATCGATTACAGGCTCCCTGAGGATGACACGATAGTGTCGAAACATGTAGAAGTGTGATAATTTGTGAGATAATTGTGCATTTGTTGGTCATAGTACAAAATTACTAGAACAGCGTTCAATATTAACAATTGTCGACATAAAATTATTCAACAGAGTGCTAAAATGATTTCTAAGCCTGCTTAATTTGCCATAATAATTAAATTTAAAAAAATAGTAAAATTATTTGTAAAGAGAAACAGCCTGTACGATTCACGTAAGCTTGCTGTACAAAAAAAAACTTCTATGAAAGACAGAAGGAATCGTATTGATATTTCTGAAATTTTCAGAATACAGAAAAAAAACAACTTGCTTGGAAGCACTTCAACACTTTATATAAAGATAATACGACACATAAATCCAAAACGAATATGCGCCCAAATTCCTTATACTTCTTCGCGCACGTGTGATTTTAAATGCTCACATGGACAGCACGTCTTCGTTACTAACGAACTCCTAAAAGCCAGTGATAAATACTGTTCGGCACATACGAAGTTCTGGTTACTTCCGAAATCACAAAAGAAGCGGAACTCAATCACCATAATATGTTGCATTTACATATCCTTGCTAAAGCCGATGAATCACATTTTGTGACTATGAAAAATCAAACATAATTCAATTACCAATAAATTAATATATGATAAAGTAAACCACTTGCCCTGGTCACCTTATTTGCCTAGACACACGGAGTAAAAGGTGCAAAAGAGGAGTGATAATACAGAAGCGACAAAGACAGAGTGACGACAGGGTGCTTATGGGTACTGTGACTTCAAACCAAAGCGCGCGCCGCACCGATAGACACCACGTGAAACTGTGAAAAACCAATATTTTCACAGTTTTGTTACTATAATACCAGAACTACAAATAATTATAAAAATACAGTTATAATTACAGTAGATTCCTAGGGTAATTAAAACTTTACAGCTTATCAGATAGTTTATGTATAACTGGGCTTCACATTTTAAAAAATCTAAATAATGCTCACACGTTGTATTAGTGTGTCTTGTTGGGATATCGGAAAAACCAGCGATTATTTCCCTATACAGCATTAATTGATTGGCTTTTATAGCCGAGATGGAGTGTGTTCACACTACGGTAGGAAATGAATCTTTCAATATAACTCAGGTTAATGTTAGTCTTTAAATTATTAACACAAGACAGTCGCATATAATTTTTATCCACATACAACTAAACAAAATATAATTTTCGCGGGATAAAATCGAGTGACATCAGTAATACCACAAACTCCAAACTAGTTACGTCCTTACTGCATTACCTGAAGACCATTCTGATATCATAGTTTTTTTTTTTTCACTTTACTTTTGGTTGAGCTGAACCTTTGAAAACTGGAGTCCATCTGTACACAAAAAGTAGCTAGGTGAAAGGCTTGCGTCTACTATAAAACGAACAATAGTTTTGTGTTGTTTAGGAATATATTTAACGTCTGTTCTTGATCATATGAAACAAGAAATTTACTGCGTAACAAATACACTTTATAAGTGGTGGTCAAGATTAAATTTCTATTTCAATAAAACTCTCTATTCCTGTATTTAGAAATAACTATGGAGCATAACCCTTCTCGGAAATGTCAGGAGGATCCTCGCTCAGGACTTTCATTACTATGGATCTCGTCGCCAAGATACGTAACGTCGTATTAATTTGTGTCTATATTACAATGTGATCAGCACAGAAACTTGATTATGTAGCGGGAGCTATGTGCTACAGAAATTCGCGCCCATTTATACAGTTTAACAGTACTGACTATCGGTTGCTGTTAGCAGTGCCTACAATCATCATCCCCTAATGACCCCAAAACTGCAACTTCTACAGAACCCCCCTTCTTGTTGCAAGGGAGATAAACAGTGGAGGAACAACCACGTGGTTTTATATGAAGGGGTTGAACAAACTGACCTGCTATAGCCATCCATGGGTAGAATGTGTGGTTGGAGGGTTGCTGATGAAGTTGAGTTGCTACTGTAGGTTGAGCGGCCGAACTGTTCAGTGAACACGCATTCGTAGATCCTAGAGACCATGCCGATGTTCTGCCTCCTCCTGCACCCGGACTCGATGCCGGATCCCCACCAACAAGTCCAACAGATGAACCATACCCTCCTACACGTGTGTCCGGTGTACACGCTGCGGGTCTTACAACGGGACCCACAAGGCTGTTTCCACCAGCGTTGTTTGCGCCACCTGCACTTGCAGCGCTCTGCCAGACATCTTTTGCAGCCGCAACAACTGCCGCATAGCCGTTTTGGTGGTTCTGCTCATTCGCTGTTGTACCTGTCTTCGAACAGTCTGGCTTTGTAGTGGTTGTACTGTAATTTGCAACTCCTGTGTTGGACTGTTGGCTGACAGAATCAGCTGCTGAGGAATATAGCTTGCACGCTGCCGCAGCTACCGATGCATCATATGGTGAATCCTGAGGAGGTCTTGCTTGATGAAGAGAATGATGGTGGTGGTGTTGGGAGGACGCATATGGTGACATGCCCAGCCCTAGAGGGAAGCGGTATGCAGCTGCGGCCGCCGCTGTTTGATCATGGTGATGACCTGCAGCTGTTGCGGAACCGGCAGCTTGATGGTGATGGCTCCCGTAAAATCCACTCTGCTCAAAGTATGAGTTCATGCTGGACAGATTCCTTCCTTAAGAGATACTTGTCAACCAACTTGGCACTCGGTCCACTCCCACTTATATTTTTCAGTGAGAGACAATGTCTAATTAGAAACAATACTATTCCTAAATCCTAAACACTGTCTACAGTATGTCACACGCGTTTCAAGAACCCGCACCTGCAGTTTTCGACACAAAATGCATGTATTTCTTCACCAAGATTGTTCCATTTACCGTCATTTGTTTTGGAATGTAAGTAAAGTTCACCTTGCGTTAGCCTCAGAGTGATGTTATGTCATGTCAACACAAACCTAAGTGCTCTACTAGGCTTATACTGCATGTATAACCTCGAAACGCAACAGCAAAGGTCAAAGTCTTCCTTTCAGCCACTTGTCGCTAGCAAACCATCCATGTTACCCACACACGTCAGTCACGTCCGAGATAACCATGACGAACAGCGACACGTCACACGTGTTATGTTGTACTATAACGTAAAATTTATACAATTTTCTACTAAAATGTGCAAACAATGACGAGGAAAATATTTAAATAAATGCGGGTATGGAGAAGAATTCGAAAATGAAACAGAGTCAGAACTGTCAAAACAAATCCACTATTCCCACACTTAAATACTGCATTAAACTTCGGGGATGTCTACACCTCAACTTATTTCTCATAATCTCTGTAATGCAGACGTAATACTGGCATGTGCTAAGCCAAAAATCACCAAAGTTTTTAAATACGGGTAATGTTAAAAACTTCTTGAACTATATTTACTCCGTAAATTATAAGACAACAAGTTACTGGTAAATGACAATTTCCGGTAATATATATCAATAATTAATAAATAGTGATCGCTGGTAGTTAAGATAAACAACGAGGAAAGAAATGGAAAACGATTTTTGGATCAGCCAACAAGTGGACAGAAGCAAAAGGCTCTCACTCTGCTTCCTGCGAACACCGTGGTCAAACACGTACTGGTTCGTTATGTTACGTATCAAACTCCACTGTCGTCCCGCCGCCACTACTACAACTACTACCACCACTACGATCTGACATGCAGCCCGCCTGTACGCCGGTCTGCCTCGCCGAGGTTTGTCTCTACCGTTCGTTCCAGTATCGTCCTCTTCCACCGCCTCCTCCCAGCCGTCGACGTCCTATCCGAGCGCGCGAGAGAGATGAAATAAAAACGAGACGTTGCACACTCCACAAGTACAAACATACATCTGCATATATCGCACGCGAGTAAAACCACGTCCGGCTCGTACGAGGAATGTTGACTGCCCAATGTAGTGACGAGATTTACTGTACCTATTAAACTATTCTAAGACAGTCAAATGAAACATGAAGCTGTACGAAAATAGAATTGCATTTGAAATGATCACCCACCTTTATTTACCCCTATTAAAACAAATATAAATAATGCAATCAAAATTAGTAGGCGTGTCGTCTTCGCAGTCTAAATCACAAATTTGTGGTTTACTAAAATTCTAATGAAAACTTTGATAAAATTTGTGATACAAATAAAATGGATATAAATACGATCGAGTTGAACATTCAAGGACATACCCGGAAGGAGGCGTACAGAGCGCGTGATGATAGGAATAAAGAGGGGTGGCCGTGTAGAAAGAGACAGACATTGGAAACAAGGATAAAAGACCCGGTGCACGAGGACGAACAATCTTGGTAACGGGGGTGAGAGGATAAGAGGGTTTATGAAATGAACCAATCAGAATAAAATTCGTCACGGACAGAGGAGTACTTCCCCACCTTCCAAGGGATGTTCATCCGCTAAAAAATATAGTTCCAAATATTCTGTATTACTTCCATGAATACAACAGCAAATGGAATACACACGAACGATATTAAGTAGTAAATTGTTAGAAACATGCCTTTAAAATTGTCCGCGTTTCCGTAAAGTAAATAACCAAACAATTCCGCATCTATTCCATTTCCCTCCCTGCTATGAACTTCCCCTCTCGCCCTCCAGAAAGCGATGCAACATACCAAACGTTTACACAGCAAACGGGAAAACTCGAAAATGCTGCACACAGCGCCAGCTAGGGACGTTAATAGCAACTAACACCACATACCAGATAAAAAAATTGAAAGAGTTCGGTATTTTGCAGACGTACTGTTATTCCTCGGTATTTTAAAATCCAGTTATTGAACGTCAGTCGTATGCAAATAGTGTCATGTAGCACGAAATCAGAATGAATAGAAAAGGAACACATTTATATAACAACTGTTCCAAATCCTGTTGTGAAATTACTTATAACTTCCTCGGATCTAGCGTCCAATACTTTTTTTTTCGCGTGTGGATATTTTCCGCTATAAAATTATTGGCAAACACGTTTTCCTTCGTCGAAATATCTTACATTTACAAGTTTCGGCACCGTTAAGCATTCATCCCCCGGTATTATTTACTGAGCTATCAGCTGCATTCTGGTGTTCTTAAGATTCTTATTATTTCTGTAACTTTTACCCGATTCCCAAACAATACGATTTTGCAAACGCTGGATTGTTGACTGTTATTTATTTCTAGTTTACATACGACCCCCCGAATAGTAAACTGACAAGCATTTCACAACAAACTTATTTAAAAAATTAAACGGTATATGTCATACAGGTTTGTTGACAGCAAGCTGTCAGCAAACCTGTATGACATATACCATTGCTGTGTGTAGAGTGAAAAACTCCTGATGATGGACAGAGGAATTGTTCGAAACATGTAGAGTTTTATTCCAAAAATAAATTTGAGAAATTAATGCATCTAGTTAGTTTTATTATGAGAATTTAGAAATTGACATTTCCATGCGAACAGTTGTACGTTACGTGACTACAGGATAACTTTGGTCTCCTGTCGCAAAATACATAAGTAGGGAATCAAATCCAGTTACAGGACGAGAAGTCTGCATGCATCATTGCTTTAGGGGGAAGAAACTTCAGATCCTTAAGCAGGAAATACCAAAGCGAAGGGAAATATATTTCCAGAAGCAACGCAAGCTACACGAAAATTATGATCCCATAATTTTGGAACCCCAAGGCGCAGAACATGGTAAAAACGCCGTTAACGATTTCAAGACTGAAAGTTATCTAAAGGTAAGGCTAAAGGTAAAAGTATGGGTAAAGGTAAATATAAAGTTAAAGTTGTTATTCAAGGTGTCATGAAAGAATAAGGGGAGTTAAGACATAGTTGTACTAATTCTTAGCCTTGGAATTAGCTGGGAGCCGTAACTTTCACGTCCCAGCCACTTTAGCTCCAAGGAAACAGACATAGTAGTTAGAGTAGGCTCCACAATCAGCCAACAAGCGTTTGGGAAAAGAATAATAACTTGCCCGTGCCGGGATTCCAAACCCAGACTGTCCAAAACGGAGCCCAGTGACTACACTGCTTACGTAATGGCGGCTCCTCATATCTAAAATATTCGCAGAAGTTCATTCCCCCCCCCCCCCCACCCGATGACAAGAAAACAAATCCCCCCACCAAAACCCAACCAAAAAATTCATAAAAATATTTAGCTGGAGTTTTTTTATTAGATTAGAAAT
>Ga0131853_10009256_pt1 | contig 18003 bp, 9 predicted proteins | sample TergutLab28metaG_FD_92764 | JGI IMG/M metagenome (GOLD analysis project Ga0131853, IMG submission 92764) | Labiotermes labralis P1 segment gut microbial communities from Petit-Saut dam, French Guiana - Lab288 P1 (version 2) (version 2) | ecosystem: Host-associated > Arthropoda: Insects >... | reverse complement strand
CGTGTGTAACTACTAACTATTAGTGAAGGCTATCAGCTGAAGTATGTGAAAGTAAACTGCATAGCCATCACCTCTCCCTCACTCCCCCTAAGCAACGAAGTCGGATCCACGCCCTGATCGGACATCTGAGATACGTCCGATCAGAGTCGTTTCTTCGGTGGATACAACCCTAACTCTGTGGAGCTTAGTCAACTTGAGGAGCTAATATTTTCTCGGCAGTGGACAGTGTTCACCATAATTTACCATAATTTTGAAGCAAGAAATTAGTCAGTGTAAAATCTTTTAGAAACTCGCCAGCGATACTGTCATTTGTTTGAACTCTTACTTTAATTGTCCTGCATAGAGTATATCAAATAATATTTTGTGATTTTTGTGTGCGTTGGTCTGAACAGACCTAATGCTACACACCATTGTCAGTCATTACTTGGAATTTGAGGTCTCTCATCAAAACTAAGCGTAGACATTGATCGAGAGTGGGAGGTGGGTGGGGATGGCACATAATAGAAGTTAAACTTCAAGGCTCTTCTTTCTCTTCTTCCTGATTTTGTGAAATGATCCGCGGAACGTGGCTTTCTGTTCGTCACATACCTAAAACTCCACCCTTGCCCCAACCCTTGCCAATAATATGATCTGCGCCCAATGACACTATCCAGGTTCCAACCCATTACACTCAAATACGAAATTGCTTTGGCCTTCAAAATAACAATGGATATGAAAACTCGAACCATCTATAGATTTTCTCCAGGCTTATGTTGAAGTAATGCAAGGCAGCGGGTTAGATTCTGGAGGAATCTATCCAACTTTGTAGCTACTGGGTCGAAAACAAGAAGGAGGTAAGTACACTTTGATTGTAACTAACGCCATTGAACAGAGTGATCCTAGAAAATCTAATAATTCTGTGAGTTAAGAATGTCCTGCACGTTATGCAGTCGGGAGATTAATTACCTTATTCACAAGTATCCGACTGTGGTGCTTTTCTTAACCATTGAATCAAATACACACACACACCCACTGTCATTCTGTTGCTTTAAGTTCAATTGCAATACTTGCCGCCCATTTACACCTGTGTCTTTAGAACTGGCTCTTTCCTTCAGACATTCCCGCCAAAGCCCTGTAAGCGCTTCTGTTCCCTCAGATGCGTGCCACAAACCCCACCGGTCTTGTCTACCTTAATTTTATCTTCCTAATAATATCTGAGAAGAGTAGGCATTGTTTAATTCTCATTGTGTAATTTTACCCGTCCACATTTGTCGGACCTGATATGCACATTCTTTTCCTATTTAGTTGTTAGGCACCTTCACAATATTGCGGAAAGCGACTGTTAGCTTCGTCATGTCTGTCTGTCCGCATTGAACAGCTCGGTTCCCACTGAACGGATTTTCGTGAAATTTGATACGTGTTTTTCGAAAGTATGTCGAGAAAATTCAAGCTTAATAAAAATCTGACATGAATGACGGGCACTTTACGTGAAGACCAGTATACATTTGTGATCACATCTTGCTCAGTTCTTCTTAGGATGATAAATTTTTCATACAAAAGTGGTAGAGAAAATCAAAACACACATTTTTGTTCAAATATTTTTTTCCCCTAAAATCTTGCCTTTTTTTTTTTTAGATAATGTGGAAAAATATTGTAGAACCGAACAGGCCACGAATGGCAATATGGCACATGCGCACTCTGTGGTGGATGACGAAGGCTACAAACACAAATCCAGCGTATGTAGTACTTACTGCTTTTCAACTGCAACATTGGTTGCACGAACGCGTCCCAGTGTTACGTTATACGTACCTTGCCTCTCTTGTAATAACTATATAAACTGCTGTGAATTTAGAACGTCACATGTGATTAGGATAGTGTGCTGTATTACTTCTGTAACAAACTGAAGAATTTTTCGGTAAATATTAACTAATCAAAATATAAAGATTATAGCGTTAGCGTGTAGTGTCTTATGTGGATATCAGTATTTCTGAGAAACTTTCTACCTCCATCTTCGGGGCGGAAGTGAGCGGAGTTATGATTCTATTGGATATGAGAACTGTTCGTGGATAAACCAAAAAGTGCATGGAAGGAAGGTCGGTAGAGGAGTTGTAGATCTCTTTCGGGCTTATGGAGACTGCGAACAGTAAGTATAAATAGCAACATTTTCGGGTTTGTAATGACTAGAAATGTAGGCTTGCCCATGTTAAAACCATGACTAACAGGACAGCATTAAAAAACAAGGCAGAACCGCTGTAAGGTCTAGTAGTTTTTTTTATATAAAGGTAAAGATAAAGTGATCCCATTACGGGGTTGGTGTGGCCCTGGCCCAGCAGGTGGGTAGAGGTGTAGCTCTAATCTTCCATGATCGCGGCACTAGAAGGGGGTGAGTGGTCAGCAGTACGCCCCGGCCGCATTTTACCCCCGGGAAAGACCCGGTATCCATAGTACATGAGGCTGGGTGGGCCCCAGGGCCGGTCTGGACGGGCGGAAAATCTCGTCCCCACTGGGATTCGATCCCGGACCGCCCAGCCTGTAGTAAGTCGCTATACCGACTGAGCTACTTGGCCCACAGTCAAATATCCCGCATTTTATGAAACCTGAAGGTTCATTACCGTGTTCAAAAAAACCCGCCACTGTCCCTATGCTGATAATGTGTAATATAATAGGAATAAAAATACCGACTGAACTACCCGGCCCACATAATTATTTATATGGAAAATAGAAATTAACAACCTAGTTGTCCTCCTTGACTGCATATGGTGGAATTTTTTAGCCCTAGGCACTGTACATGTTGAAGCGGCAATGTCATTTGTGCTGCATAACATGCAAATTAAATCGTATTTTTATGAAAGTTGATGATGATTACGAATTACAAAATAATTTAGGCACTGAAAGATCGAACACAGATGTATATGACACGGAAATCACTGTTTTAGCACTTTTTTTTTTCGTTGCGCAGTGCTCGCTGCGAGACTGTTGAGAGAATTCGTGTCCTAGTGCCGAAAGAGTGACCTTCTTACAACAGACCTGCCGAAAAACAATAACCGCATATCGATGTTAAGTATATTTTAGAACAGGACATTTTTAATTTCACATCTGTGCCTATGGGTGGCCACAGTTCTTTTTGATTGGCTGTAAAAATGTCTTTTAATTCTGTTACTAATAGAACGAGCATATAAAACCGTCCGTACTGCTGGTCCCAGTAGGCCTGCGTCACGCGGCATCCACCACACTCAGCTATCAGAAAACTGGCCCATAGACCCCGTGAAAGTTAAATTCGAGAGAGTGGGGCATGGACCTGGTTCTGCGCAGCGCGTACCACAAAGTAGTTGAACGTTATCAGTGCTGCACTGGGAACGAAAGCTCACATGGCCAGTAAGGTGAGCACCGTGGTTCTGTGTGAATGTTGCTGTGGCTAGCAATGTGACACTTGCAGATAAGCTTAGTGTCACAAGCTTGAATTACGTCCCATAGTGATAAGGCACATAGGACACAGTGTGCCATGCTAACTGTTCCTATTGCTCGCAAATATTACTTGCTTACATGCTTCTTACTCCTGAATTACCACCCATTACTTTTCCCCAAAAGCTTATTTCTCATTCACGTTTTCCTCTGCTTCAAGCTGCTTGTCATACTTTAAAATTATTCATTATTACTTATTTTCACTGATAATGTGCACCGTCACCATCCCCACCACCAGGTGATAATGACGATCATCATCATCGCAATAGGTGTTTGTGTGGTTGTTTTTGTTGTAGTCATCGTGGACGCCATCTTAGCACTAAAACCGCCTCCGTCGCCGCCGCCACCACCACCACACCAACAGTCAAAATGAGGACGATGGCCACCACTTCCGTTGTATTTTCTCTCCTTCCTTTATTGTTTCTCCCCATTCAAACAAATCCGTCTTTATCTTACTTTTTGTTATGTATGCACTGTTTTTTCCTATTTGGTTTTGACATTTTGTTTTTATCCACCTAACAGATAGTCATAACGCGAAATAATTTTAATAACGAAGTAACTATCTAAATAACCGACGTGTTAAAGTATTTGACTAAGTAAGTAAACGACGAATATTTTGCTTTCTGTCGCAGTCACTCAGTGCTCAATCAGTTGGTGTAACTGAATTATCTGCTGTTAAACAAAATGTGTGTTACGGCGACACAGTGCCTGTCCTGAGCCTTTCCCACTCAATCTCTATGAAACACATCACAGTGTTTTCTTGTTTTCTTTCAGCCCAACTTCTCTGTGTTGTTTCTATTCTGTTTCTCCGTTTTATTTGACGTTCTTATATTTACTGCTTATAACTGTGTGGCTGATTTAGTACTCACGAGAGACAAGTAATGAATATTGCATGTTTTATCTTTCTGGTAGTTTCCGGATATTTCTTCAGAATTTTCCCCAGACCTTATATGTTACAAGTAAAACACATTTCCTTTTAATAAACGAATGTGATGCCCGGAAAACTGGGTCATTGCTACGGATGGAAATAAAAATTATTTCGCGAACGAATGTCAAATTCTCAGAGTTAATTCACTTGGCAACAGTCCTTCGTGCTTCCTTGAGGACTCACAGTAGCGCCAGACGAATGCAGACCACGGGTATTCTCACTGATGGTGGGTCGCCTTAAATCTTTTGCTTATTTACCTGTACATCTTGACTTCATAGTCTTAGGATGCTTGTGGATGACAAATTTTAACAAATGTGAAATGAGTATAAAATTGTTAAACTTCAGACACAGTAACAGGTTTTTCAGAGTGAGACACAAAGCCAAAAGCGTAAGCGTCAAACACCTCAAGTCGGTTTTTACGTTTTCAGAGGACCAGTATTTTAAATGTCATAATTGGTGAGTTATTTACCCTATGCGCCTTCAGCGTAAAATTGCGCGTGAGGATGAGCTAAGCGCTGCGAATTTCGAAATGGAAGGAAGCGGTGGTGTCTATGCCTTCTCCGTAGTATTTGTCGTCGAACTCCGTTGGTTTACTCAGGCATTGCGCGAAGTTAAACATCAGTACACGTGTAATAATATTCTAGGTTTACCCTAAAGTTATTAATGACCTGTTCCTTCACCTTCAGTTCTATAATGAACCGAATAAACTGGTTACTTGCTCAGTAATTCCTCGCCCAACGTAGTTTTGCGCAAGTCGATTTAACTACACGCTACTGAGCGTAATTAAATAAATGGAAACAAGACAGGCAATTTACGTAAATTTTGACAATGAGGCGCGTTCATGCAACCATTGTTGCAGTGGAAAAGTAATAAGTATTAGGATATTCTGAGTGTGTATTTGTAGCCTTAGTTACCTAGCATGAAATGCGCATGCGCCATAGTGTCATCTGCGGCCAGTCCGACTCTACAATATTTTTTCGCATTATCTTATAAATGGCACTATTTTCGAAAAACAGTTATTGGACGCAAAATGTGTGTTTTGACTTTCTCTACAATGATTGGCTGAAACATTTCCCATTCTCAGAAGAGCTAAGTGACATATGATCAAAAATGTATGTTGGCCTTCTAATAAAATGCCCGTTATACTTGTCAGAATGTAACGAAACTTGAATTTCTTCAATATATTTTCGAAAAATTCTCTAATACAGAATGCAATGAAAATCCATCCCGTGTGAGCAGAGTTGTTCTATGCGGACAGAGAGACGGACGGACGGACAGACATGACTAAGTTAATAATAGTCGCTTTTCGAAATTTTGGGAAAGCGCTTAAAAATTGCCGACAGATGGAGATTTTAAATACTTAGGACAAACGCGGGGTTTAACAGTTTCGACGTCAATGTCAGCTACCGAAGCCCTAGGTCAGTGTTTATTGTCCGGAAATTATTTTAAGCGTCCGCGTTTATGTAACACTCTTTTTCCCATAACAAGTTCGCGTCATGTCTTTCTGACCCCTTCTGCTGCTCAACCCCACGTTGGGCTATGGATTATTGTACCATTCGAATGTGTACTGAAGTACACTACAAGTAACACGTTTTTTAAATCCGATTCCATTCAAAGTTTTGTTGTCTCTCGGCATTATAGATACAGGGAACATATTAGACATTTGAATAGTTGTCAACTTTAGAAAGACTATTATATTCCATTTGTGTAGTTATTCATCAAAGCGTTGAGATACGTTAAAATACGGGCCCATATTTATTGGACAGGGGCGGTGGGGGGATTCACAGAAGGCGTCGATTTATATTTTCTAGAGGAAAGCTGTTTGTACGATACCACCACTCGTGTTTATCCGAAATGGCGCAGAGCGTGATCATAAAACACACACGTTGCTGTGGGTTCTTTGCTACAGTCAGAACTTGATTCTATCTTGCACTCGCTTAAGGTCATGTGCTGCTCCAGTAATGGAACAATTTTACGTGACACTGGTGCTGAGAGTGATAATCTGTTGGAGGGGACGGGAGGAAGCAAAGAATGACGAGAATGAAGTAACATGGTGGATTTATGATGAAATGCCTTTCCTTTTCATAGTCGTCGGCTGTGCAAAGTGGGACTTCAGTTGGCCTCGCAATTGCCATTTATTACAAATGTGAAATGGGTTATTATGTTGTGAGTAGAAGGTAACAGACGGGGGTCCGGGACGAACCCTGTATCTGCAGCAGGAAACGTGAGGTTCCTTGACAGAAGTTTATACAAGGGGGTGGGGGTAGTATAGAATAATGTGTTAGTTGCTATTTCAGGAACATTTTCTGATTTTTATTTAAGCGTACATCGTTATTTTCCTACTGTTAACTTACGCCAGTTTCAGTTAAAACTAAAGCTTGTGTTTGTTGTTTCAAGCTGAAAATCGGTACTCGTAAACTGTAGACTGTGTGCTCACAGCTCACGATGCAGCTCCACAAGACCACAGCCTACACACCCAGGCAGAACACCGCATGCAGTAGGACACGGTCTTATTCTCCTGATGATGGGCATAATGATGGCCGAAACATGTTGAGACAGAAAGTTTGATAATAAACATCGAATTAGTTGCATCGTGTTTGTTCTCTCTCTTCACCTTATGCGGTTTTTAATGTTTATCTTCCTGATGCCGATTTATTGCAGATTATATAGGGATGTTGTTACAGATGTAATCATAGGGCGAATAAGATTCCTCCTCTTTCCCGCCTTCAGAGGCACTTTGGGCCGTTTTAGGGCTGGGGTTTCAAGACAGTTGAGTTTTTAGGAGGTGGGAATGTCAGCTCCACGCCCACCTCTCATCATGGAGGGTCGGGGTGTTTGTCCGGGACTTCGCCCAAAACCTGTCCGGCACGCGTGGCCCTAACACAAGCTAGGCTGTGGCTAATGCGATACGGAAAAAGCCAAATACTTTCCCTTTTGATTCAGTAAACGCTGTCACGTACTAAGTGCACGACGTAAGATTGCTGTAAACTGCTCAGATTTACAAAACTTCCCACTGTTCATAGAACCTGCCCTGAGCTAATTGAATTCTTCCTACCTCCGAACTTCACTTTCTTCTGCAGTTAGATTACATACGTGGCATCTTTCCGCGAGGTTTACTCACCAAAATGTTGTTCGCATTACTCATTTCCCCAGTTGTGCCACATGCCCCTACTCATTTTACCCTCCCTGATTTTGTTACTTTAGCAGCATAAGGTGAAGGGCACAATTGTGAATTGTCTCACTCTCATCGCGCTGCTGACGCTAGTACTGTCGTACTGTCTCTAACTGCCTCAAAGGCCCAGAATATGCTTTGTCACATTATTCTCAATGAGCCACATTATATTTTCTCCATAAGGAAAAAAATGAAGTTTTATACCCATATAAAAAGTAAGGATTGCTATATTTTGGTGTTAAATCTTTGAAGACTAAAATTAACTCAGATGTCATTTAAATATTCAATTCGTACTGCTTACCCAAATTGTATTTAAACATTCAGGTCTTACCGCGCAGTAAACACATTCCGTCTCGGTTATAAAAACCAATCAGTTAAAGCAGAGTAGGGAACTAATGGTTGTTAGTCCCAAAATGCATGTGAAACACAAGAATTTCTTCTGAGGACAAAACGTAGAATTTTTTAGTGTTAAACTAGAGGTTTATATAATAACCACAAGACCTAAAAGGGTTAAATGACCGCAGCATGGATAGCCGGTGGTGTGAGTCCCACCGCCATGGACAGTACAAAAAGTGTAAAAATTATCAGATTCGCAGGATTCTGAATTCAAAACCGAGAATAATTTTAGTTCAATTTAAATGCCAGCTAATTTTTTATGGATGTGTTGCAATGAGCGCATTCTTCATCACTACTTGTGGTCAGATGTGTTCCCCTTTTGTGTTTCATGTTTGCAACTTTAAGCGTCTGTCGGGAAAGCCACGAAATATTATGCACTCGTGTTGATTTTGAGGTGAGGCGTCCGATGTGTTCAGTAATCAACATAATGTACATAATTTTACAGTCTAACACAACTTTTATTATGTAAATACAATTAAGAGATAATTAAGAAATCATAATGACACGTTTCCGCTTTTTTTTATAAAGCCATCTTCAGGCTGTGACCCAAAGAGTTTTTTTATACAATTGACAGCCTTTCAGAAAATACGAGATCTCTTTTATATGGTTACTGTAACATACTGGGGACCGCGGTGGCACAGTGGTTAAGGTGCTGCGCTACAAATCGGAAGGTCGCTGGTTCGATTCCAGATTGTGTCATTGAAATTTTTCATTGACATAATATTTCCGATCATACTGTGGCCCTGGGGTCGGCTCAGCCTCTAACAGAAATGAGTACCAGGAGCATTTCCTGGGGGTAAAGGCGGCCGGTGCGTAGGGCTGACAACCTTACCACCATCCTGTGCTGTTGTCATGTAATCTGGGAACCCTCTGGGCCACTCCAGGCCTGTAACGGGACTGCCTTTACTGTAACATATTAGGATGTAAAATATAAAAAGTGAATTCAATTATAAAATAACATAGGTAATAAAAACAAAAAAGATAAAAGATATAGGTAAATAAAATTTGATATGCAGTTGGTGTATGTGTAGAGCAGTCTCGTACAAAACTGTATTTTGCGATAGTAATGAATATCTGTTTGCACCAGTTTACTTCCCTCTAGCGCTGAAGTAAAATGGGTGGAACTGTGTTTCTATTCCTCCATTTGAGCGGGGAAAATGTTGCTATTTTTGTGCGGGTGTTGGATGTTCTCAGTATTTGGAAATTACTTTCCTGAATAATCGTCTTTGTAACTTTTTTTTTTTTTCGAATTTCGCAGTAGAAATCTGGAAGTTACATATACAGGCATATACCCACATCCGTTAGACCACTATCAGTAGTTAGAAATTTTTGTGTTGATTTAGTCCTGCTTTCGCACCATGACGGAAGGATATATAAGACTGGCTTAAAAGGTTCGAACTTACGACTTCGGTAATACTTGGCCAGTGCCACAGATAACAGGGCTATGTCGTTAAATCAAAACAAAATCTTTTTCGTCTCTTCAATCCCGAAATAAAACATGAGGACTTGTAGACCGACAGTCCATCACAATAGGTCGAATATCTAGTGTAAGTTACACAGTATGAAGAACCTTATTGGAAGTGGAGTTGTCGACCATATAATTTACGTTGACGATATCTCAGCATGGAGTGAATGGAAGCGTACTGACAGGGACGGCGTCTGCGTTCGTTTTGAAGTCGATCGAACGCCCGATTCAAATCCAATTTCCGTCTCTGAACCGAGTCCCAACAACGTCCCATATCCAGCCCGAAGCTCGCTCACCGTCAATTAAGGGTAGAGGGTGAGACGAGGGAAAAGAAGAGAATAAAGTAGAAGACGCCTCACTGAACCCAAAAATGTTCTGGCTTCATCATTTTATTGCTGCCAGTGCGCCTGCCTCAGCACCTGGAAAATTTTGTTTCTTCCTCTTGTTATAAACTTTCCTTTCTTTCTCTTTGTCTTTGCTTCTTGCTTTTCTTTCTTATGTGTGGCTCGCATGAAGAAGAGAGAAATGTACACAAAATTTTACCAGGGCAACTTGAAGGATACCGCTGAGAGAACGTCGAAGACAAGATAAGATTGAAACGGATGTTAAAGAAATAGGATGTGAGGATTGGGACTGCATTAATGTGGTTTGGATTAAAGGCCAGTGGCTGGCTGTTTTGAGCAAGATAATGAACTTTTAAGTTTCACACAAGGCGACAAAAGTATTGACCAAATGAACGACTGTGAACTTCTCAAAAGGGGCTGAGTTTATGGAAGTAGTTCTTTCTTTATTTTCTCCGCCCTTTTAGTTTGTCTTCCTTTTTCCGTTTCTTTCTTTCTCTCTCTTTCTTTCCTGAGAAAGGGATGTCACATATCGAACCTGTTTATATGTTTCTCTTGACATGCACCTTCGGACGAACTTTATGTACATGGGTCCGTGCATCGTGAATCCAATTTAATAATTGTCCAACAAGATGCGACTTATTCAGTTTATTGCATTTCTGTAGGCAGCTCTACATGTTTCGGGTGTTTACACCCATCATAAAGAGCCGTTCAACTGTAATTACAACTTCTGGTATTGATTACCGGATCTACTACCATCCGCTCTCTTGTTGAGTTGGAACTCAACACCGAGAGCGGATGGTAGTTGATCCAGTTAATCAATACCAGAAGCTGTAATTACAGTTGTACGAGCTCCTGATGATGGGTGTCAACACCCGAAACATGTAGAGCTGCCTACAGAAATGTAATAAGCTGAATAATTCGCAACTTGTTGGACGGTCATTAAACTTCGGACGAACATCGTTGTTGACAGACAGACAGACAGACAGACAGTTCTAAAACGCAATACTTTATAATGTCCTGCCTGTTGCACTAGCAGTGGAATGCTATTCGGTGATATTGTGGGGATGTTAATCACACAAATAACCGTCTTGTGCCAGCATGCAGCTTAGAACTATACTTTATTATACTGCGTTATGAAAGTTTTTTCCTTTTTAATTTTGATTGCTTTTGAAAGTGATAAGCACATATCCACCTAAAACATCCCTACTCGACGTTCTTTTTTGGTTTCCTGGAGTGTACAAGTACTTTCGCAACCAATTCTGTATCACGGTTGGGTGACGTAAGTGGTGGGGAAGGTGTTTCAATTTATGGCAGAGATTGTACCTTTCTCCCGCGAGTTAAGCTCCGGAATTGGAAGCCTAGAGCTGGCAATTTCCTTATTAGTTAAGCCTCACGTTAACTCCTCTGCTTCTTATTAGCGTCAGTCAATAAAGTATCTTCGCCGTTCTCACGCAACTACGGCGCTGAAACATCGCGTTGTTTGCGGAGAAACCCGTTCGATGCAGCGTGTTCGGCCCGCTTAATCCAAGGGTAGGCAGGTCATTCCGTTCGGGGGGAACAAATGATGCTGTTTCGAAGTGACTATCCGTGAGGGAGTTTAACGAGCACGTCGGCTTGTAACAGGAAACGTTAACAGTCTGTTAACTATAAGCATTTAGAATACTTTATACGTCGGTCTATGCCAGACGATATAGAATACGTGTGTTATGGAGTATCTTCCAGATTTAAAACACTATTTGATTAGTTGTGAGGGTACTGACTTGGACCTTATTAATTTTTGACATATTTAACCTGTACAGACTTCCGGAAGTTCTTTTCATCTCCGTCACGATGTAAAAGTAATATTTTAATACTTATTCTCCTTGATTTTTCTGTTTTACTCCTCTGAGCAGTATTCTGCTGTCTTTGGGTCGAACGCTTCTCCATTTTTAGGATCAGTCTACTCTTGATAGGGGGACCGCGGTAGCACAGTGGTTAAGGTGCTGTGCTACAAATCGGAAGGTCGCTGGTTCCATCCCAGCTGGTGTCAGTGGACTTTTCATTGACATAAAATCCTTCCAATCGCACTATGGTCTCTAACAGAAATGAGTACCAGGAGTATTTCCTGGGGGTAAAGGCGGCCGGTGTTTAAGGCTGACAACCTTATCACCATCCTGTGCCGTTGTCACGAAATCTGGGAACCTTAACTTCCTGGAACCCTCTGGGCCACTCCAGGCCTGTAACTGAACTGCTTTACCTTTTTACCTTTCGATAGATCCGCTGTTGAATGCTTTCCCCTGCTTTATACCCAGCACTTTATTCAGCATAAGTAATTAGTACAGTTGCTTCATGTATGTAATTTGAACAGTCCAGCCTTAGTCCCAACATCTGGAGCAAAGACGTGTAATTTTCACTATTTGACATATGGCGAATATATACACAATTATCAACCACCTAAATGGATGACCACCGACAGTGAAATTTACCATAGAAAGAATAACTGAAACGCTGCCCTTCTTTCGGATAATAATTAATGGCCATAAGCAGCTTTATGAAACATAGTGCAATACAACAAGCCGACTCATATGAGGCAGAACTGTAACCATCGCCACAATACAAGACAGGGAACACTAAACATGCATGGAATGCAACAACTGTGTGCAGAGATGAAGACAGAAGAGGCAGGGCATGGTAACAAATGAATCACCAATAAAATTGTTGAAGAAAGCTCACAATACAAGAAGTTGAAACACACCAATCAGGAAATCAGTAATAATTTCTTGGTAGATCCGTATACCCGAGGAATAGCGGAAGATATTCGTAGAATCTGGAAAAAAGATGTTGAACGTGTAAAACATTCAGGTCAAGAATAACGCCAAGTAACATTATCAAAATATTTAAAACATAGAAAGAAATAGGGGAAATAGCGAAAATGTAAATAGAAGTAACTAGGGGAGACAGGAAGATAATTTTTAGCACCAGAATCACGGAACGTCAGGGCAGCACAAAAGTGGCAGAAACATCGGTCTGTGGAGCAGCAAAACACTCCTTGGATGAGAAATAAGGAACACAATAGAGGAAGACAGTCCTTATTAAAGGACACAATACCACTGAAATACTGGAAGAGTGTGTTCATTGTAACTGCTTAACAGATCATCAGCCGAAAAAGATATCAGCTTGTTCCGGCCTCGCTCTTCCCCACGGCCGCCACTAGTCGCAGCCGGAAATGTAACGTAACGGTAATATGACTTACTCTTCCATTTTTTGTTATTTCTATATTCCCCGCTCCATTCTCACATGCCCATTAGTGTGCATTTTTGCGGGTTGGCTGCATCTACTCTAGTGCTATTGGCTTTAGGTTATTTGATTAATTCGACAACATTCAGGAGCTTTTTTTTTTCTTCTGTTGTTGGCACCCGTCATTACAGTCTGTACACCCTTACTCTGTAGTTGTTACGGAATCGATCGGATGGAAATAGTTCGCACTTATTACTGTACCATCATCTGATGATGGAAGCAAACCCAACTGCCGAAAAGTTGCATGTCACATATTTCTCAGGCAGAGGATATTATTTAACAAAAATAAATCAATAATAAACCGTCAAACACTACCTACGTAGTATATGCATGTTTTATTATATCAGGTATTCAGATACATATTTCGGCTTAAATTTCTGCCTTCACTAAGCTTTTCTTACAACGTTCTATAAGTTTTTTTTTAGCCATTTTAAACACCGAGATTGTCGGTTTGTTTCATACTTCTGCAATCCTTAACCTCATAACATGTGTTTGTTTGTGGATTGTCTCTTATATAAAGAATTTTGCTCCTCTTATATTTATTCAGTATAAGGCTGCAACACAACGGCATGAATACTGATGTGAAGACGATAATCTCATTTTTCTCATTCTTTGCTTTACATTGCAAATTAATAAAAATTTTCACAGGATTTCGTTGTATATAAAAATTTCCATGCTTTTGAATTATGTGGCGTTTCTAAGCTTCAAATTATTCTATGAGAACTTTTTATTTGAGAAGCGCAACCTAGTGTGTTCACAGACGAATTTGTTATTTGTTTGCTGTCACGAATATAGGTCGATTTATGAAAGGAAAAGTTGAAGATTAAACTGTTTGGTGCAGGATATTTCGTAATCACTTGATATTTAGTCAGATTATCATGGCCTTAACCACCTTCGCACCTACTGTGGATGAGGGAAAGGTACATAGTCTTTTAGTGGAGGAACCTGAGGGAAGAAGAAAACTTTAAAAACCTAGACACTAATGGACGTACAATAAATATTAAAGTTTACCTTAAATGAACAGAATTGAGTGGCGTGGCTTGGACTGTATTCGCCCAGCCTAGTTTAGGAACAATCGTGAGAACGGTAATAAATCTTTGTGTTCCATAAATTGCCTGGAATCCCTTAATTATCTGAGAAACTACTGGGTTATTAAGAAGAACTCCATAGAATTACTCTTATTACTGGGTTCATAAACAAGAACCTTTTCCCACTTGATCTATTCCAAACTTTGATAGGAAGTTTCTTTGAGATTTATTTCATCACTATCTTTATATAATTGGGCCTCACCATTGTTTTAAATTCTGGGATCAAAGTTAACCAAACCCTGGCAACCCTGCAGTGGTATATGTTCCCTGAACAGTCCATTTAGATTCTGTTCAAGGAACTTTGTGTTTACGTCAGGGAATTTCGTAGTCTGTGTCAGTGAATAGTCATTCAAAGAAATGGTTAGTGCACTATGTGCATATTAATTTAATATTCCTTGAAAAAATCAGCATCAGACTAAAGAATTTTAAGGGAAGTAAGTGTCGTATGTTCTTATAAAAATGAGAAAAGTATTTTACTTATGTATATTGGACCGTGCATCATTGTGATAGTTGAAGAATAAGAGACCAACTTGATGTCACTAGTTATGATGTTTTATTTCACTTCTTCTATGCTCAACATGTTTCGGACATTAATACACCCATCATCAGGAGCCTGCGACTTGTCTATTGTATCACCACATTGGTCGTGTGTTCTTGTTTCGATGTGTGTAGCAGGCTGAAGCCTGCTACACGGATACCACCCCAACCTAGCCACACCGAAACTCCAACACACATCGAAACAAGAATACACGACCAATGTGGTGATAAAACAGACAAGTTGCAGGCTCCTGATGATGGATGTTGAACATAGAAGAAGTGAAATAAAACATAATAACTAGTGACATCAAGTTGGTTTCATATTCTTCAACTCTTTTACCTTATTGAGTGATTTTGTTTGTCAGTCGCACAGAAGTAGGTGTGAAATATAGCTGCCGTTCCTATAGTAATGATGTTTTTAATTTATGAACAGAATACACATATATAATAAAATACATGTATTATTATCATCACAAATGTCTTATGTTGATAATAATACATGTGTTTTATTGTATATGTGCATTTCTTTCGTGTATTAAAGTTACAATTACTGTACGAAAAATGCACGGAATGGAAAGCTTTAAGATAACTTCCGTTCCTAATTTTAACATACTTATAGAGTAGTATTTCTCTCGAATGGGATTATCATGGAATTGAGTGATAACTGGAAGCTGTGACTTACCAAGTACGAAGTAGGCGTTCCGTGCTGCCCAATAGAAAACGATGATGGCGTGCCCCATATCTACAGAACACGATGGTTAGTCACGGTCACTACAAAAGTTTTCTTTGAGCCTGTGTGTGTCCAGATTAAGCTGTACCCTTGTGTTTTGAAGTACACGAACTCATTGAGACAGCAAGCTTGTTCCTAATATAAACATCGGGATAAAAGAACACCAACTGGTCTCACACCCCAACAGTTGTGAATAAACTGCCGCGCCGCCTCTGCTGTACTGTTATTATAATTCACTATTTTGCCGCGAGGCGTGCTGCAGGCGAGAGCTTTGTATTTCCTCATCATGTCTTTACCATGCAGACGCTTTGTCTTATCTCTTCTACCGTCTGTGGAAATGTCGAGGCCCTGGAAGTACCCCCTCTTGAACATTTCATTTTTATGCTACTGGATATAAGAACTGAACATTGTATGTCGAGTGACGACAGACTCAAAATATTTGTGCAGAGACTCATAAACAGTGATTTTTTTTTTGTGTGTGTGGTAGTACGCAGTGGTACGGCGTACCGGCACCTTTATTCACGGTTACTCGTTTGATGGAAGTTATAAATTAAGAAACGTGGAAAAACTGACTTTGTTTATTGCTTCTATTCCAACAGTATTATCGAATATGAAACAGCGTACCGAAAAATAACGTAATCGTATAATACGACAACGTGCATTTGCCAATTTACCCGCGGTCAAGGATTAAAGTAGCGGCTTTATTTTCGGTACAGAATCACCGTGTACAACAAACTACGCGTTAAAAGAACCGCCCGCGTGATTGGAACCCAATATTTGCAAAAAGGGCGTATTTTTCGCGTAGTCTTAAATGGGGAACGACCAGGGAGCTGGTATTGAAACATAGGATGCTTCTTATTTTTATGCCTTCCACGTAGAACGTAAAATAAAGAACTCCTTTATTTTACAGACTTCTTGTAGACAGTCTGCGTATGGTTGTATCTCCCTTCTGTTTGGTCTGGAAAGCAGGATATAGACTTTCGCATTCATATAACGCCACGTCCGCTACTGTTCACTGTCATTCCTATTCACTATCAGCTGCCATCATCCAGTTATTCGACACTATACTGTATATTCTGAGCAAATGATAGAATCGTTCAATAAACTGCAGATAAATAAATGAACTTACCTTATTCTGTTTGCTGTTCTTTTCAGTACATTCTCATCTCATCCAACGTACCACACTTTGTCTAATGTGCCAAGAAGTGCAAATTCTGTCATAAGAGATAGTAGCTAGGAAGAATAATGTGTCTGCATTACATAATAATGAGCCGGTATGTTGCTGTTTATACTCCAGACGCTGAAGTCAAGTTACATGGATTATTGAATTGTATTATACAGCCTGTTCCGCGCCCAATTTATCCAATTTGAGGAGTGGTTCAAGAGGTAATTTGAAGACAGTGTTACCAGCCATGTGTCAGTTGAACACCTTTGTTGAGTTAAGCGAGCTGTGACATTGCCGCAAATGGGTGTTGGTGTAGTCCCCATCGAGCTAAGTGCTAGTAGCTGACACCGCTGTACCGTTCGATTTTCAATGCGCATGCCCTCGCAAGTGTTGGCTTCTGTGATTGAGTTTCGTTACGCAAAAGTGCTGCTCCAAACACCTGCCCAGCACTTACAAATTAGAACTTTGGTGACATGCACTTTGTGTACGGTTTATGCAATGGAAATTTTAGCGCTGCCGAAACGAATTCCCAGTATTGATGTTCGGGTTGTCATGTTCGACCCCGGAAAACTCTCAGAATGTTCACGCAGCCAGTATGGAGATAGTTTCCCTCTTAAGAACGAAAGTTAAATTTGGGCATCCAGGGATATAGGATGTCCTGGATGCAGTTCAGTGCGCAGAAATTCCACAAGGACAAGTACCGCATCGCTAAAGGCGTGGGAAATTTTTATGATGAACGTTTTTATCCATACCACATCAAAATAGTACCAGGGGTGCACAATCCCTCTCGCCAGGTTTCCCTGTCGACTAAATTGTGTACGGTGGCGCCCGATACCTGTGGGTCCCCAGTATGGAACTCACTTCATGTTACCCATCTGGCACCTATAATTTTGATGTGGCTTCTAGATTTTTCGAGAGTTTTTGCACTCCAAAAAGTACAATACATTTTATCTGGAGATCATGCTAGCCGTTTATAATTTTCAGGTGTCTCAGTCACGACAATAATTTGTACCTGACTACCGTTCACGGATAAGGCTCAGTTTACATGGAATAATATCAACAACACAAGGAATTTTGTGAGTTGCCGTAATTAAATCTTCATGAAGTAATAAAAAGTACAGGGTTATTCGAAATGATTGTCGGGGTTTTAACAACTTGTCATACACAGTACACTTGAGATAGGAGCATACATTTTTTTTATTTAATAGAGCAACACTCCAAGTTGTTGTTACATACCTTACAGGTACTCTATATGTGCACCCTTTGTGATTCTACAAACATCAACACGACAATCGACGTTCCAAACTCTTTGTAGCAAGTCAGCGGTGATGGTTTCAGTGGCGGTTCTGATTCGTACTTTCAGTTCCGGGATACTTGCGGGAAGAGGAGGAACATAAACCTGATCCTTGACGTAACCCCATAGAAAGAAATCACATGGGGTTGCATCTGGAGAACGAGGTG
>Ga0131853_10009254_pt1 | contig 18004 bp, 21 predicted proteins | sample TergutLab28metaG_FD_92764 | JGI IMG/M metagenome (GOLD analysis project Ga0131853, IMG submission 92764) | Labiotermes labralis P1 segment gut microbial communities from Petit-Saut dam, French Guiana - Lab288 P1 (version 2) (version 2) | ecosystem: Host-associated > Arthropoda: Insects >... | reverse complement strand
CTATCCGTCGTGGGCGCAGGAAAATTGAGGAGAGCTGATCCTAGTACGAGAGGACCGGATTGGACATACCTCTGGTGTATCTGTTGTAACGCCAGTTGCAGTGCAGAGTAGCTATGTATGGACGGGATAACCGCTGAAAGCATCTAAGCGGGAAGCCTCCTTCAAGATGAATTTTCCCATATTTTATATAGTAAGACCCCTTGTAGACTACAAGGTTGATAGGCTAGAGGTGGAAGCGTAGCGATACGTTGAGCTGACTAGTACTAATAAGTCGAGGATTTAATCCCAATTTAATTGGTGAGTACGCATTATCAGTTTTTAAAGAACAAAAATGTTATAAATATGTTAAAAATTATTAGTGACGATAGCCTAGTGGAAACACCTCTTCCCATCCCGAACAGAGTAGTTAAGCACTAGAACGCCGACGATAGTGTAAGCGAAAATAGGTAGTTGCTAATATTTTTTTGTGCAAAAATGGAACCAAATATTAGCATATGGCGATTTATATGATATAATCTCTTTAATAATAAGGGAAGTTGGCTGTAAATATGAATATACCAGAGGGATTTTTATTCATAAATATTATAAATTCTATAATCTCGATAATTATTGAAGGCTTTTTTATTTACTTTATATTTAAAAAAATCAAAAACATTAAAAGACGTAATATACCATTTTTTATTGGAATAATTGCAAGTTTTGTTTTGAGCGGAATAATTATTTCTTTTAATTATAATTTGCAACTATACTACTATATTGTGTTTAATATTTTAATATTCATCACTGCCAAAATTTTATATAAAAAAGAAGTTTATATATTAGATTTTATAATAATTGCATATATTCAACTTATATTATTGACTATGAATCTTCCTTTTATGTTTTTATATATGAACAATATACTTAATTATTCTATGGAAGTGAACTATCTCCTTTGTTCTTTAGCAGCAAAGACCTTCATTTTAATAACTTTAATTGTTTTTAACAGAGTCAAATTAAATAAATATTATAAAATTTTTATTGACCTTTGGGATAGACGAGATGATGGTCAAATTAAAGCTGTAACAATTAGAAATTTAAGCTTAATCTTATTAAATATTGGTTTATATATTACAAATATTCTTTTATCTGAAATAATTATAAAAATTATAGATATATAAAATACGAAAGGTGGTGTAAATATGTGGCTTAGTTGGTCATTTTTTGGGTTCTGTGCTGAAGATGGGGAATAATTAAGGAGGTAACTAAAATGAAGAAAATGGTTTTAATCATATTGTTTAATCTTGCACAAGTAATATTAACGATTTTGTTCGGTATCTTTTTGAGGTGTTCTTTTCTTGAAATATTTACAATTTTATCAACATGGATATGTGCCAGAATTTTATTAACCCTACTTTATAATGTTAAGATATTTCATTATAAAAGTCCCATTAGATGTTTTATAATGACTCTTGCTTTATTTGTATCGTTATTTCTTGCAAATAAAATAAATTTAATTATCGGAGTTTTTGCTGTTATTTACACATCAATATTCTTAACGAGTATTGCCAATGTTAAAGATAGTTCAAAACTTGTTTTAAGAAATTTATTTCAATGGCATAATCATGAAGGTAGAAATTATAGAATTAGTAAATATCAAGATTTAATTGATTTTATTAAGAAGAACCCCAATCATCCTATAATTCAACAGTATGCAAAACATTGGGAAGAAAATTATGGCTTCAGATATGATATATTTGATTTATATTTTGTTAAAAGATATACATATCTACAAATCATTGAAGAATTGGACTTGATGGATAATACAGAAATTAGAGATGAATGTAAAATAATTTATTCCGCATTTGAAATTCCTCTTAATTTAAGAGCGACAGATGATGTAAAAGTGTGATGCTGACAAAAGGCTTTTATGCTTTTTGTTAACCAATATAGAGCCCCTATTGAAAATATGGTAATTTGATTGAATAACAATCATTTTTTTAATTTTAAAAATTATTTGCTCCTTCTAGCTTTATGTTATAATTATATAAGATAAGTGAGGTTTAATTTATGGAATTTAAAATAATCACAAAAAATGAAGAAGAAACTATGATGATTGCAGAAAATTTAGAGACTGAAAAATTTGCTGGAATGGTTATCTGTCTTGAAGGAGAACTAGGTAGTGGTAAAACAGTTTTTGTTCAAGGATTCGCTCGTGCTATGGCGATTGATGAAACAATTACTTCACCTACATTTACCTTAGTAAAAGAATATAGTGGTGAAATGACTCTTTTCCACATGGATGTCTATCGTCTTAAAGAAGAATGTCAAACTGTTGGTTTTGATGATTATTTTAATAAAAACGCTGTTTCCATCATCGAATGGGCGGACCTTATTTGTGAATGTCTTCCAGAAGAAAGACTGGAAATTGAATTTCGCATTATTGATGAAAATACTAGAGTTTTAATCTTTAAACCTTTTGGTAAAGTATATGAGGATTTATGCTCGGCGGTTCTGTAGAAAAAAATTATTCCTTATTTATTGATACTCATGATGCTTATTCAAGAATAGTTCTTTACAAAAATGAAGAAGTAATAAAAAAAATTATCCGGAAAAGTGAACAAAGTCATAGTACTTTAACTATGCCTTCTATAGAGAAAATTTTAAAAGCGGCGAGTATTACTGTTCAAAATTTAAAAGAAATTTTTGTTGTTAATGGCCCAGGCTCTTTTACAGGAGTAAGAATAGCTGTTACTATTGCTAAAACTCTTGCTTTTACTTTAAACATTCCCATCAAAACAATCACTTCTCTTGAAGTGAAAGCTATAAGTTCACCTTTAAAGGGAGAAAAACTAGCTATTGAAAGTGATAGAAATGGTAGTTATATTTGTGAGTTTGATGCTAATAATAAACCAATAGGAGAATTTAGGTATTTAAAAACATCAGAATTTGAAGAATATTTACTAAATAAAGATATAACTGTAATAGAAGATGAAGATATAGATTTTAATGCCCTATATTCATATCTCAAAGAAGTTTCAGAGACAAAAGCTCATGAAGTAAAACCGCTCTATATAAAAAATATAGATTTATAAATAGGAAGTAAAGAGGTATGATTTGGTAAGACGTGCAGTAAAAAAAGATATCGAAGCAATAAATAAATTAGGAGCATTATTAGACAATAATTTTGCTAATTTATTTAATATGAAAAAAGTATTAAAAGATAAGTATGCTAAAGTTTATGTTTATGAAAAAGATAGTCAAGTAATTGGTTTTATTCATATAACAGCACTTTACGAAACAGTTGATATTATAAATGTTGTTGTGGATGAAAAACATCGTCGTGAAGGAATAGCATCAATTATGATTGATTATATGATTAGTGGTGTTAGCACTAAAGTTGAGATAATTACTTTAGAAGTAGCTGTTGATAATAAAAAGGCTATTTCATTATATGAAAAGTTTGGCTTTGAAATAATAAACACGAGAAAAGCTTATTACTATAGTAATAAAGATGCCTACCTTATGGGAAAGAGAATGAAAACATGAAAGATACCTATATATTAGCTATTGAAACATCTTGTGATGAAACTAGCATGGCCATTATAAAAAATGGTAATATTTGTGTTGCGGGGACAGTTTTATCCCAAATGGATACTCATGCTGAGTTTGGTGGAGTAATTCCAGAAATAGCATCTAGAATGCATACCGAAAATATTACAATGGTTTTAGAAGATACATTAAATAAAGCCGAGATGGAAATGAGTGACATGGACGCTATTGCTGTAACCTTTGCTCCTGGACTTACTGGAAGTTTATTAGTTGGACTAGAATGTGCTAAAGTATTAAGTTTTGTTTATAATAAACCTTTAATTACAGTTAACCACATCGCTGGACATATATATGCTTGTAATTTAATTTCGGAGTTAAAGTTTCCACTTTTAGCACTAGTAGTAAGTGGTGGACACACAGAAATGATTATTATGGAAGCTGATTATAAATTTAAAGTAATCGGCGCAACACTAGATGATGCATTAGGTGAAACTTTTGATAAAGTAGCAAGAGTAATAAACCTACCTTATCCTGGTGGACCAAATGTTGAAAAGTTTGCAAAAGAAGGTAAACCTGCTTATAATTTACCAATTTCAATGAAGAATGATCTTTTCAATTTTAGTTATAGTGGCTTAAAAAGTAGTATCATAAATCTAGTTAATAAGGAAAAAGCGGCAGGAAATGAAATAAATCCTTATGACTTAGCTCATAGTTTTCAAAATGTCGCTATTGAACAACTAACAAGGAAGGTAGAAAATGCTTTAAAAGAATATCAACTCAAAAATATGATTGTCGCTGGAGGTGTATCAGCAAATAATTATCTTCGTGAAGAAATAAAAAAAGTAACTGATAAATACAATGTTGATTTAATTATTCCACCGATAGAGTATTGTACAGATAATGCAGCGATGATTGGTTGTGCTGCTTTTCCATTGCTTAAAACCAGCACTTTTGCCGCTCTTGATGCTAACGTTTCTAGTATTGACAGATTATTTTGATAAATTTGTTTGAATAAAACCAAAATGTTTAGTATAATTATTCTAGGATGGAAAGTGATTAGCTATGCCTGATAATGAGATTGTAAAGAAAAGAAATAAATTTGAAATAATTGCTTTAGTGATTGCTATTACTATTATAGTAACCGCCCTTGCAGGTCTTACTTATAGTTTTTTTGCTGTTGGTATAGATAGAACAGGAGAACAAGACCGAAATAGAGTGATGGCTGGAAATTTAGATATTGATTTTTCTTTAACTGGAAGTGCAGTAAATACGACAGAATTCTTCCCTATTGATGGTTCTACTGATGAGTTATTCAGAACAAATGCTGCTATCGATGGTAATAAATTAACTTTTACAGTAGGAAATCCTAATGAAGCCCCAGCAAGTGGTCGACCGCTAAGATATGAAGTAATTTTGACTGGAATAACTATTAGTGATAATTTAAGAAGTCCGGATTTTAAATGGCAACTTTATAATGGTGACGAAAGAATTGCAACAGGACATTTTGGAACTTACACTGGAACTGGAGATATAATTTTAGCAACAAATATAGAAATTGGTTATGGAGATGTTCATAATTTAGAGTTTTATCTAGCAATAGTTAATCGTCCGATTACCTCTCCTCAAGATCAAGAAAACTTTAATAAACTTACTGGTGGCAATATTAATGCCCGTATAAAAATAATTGCTACATTTTAATACTAAAAACATTGTCGTAAACTTATAGAGAAATTCTCTATATTTTTTTGTTTTGGTATAAAAATTTGCTATAATGAACTTGGTGTTGTAAAATGAAAGTCCTAATAACTGGAGCAAGTGGAACAATTGGTTTCAATGTATTAAAACAATTAATTGACCTTAAAGAGCATGAAATAACTGCTATCGATTTAAAAAGTCACAAATCAAATAAAAGATTAAAACCTTTTAGAAATTTTGCAAATATTATTTATGGTGATATAAATGATAAAGAATTAATGAATGCCCTAATAAGAGATCATGAAGTTGTTATTCACCTAGCAGGAATTATTCCTCCTTTTGCTGATATTAAAGAAAATCTTTCTCGTATCGTTGATTACGAAGGAACAAAAAACATTATCAAAGCAATAAATAATCATAACCCTAATTGTTTTCTTATGTATGCTAGTTCAACAACTGTTTATGGACCAAAAGAAAAGTTAGTTAAAGTAAGTGATCCTACTAAAGCAAATACCGAAGATAATTATTCTCTTGTTAAAATAAGAAGTGAAGAACAAATAAAAGAGAATTTAAAAAACTTTGTTATTTATAGACTGCCTGCAGTCATTGGTGATATCAAAAAAGATGCACCAATGTATAACATTCCTTCAAAATCTGATGTAGAATTTATTACAGTTAATGATGCAGCATCAGCTTTTGTTAAAGGAATTGATAAAAAAGCTCTTTTAAATAAAAAAACTTTCAATGTCACCGGTGGAAAAGAATATCGAATTAAATATCGTGATTTTCTTATTAAAGTTTTAAAAATTCATGGTATAAGTGCCAGGTTTGTTGCTACTCAGATTTTAGTAGATAAAAACTTCTATAGTCACTACTATGTTGATTCTGATTCATTAAATAAAAAATTAAACTTTCAAAATGGTAGTATTGAAGAATATTTAATTAATCTAAAAAAAGAAACAAACAAAATATTACGCTTTATTCCTAGAATAATGGCTATCCCTGTTATTTTAATTGTTAAAGCAAGAAATAGAAAAAAGTAAAGAAGTAGAGGTATTTATGGAAACAATAATTTATTTAATAAGACATGCTGATAAAATAACTGGTTTAATTGATGAGTATAATGCTCCCGATACAAGGGACCAAAAAAATCAAAAAAGAATTCTAAGTGTTAAAGGAGAACAACAAGCAAAGCTTCTTTCGGAACTACCTGTTTTAAAAAATGTTAATGTTATTTACGCATCACATTATACAAGAGCTATGGCCACCGCAAAGTACTTAGCAGAAAAATTAGATTTAACTATTAAAGTAGATGCTCGCCTTGGAGAACATGTCTTTGGTAGATATGAGCCAGGAACAGAACGTGCTCATATATATCAATTTCAACACGATTTTGATTATCGTCTTCCTGAAGGAGAATCTTTTAATGAAGTAAAAACAAGACTTCATCAAGCCTTCGACGATATTGTTAAATGGAATTATGAAAAAGAAATAGCTGTTTTTTCTCACAAAGATGCTCTTATTTGTCTTCTAGCTAACTTCTGTAAAATAGAGTATAACTTAGATGATGAATTAATGCTCAGTTGGAATGATGATCTAAGTATTCCTAGCCGTTGGACCCAACCTGATGGTTATAAAATAACAATGAATGAAATGGAAATTACAAAAATTGAAAAAATAGAAATGCCTTTTACTTAAGTAAAGGTTTTTTTAATTCTCTTTATTAGGTTTAAATAGAGCAAAAGCAATACCACCTAGAATAAGTCCCATATAGTAAGTTGCAAAACGCCATAAAAGCATTACTGCAGTTAATGCTCCTCCAGTAGTAAATACAGTAAAATACTGCATAAAGGCAAATTCAAGACCACCCATCGCCCCTGGAGTAGGGATATATGTTCCTACAATAGAAACAAAAATCGTTCCAATAACCACATAAGCGATATTTATATTAGTTGTATTTAATACTGCTACTAAAAAAACGAAAGGAACCATATATCTTATAATAGTTGCAGCACTCATAAAGAAGATTTTTAAGACTAATTCCTTTTTGTTTTTTAATAAGAATTTCGCCCCTTCATTAAAATCATCAACATAAGTTACAAACTTTTCTTTAAGTTTTTCTTTTTGTTTAATTATTTTAAATCTACTGAAGAAATTTATAAAGCCATTGACAACTTTAATCTTTAAATCCTTATTACAAAAAGATACAAAAAGTAAAAGACTCATAACAGTTGTATTAACTATAATCCCAAGCAGAACTAAGTTTTGTAATAATGTTACTCGAGGGAAAATATCAAAAATATTATTCAATATAATTGCCATTATAGTGATAAGTACAAAAGAGAATTGGAAAATAATTGATTCTTGAATAATTACATTAGTACCATCTCTAACTTGTAATCCCTTTTTATTTAAAATATATACTGTCCCTGGCTGTCCTCCAGAAGCAAAAGGAGTAACAGCATTAAAGAACTGAACAATTAAATGAACATGAAAACTCATCTTTAAAGAAAAATTTTCTTTAAAGTTTCTTACTAATTTAAATAAAACAATACTTCTTAGAAGCCATGATACTCCCATCAAAAGAAATGCTATTAAAATAAAACTAATATTAACTTTTACTAATTCACTTATAACAGTATTAAAATCATTTCTTAAAGAAAAATACAAAACAATAACAATCGCAATAAATAAAATAATAATATTTTTATAATACTTCTTCATATTTATAATTATAACTTAAAACGAAATAAATATAAATTTTATTCACTTTTAAGTTAATACTAATCTTAGGTGATGAGTATTGAAATCAATATGGATGAAAGATTATATCGATAAATTACTTCCTAATATAACAGAAGATACTAAAACCCCTGTCTTAATCATCGGTGGTGGACTTACTGGTCTTATGTGTGCTTATTTCATGATGAAAAAGAACATGAACTTTATTTTAGTTGATGCTAGATTATTAGCTACAGGAGTAAGTGCTAATACAACTGCTCAACTTAGTATTGCTCATGACAGAATATATGATGATATAAGAAAAAAACATGGTAGAAAAAAAGCTATATCTTATCTTAATGCTCAAATAGAAGGACTAGAAATAATAAAAAAAATTATTAAAGATGAAAATATAAAATGTGACTTTAAAGAAGAAAGTACCATCTTAGGAGCAAATGAAGCAAAAAATCTAAAGCTCCTTAAAAGACAATTTGATTTAATTAAAGATAAAAAAATTTCCAAATTAATTTATCAAGGAAAAGATTTCCTTAAATTTAAAAAAGGAATTGAATTTACAAATCAAGCTAGATTTAATCCGATGAAGTATATGATGAGTATTATTGATATTTTAATTAAAAATAAAGTTCCTTTATATGAAAATTCTAGGGTAACTAAAATCAATAAAGGAAATAATGATTATGAAGTAATAATTAATGATAAATATAAAATTAAAACTAATAAAATTATTATGGCTTGCCATTATCCCTTTTTAAATCCTGATAACCTATATTTTGCTAAAATTTATCAAAGTTCATCTTATGCTATAGCTTTTAAAACTAAGTTAAAATTAACTGCTAATTATATCTTTTTAGATAAGCCGTATTATTATCTTAGGACTTATGATAATAAAACTTTAATCATTGGTGGTAATGACCATTATACAGGTATAGATATCGATATAAAGAAGTGTTATGAAGATTTAACAAATAAGATATATGAATTAGATAAAAATGCTAAAATCGTTTCTAAATGGTTTACTGAAGACTGTATGGTAATAGATTCGCTCCCCTTTGTTGATAAATACTCTAGAAGACATTCCAATATTATCTTAGTAACTGGTTTTCAGAAATGGGGTTTTAGTAATGCTCACCAAGCAGCTCTAAATGTAGTTAATATCCTTCTCGGTAAAAAATATAACAATTTATTCAAAACAAATAGATGGATTCTTTTTAAAGAATTTAAAAATTCAATGCGCATGATAGCTCATAGTATAAATGGTTTAGTATTAAGTAAAATGTTTATCAAAAAACATCAGCTAAATGATATTAAAATAGGTAGTGGTAGTGTTAGTAGGTATAAAAATACCAATGTTTTGATTTTTAGAGAATCAGAAGATAAATTCATTATTCTAAAAAACTTTTGCACTCATATGGGGTGTTCTCTAATTTGGAATGATGTTGATAAAGTATGGGAATCAAAATGTCATGGTTCAATATTTGATAGATATGGGAAAGTCATTTATGGTCCAGCATTAAAAGATTTAGAAAGATTAAATTAATATTTTTTTATTTTATTGGTTTTAATTTGGGGGAATTCCCCCAAATTAAAAAATTCTCAAAGGTCGTAAATTCGATGCCTTTGGATTTTACTTGCTTTAATTTTAATTCGGCGGAATTCCGCCAAATTAAAAATCATTAAGCTTTTTAATACTGGCATTATTTCGAATAGATTTTAATTGAGTTATAGCGTTCTCATTTAACTTTTTCAGTCTTTCTCTTTGAGGGATATTATCTCTTATCATTATTGAATTAGAACTTTCCATATTAGATAGCACTATTAATTGCTCAATAGTCGCATAATCTCTCATATTACCTTTTTTGTCTTTATTTCTTTCTCTCCATTCACTTGCAGTCATACCAAATAAAGCAATGTTTAATACATCTGCTTCGCTAGCATAAGTATAATTTATCTGTTCTTTTGTAAGTATCGGTAATATCAATTTATCTTTTATAGCATCAGTATGAATTGTATAGTTTGTTTTAGATATTAAACGCCTAACATTCCATTCTATATTTTGCTGATATGCTTCATTTGTTTTTAATCTCTCAAATTCTTTGATTAAATATAATTTAAATGATGGATCAATCCAACTAGCAAATTCAAAAGCGATATCTGGATGAGCGAATGTTCCTCCACCATATTTTCCAGACTTAGAAATAAGTCCAATAGCATCGGTATTAGCTATCCATTTTTTTGGAGACATTGTAAAGTGATTCAAACCAAATTCTTTTTTAAACTGGTTAAAACTAACCAGTTTAAAATTCACGTTATACAATTTTTCCCATAACCCTAAAAAATTTAAAGTAGTTCTAGTTCTCATCCAAATTTTTATTACATCAGCTGGAGCGTCTGAATTTTTAAGTTTAGCCATATCGGTCAAACTAATATAATCAATATTGTCTATTCTTAATATTCCAATTTTACTATCTTTTACATTTATTATAGTTGATATTTCATTTTTCATTTCAAATCACCCCCTTTCTTCCTAGTAACAGGTTGTTTTCTAACTAACCTTTCTACTTCCCAAAGGAATATAGAAGGCTTGTCTTTGTTTTTCAACAACACAGTTGCAACCCTAGCCCTTGTTATTGCCACATAATAAAGTCGTCTTTCTTCTTCTATTGAGTGACTCCTATTAAAAATAATTCTCTCTATATAACTATTTTTCTTCTCAGAAGGAAACCCCATCTTACCTTTTTCATTATTAATAATAAAAACATAATCTGCTTCTAAGCCCTTTGCTTGATGAACTGTTAAAAAACTAATTTCCAAATCAATTCGTTTTCTAAAATAAATAGTTTTTTTCTTCTCTATATTAAATGAATGATTATTTTCTAGTTTTTCCAAATCATGTTTGTATCTACCTAGAAAGAAAATTTTACTATAAGCAGGCAACTCTAATAATTCATCACCTAAATCATTTTCGTCAATTATTCTTAAAGATACAGTATTATTGTTTTTGAAACTTTTTACTTCCTTCTTAAATTGCTTTTTATTCTTCGTAATAAACTTACTAGATATATCTGATAGCATTTGATTAAAACGATAAGTTTTATTAATTATATTTAAATTAAACTTACCAAAATATTTTTCAAAATTAATAAAAAAATCTAATTTACTTCCAGCATAAGAAAAGATACATTGATAATCATCACCAACACAAAACAAATCAGCATTATTTTTATCATATATTTCTTTAACCAAATTAAATCTTGAATTAGAAATATCTTGATATTCATCGATTATTATATATTTATAAGGTAATTTAACAATGTTAGTCTTAATTAAATTACTGGCGATTGTTATCATGTCATTAAAATCAATTAAATTATTTTCTAAAAGATATTCTTGATAGTTATTAAATATAGGAATAAATATTTTTAAAAACTGTTGATATTTATTATTTCGGCTTTTCTTAAGTAATTCATCTATAGTTAAACCTTCTTGTTTAATAAGGTTTATATAATTAGCCGCCTCTTTAGCATATTCCATAATGGTGTAATATTCACTTTCAAATAAAAGCAAAGCTTGTTTAAAGTTATTAGTTTTATAAAAATATTTCAAAAAATCTTCTAAGAATTTTTCGTCATTCAATAAATCTTCCATAATTTTTACAATTACGAATTCATTTCTTGTTAAATATTTCTTTTTCATTGTTATGTTGGTATTAATAATATTAATTCCCAGTTTGTGAAAAGTGAGGACATCTGATTCAAGATTCAATTCTTGCTTAATTCTCGTCTTTAATTCAGCTGCTGACTTATTGGTAAAAGATAAACATAAAATTTGATTATAATCTATTCCTTTTTCCCATATTAAATGTTTAACCTTGCCGATTATGGTGGTTGTCTTTCCACTTCCAGCAGAAGCAATAACTAAATTATTTCTCGCAGTATTATTAATACTTTTAATTTGGTTAAAGTCTAGTTTTTTATTTTCAATTGTCCATAAATTATTTTTTTGCATAGAAACCACTTTATAATAAAACGAAAAGCATGTCAAAAGGCTAAAATGTAATTTTAGCCTTAAAACCTATCCTAAACTATATTTTTTTGTCTAGCAATTTTTAAATTTTAGCGAGTATTCATTTACTAAACATATCATTTTTGCTAAATTTTATTTTTTTCATCTTTTTTTAAAATTAAGCTATGAGTTTTTAAAAATAAAAAGCCAGCTACTGTAGCTATAACAGTTTGTTGTAAGATACCTAACATAGGACCCATTATTCCTTTAGAGAGTAGGGGTATATTACAGGTGAATATATTAAATATTTTAAATGATGCAGCAAGAATTCCGATAGCAAAAAGGCATAAGGGAGATCTATATTTAATAAAACAAATTGCTAAAATAATAGCTCCAATCACTCTTAAAATTGGATTATTAAAAGGATAATCTATATAATCAAAATACCCTCCTAATATAAATTCAAATAAACCCCAAATAATTCCATAGAATAAAATAATAAATAAATATTTTTTCTTTTTCATAACGCTTTCCTTTCTTTTAATTAGTAATTTTAAAAATAGCCCCTTTATTTTTATCTTTCATTGTATTAGTTGTATAAGTGGTTAAAAATAATTTAGTATGCTCTCGATTCGAACCCAAACCAACAAAATAAGTATCTTCCTCACCAAAATCATAATCAACATCTATAACTTCATAATCATTCATTCCTAATTTGGTATAAGCTAAAACACCTTTTTTTGAATCTTCTTTTTTGTTTTTTAAATCTGAAAATATTATAGTTCCAGTTAAATCATTAATTTCATTTCCTAAGTAAGGCCTTACTCCAGTTATTGCTGTTCCCAAAAATTTATCTTCTCTTTTATCTTCATGAAAATAACTAACTATTGAAGATATTTGTTTGGGGAGAATTTCTAGCGCTTCATTATAATAAGTAATTCCTTTTTCTAATGTTGTAGGAAAATCTCCTTCCCATCCTCGCCATCCGAAATTAATAAGACCGCTCTGATTAACTTCACCTTCATTAACGACCTCTCTTACAGGAACCTGTTGGTAATGAATAAATGCATAAACTGATTCCACTAATCTCTGACCGACATTAGCGATATATTTAATATAATGATTACTTAGCTTCTGATAAATAATGCCAGATATATTACGAACGCCTTTGGCGATTATTGTAAGTAGAGGTATAACATCATTAGGTAATTCCTCAAAACGAGAAGTAACAACTTTATTATCAACAAAATTACTTACATCAATTTCAATTATTTTTCCAGCGATTTCATTGATATCCTGACTTAAATTAAAAGGGTCATAACCCAAACCACCATCACCAGTTGTTAAAACCAATCGATTATTTTCGGCAGAAAAATTTAAACTATTAAATCCATTATGATTACCAAATGGTCTTCTAATATTAAGTAGTGTTCTTCTTTTTGAAGGTTTAGAATCAACTTTATAAATCCATTCTTCAACAGTATGAATATGATTATAATTAATCTCTCTATTTTCCCATTTTAAATTTAGCGTTTCCTTTTTATCTGGATTAGGAGTAAAAGAAGAAAGTGGGTCCTTCCCTTCAGTTCCTACTACCCCATAATGCAAATAAAAAAGTCCATTATAATGAAAATTAGGATGAAATGCTAAGCCATAAAAACCTCTTTCTTCGGTTTTATCAATTTTTATTATGCTATCTTTAATATCTAAGAATGGTATTACATCTCCATCTTTCAAATAAAAAATTTCACCTATTTGGGTTGCAAAAAATAATCTTTCTATTTCTTCACCTGGAAGTATAGCTGTCTTTAAAACAACAACTCTATTTATTCCTTTAACTAAAGGTTTCAATTTAACACATATATTTTTCACTAATATCTTCCTTTATCTAAAATATTATATGCTTTCTCTTATAATATGGGCATTTCAATGTGCCAGTATTATAACTTTCAACTATAATATATTAGATAATGCTAAAGAAGGAGGTATATTATGGTCGGTAGATGTAATGGTGGATTTGGATGGGCTGGTTTAGTTTTAGTTCTATTCATTCTGTTAGCTATTATTTTTCCTTTTTTCGACGGATGTGGCGGAGCAAGATTTTAAAAATAATATAAAGTACATTTAAAGATGTGCTTTTTTGTAGCACTTAACTTATTAAAAACATTTAATATCATAGGCATTTAATATTACAACTTTTCTCTTAATCTAATAAAATATAATAGTTTTAAAGGAGGTATATTATGGTAAGATGTGGCCGTGATGGCTTTGGTCCTGCTTTTATCCTAGTTTTATTTATTCTACTAGTTGTAATTTTTGGCTTTGTAGCTGGACCTGGTTTTTATTAAAATCCTTTATCTTTGTCTTTCACAAGCACACTATATTAAGTGTGTTTTTTCTTGTGCAAACAAAAAAGACAATAATTTAAATCATTATCTTTTAAATAGCAACTAATATTTTCTGTTAAAGAGTCTCTTTAATCTGTTTTCGTCCTCATCTTGATCCTCATCTTCGTCCTCGTCTTCGTCCTCGTCTTCGTCTTCATGTTCATGTTCTTTACAACGTTTATTACAAGGTTCAGAAGATGCTTCGCCACAAATTACAATTGGTTCTTCTGTCTCCGTTTTAGCTGAAAACTCAATTGGAACTTCTACACAAATTCTTTGTCTTATTGTAAAATTACATTCACTAACTGACTCTCCATCACAATCCCTGCCAGACTTTATTTTTGGTTCTCCGCAACATTTTGTAACTATCTTACCCACTTTAACAGTTGGTTTTATCGATACTGGAACACATAAATCTAGCGTTTTAGTTCCCAGAACTGGACAAACTTCAATTGAGGTTTCTACTACTTCATTTATATCCATGAAAATACTCCTTTCGTAATAGTATATTCATTTTAAAAAAAGTGGTCGATTAAAAACACCCATAAAAAAACATCTAAAATATTTTTGTAAGTCTTTTCTTAATTAATATATAATAAAATTTACCCCTTTTTTTTCATTCTTGACTGTTATTTCATATCCTAACATTGAAATCGTTCTTTTTACAATTGAAAGTCCTATTCCAAATAAACCACTAAGTCCTTTTTTATATGGTGAGAAGATATCATTTAAAACATTTTCATCAATCTTCGGACCATCATTATAAAAGATAATCCTTTTATCTTTAACTGTTATTTTAATTGTCTTTTCTGCATAGCGCATGAAGTTATTTAAAAGATTATCAATAATCGCTTCCCAAGCATCAACAGTTCCCCTAAAAACGCTATCTCCAGTAATTACTATGTTAAAAGTTACTTCTGGCCTTAGAAACTTAAACTTAGCAACACCCTCATCAATCAATGGTTTTAAATCTACTTCCTCGGTTTTATAAATCTCTAAATCACTAAGATAATTCAACTTATTTAAATAAAGTAGCGAATTAACTTTATATTCTACTTTATGAATTTGTGTTCTCACAACTGACTTAAACTCTTCGTCTGTTAACATTCCATCATCTAAAGCTTCAAGGTGCGATTGAATAACAGCCAGCGGCGTTTTAAAGTCGTGTGATATACTTTGAAAAATTTGATTTTTATATTCATCTTGAGAACGAAGCATTTCTGCAGCATCATAAAGAGTTTCTACAAAGCGCTTGAATTCTGGTAATGGGGTAGAAATTGGTGGCAAGGAAGCTTCTTCATGATTAACAGCATAATTAGCAATCCTTTTTTCCATTCTTTTTAAATACTTGCTGATTCTTTTTAACCATAAAAAGAGATTTATACCAATTAAAAGCTTTACCACTAATATCGTAATAATCACTGGTATTAAAAATTTCGGAAAATATATTGCTACAATTATTGTTCCCATCAAACAAATAATAAGGATTATCAATATTTGTAATAACAAAGGATTCTTTTTCATGATAAACGATACCCAAAGCCATAAATAGTATTAACCTTTAATTTTGGCATCTTCTTCCTTAGTCTTCTTACTAAATCATCTACAGCTCGGTCATTCCCAAAATAATCTTCGCCCCAAACATTATTTAAAATATCCTCTCTGCTATGAGACATATTTCTATTATTTATCAGTAACATTAACAAATCAAACTCTAGCGTTGTTAATTTTATTTCCTCATCATTTTCTCTGACAGTTCTCTTGGCGGTATCAATTTCGTAAGATTCATACATTAATTTCTCGAGGGTTTGATAAACTCTTTTAATAAACTTATTTATTCTTAAAATTAATTCCTTTGGTGAATATGGCTTTGTTATATAATCATCACTACCAAGTTCTAAACCCATAATTTTATCTAAATCTTGGTCTCTTGCTGATGTGAAAATAACAGGAACCATTTGATTAGTTTCTCTAATCTTTTTTAAGATATCATAACCACTGATATTATCTGCTAGCATGATATCTAAAACCCAAAGGTCAATTTTCTCCATTCCAATAATATTTAGAGCATCATTTCCATTGATAAAAGAGACTACTTCATAGCCTTCCTTTTCTATATAAGATTTAATTAAATTATTTAATTGTTTTTCATCTTCAACCAAGCAAATTCTATACATCTAATGACATCCCTTATCAAAAAATTATAGCACATTTTAATAAAAAATATAAGCTTCGAACCCCACTAGATTTGAAATCGGATAACTATCGGAACGTTTTTAATTACATATCTTTTTCCTGTTTTTCCTATTTCTCGCCGTCGAAACTTATATTATCTAAAATGTTGCCTAACAAATTTTCTGCCTTTCTATAAATTTTAAATTTTTTTCCCTATCTACAACCATATATCATCTCCTTATTATAGGTAATCATTTAAACTTATAGTTTAAAATCTCAAATTCATTATTTATTTTTCCTATAACCATATATCATCTCCATATCTCTGGTACAATTTCAGTTTATAATAAAAATGTGAAAATAATTTGTTAAAAATATGGAAAATTATGGGATGTTAAAAATTTGACATCGGGGGGGGTTGTGATACCCTTATTTTAGGTGAAAATAAGTGAGATTAAAACCATTTAAAAAAGAAAAATTAAATAATAAACAGAAAAAAATACTGATAGCTTTAAGTAGTCTATGTTTTATATTTCTTTTTATTGCTATATACCAATCATTTGCAGCATATAACATAAAACATTCTGAAACTTTTATTAATGCTAAAGTAGGCTCTCTTCATGATATTAGAATAATAGGTATCTATATAAATAATGTAGTTCAACCAAATACGACAGAATTTCCTACATCTGGAGCATTCTTTGATCGAGTTAGATGTTATGTTAATGGAGAATTTCAAGAAAGCATAACAGGAGAATGGATAGATAATAACTTAACAATAAAAGGATTTAAAGGTAAAACTGATTGCAATGTCTATTTCATTAGAGGAATTCGTCCATCTTCATTTATTTTAAGTGAAGCTATAACTTTAGATAATGGTGGATTAACAGCAATCAGAAACAGGACAACTAATCCAGCAACAGCGCCTGATTTTAATAGAGCAGCAGTAAGTCAAAGATTATTTAACACAATACCCATAGCTGGAGGAGCAATATCTAATCATGACGGTAAACACAATACATCAATAAATTATGCAGCTAGAAGTAATTATCAACCTCATGCACCAGGAGATGTATTATTTGCAACAAGAGCTAATGCCTATACAGGTGGTGGAGCAGGAGGTTTAGAAAACTCTCAACATGACCCTTTTGGAGAAAGTCTTTATTTTAGAGGAGATGTAAGAAATAATTTTGTTCAATTTGCTGGTTTCTGGTGGAAAATATTAAGAATAGAAGGTAATGGTAATATAAGACTTATATATAATGGTGTAGTATCCGAGGATAATCCACCTTTATGGTTAGGGGCCTCAATCGGACAAAGTCCCTTTAACCAAGTAGAAACTGATAGTCGACATGTAGGATTTAAGCATGGAACTACTTGTGCTACATATGCAACATGTCACGCAAACACAACAAACTCTACAGTATTAAACAATTTAAATAACTGGTATACAAACAATATAGTTAATAAGG
>Ga0131853_10009253_pt1 | contig 18004 bp, 14 predicted proteins | sample TergutLab28metaG_FD_92764 | JGI IMG/M metagenome (GOLD analysis project Ga0131853, IMG submission 92764) | Labiotermes labralis P1 segment gut microbial communities from Petit-Saut dam, French Guiana - Lab288 P1 (version 2) (version 2) | ecosystem: Host-associated > Arthropoda: Insects >... | reverse complement strand
TAAAGTGCGGCCGGGGCGTGCTGCTGACCACTCACCCCCTTCTAGTGCCGCGGTCATGGAAGAGTAGAGCTATACCTCTACCCACCCTCTGGGCCATACCGGGCCTGTAACGGGATCACTTTAGCTTTTACAATATTATGAAAATCGCCGTTCAAAATAGATATATGAATAACCGTAGAAAAATTTGAAGCTTTTGCGGTGCTTGATAATGGATTAAAAGAAAGGCGCGTAATTATATCTTCAGATTATTTTTCGGTACATCCCTTTTACACGTAAGGACAGGTGTTTTAGAAATTTTCTGAATTCTTCCTTCAATATTTTTCAGGAATTCTACAATGGCGCATAAATTCGTCAGGCTATAGCACGTCTTCTCCGTCACAGAATAAAATGTATGTGTGAGGTTAACAGCCTTGCTTTCAGTTGGTCAAATTATATCCATCTGAGGTTGCATCCCCGAATAATTTAGTGCCAGTTTCTTAGCTTCTTTAATTGAGAGTGTTAAATATGTCACTTTAGAAATCTTGAGTCACTAACAATACTCTCGTAGTCTGTGGGCCCTGTACGTCAATGTCTGCCAGTTCGACTGTATACGGTACACTCTTTCACGCTACGCAATGCGTAGTACTGTACAACAATTCCTTGTTTACTGTTCGGTCCCTTCCAGTTCGCAGCTACACTTGACCTTGTTTCACTGCGCCAGAAAAATGGCTGTGTAAGAGTGGGCAACGTAATTAAAGCCCGGAAACTTATCAATGTTTACGCGATCTGATTACATGTTCCGCCTGTTGATCCGGTTTCACTGCGTGATGCGTTCTCTGTAATTATTAGCGAATATTTCTCCCAGGATAATTCAGTCCCTTACACGATCGTTTTTACAGATCTTCTGTTTACGATTTGCTCCAATGAAATAGCATGAATATTTTGTTTCACTGGAGGATTAGCTTCCATATGGAAACACGCATCTTGTTGTAAATAAATAAATATAATCAGAGTTCACGTACAAACTTTGCAGTCCCGATTTCCCTGATAAAGAAAATCTCCCAGCAGGTGGCTCACTGCAGCCTAATTACTTTCATGGAGCAGAGTCCTTCTTGAGAAGCTAACAGATTCTCAGCTAGTTAAGAAATGCCCCGTATTTTAAGGAAACAGAAGGTTCATTACGGCGTTTATAAGAGCCCGCTAGCTGTCCCTTCCCGGAGCCAGATCAATCCGGTCCATGCCCCCATCCTACTAACTGAAGATCTATATTAAAATTATCCTGCTATCTATGCCTGGACCTTCCAAGTGGTCTCTTTCCCTCAGGTTTCTCCACCAAAAATCATGTATGCACCTCTCCTCTCCCCCATAGTTCTACATGTCCCGCCCATCTCATTCTTCTCGATTTGATCACCCGAATAGTATTTAATCAGGATTACAGGTCATTAAGCTCCTCATTATATTCTCCACTCTCCCGTTACCTCGTCCCACTTAGGTCCAAATATTCTCCTCAGCACCCTATTCTCAAACACACTCAGTCTACTTTATAGTACCATATATTTCGAATATCATTAAGTTACTTTTTTTAGTTTATATAAACCGTAATTCAGCTATAAATATAATTCTTCGTGAAATAGTACGGAAAGGTTTTTAAGTTGTAAAGTACCAACATTTTATAGCGATTATAATAGACACGCGAATGGGGGCTTGATGGAATGATAATGACTGGCGCAGTTGAAGTACTTGAAGGTAAATCTGTCCCAGCACCATTTTGTCTACACCAAACCCCACGTGGACTGTTCTGGTATCTAAACCTGGCCTCCGCCCAAAATAATCGATAATGTTCGCAAGGTAAAGATATGGAGTGTGACTGGCGTGTCACTTTCAAGGTGACATGGATTCTGGCAGTGGCTTTACGATATAGAAGCCAAATACAAAATGTATCCGTAAGGTTGGATGGTAACACGGCAGATTCAGAAGACTGGGCTACTTTCCCGTGCAAGACAAGAGTTCCTGTGTTGCACCAAACACCTCTTACTTCCTTGTGATCATTCCGTAAAAAACATGTAAAATAATAAAAGAGATATGTTATTTTCCCTGAAAGTGCGGGGAGGGGTTTGTTTAGGCGCGTTCACAAAATTTCGAAAAGCGACTATCATCTACGTCACGTCTGTCCGTCCCTCTGTCCGTATGTTCGCATGAAGAACCTTGTCTCTCACTGGATGAAGTTTAAATATATTTTGTGTTGGAATAGTTTTCGAAAGTATGTCGAGAAAATTTAAATTTCATTAAAATCGTACAAGAATAATGGGTGCTTTACATGAAGACCACTACTCATTTTTGATCTTACCTCGCTCATTTCTTCCTAGAACGAGAAGTTTTTCAGACGAAAGTTGTAGAGAAAACCAGAACACATATATTATGTCTAATAACCTTTTTTTTTCGAAAATCTCGCCATTTATGAGATAATGTGGAAAAGTATTGTAGAGTCGGACAGGCCACAGATTAAAATATGACACATGCGTATTGCATGCTGGGTACCTGAGGCTACAAACGCTGTCTCAGAATATGAAATACTTGCCGCTTTTCCACTGCAGCAATGGTAAAACGAACGCGCCTCAACTTTGCGTTATACGTACATCGCTTGCCTTGTTTAATTATTTTGTAACTGTAAGAGTAAGTGTGCACTACCGTTGGTGAATTTAGTTACTAGCTAATTATCAATCAAGCAGCGTCATTGACTAATGTCAACAGAAGGCAAAGTCACTCGTATTAAGCCGAAGCAATTGGACAACTTATATCTTGGGCGGTCGACTCATAAAAATACCTCTATCTACGCAAGTAACACAACGTGGATCACCATAAAAATAACCTTCATTCGAGCGGAAATTGGAAATGTGAACCCCACTTTTCCAGTAGGACAAGTGTGAGAACTACTTTGAAGAATACTTCAATTGCTTTAAGTACATATTAAACGACAACATATTAAAAATATATTTTTCAGGAGCTGTAACAGCTGTATAAAGAGCAGTAGGTCTGATACCACGAATGTAAGTGAGGGTTTTTACAGGGAAACTTGAAAAATAAGCAAAGGTTCTATATCAAATAAATACCGAAGAAAGCAGACATATGTTTTAAGCTTTAGGTTTCTGTGACCGTGCATCGTGAGCAAATTGTGAAGTGAGAGAGAAAACAAACAAGATGCAACAGTTAGATGTTTATTACCAACACTTTCTCAACATGTTTCGGGCATCATTATGCCCATCTTCAGGAGACCAAGACGTCTGTTACTGCACGTGGTGTGCTGCGCTGTTTCTGTTGGATGTGGTTGGTAGCGCCCCACAACCGCTACCAACCACATCCAGCAGAACCAGCGCAGTACACCACGTACAGTAACACACGTCTTGGTCTTCTGAAGATGGGCATAATGATGCCCGAAATATGTTGAAATATGTTGAGAAAGTGTTGATAATAAACATCCATCTGTTGCGTCTTGTTGGTTTTCTCTCTCACTTCACAATTTCACACATATGTTATTAAAACACCACTTTGTTAAAACTATACAAAACTGTGACTTTTTTCAGCCCTCAAAGGACCATTCTCGGGGAATAAAACTGATCCATTTCATCAGCAAGGTTATTCGCCTGCATTTATTTGATATAGTGATATTAGGGCAAGGATATGAACAAGATACAGCTAAGTTTCTTGCTCCGTTTCGGCTTTCATAGGCTTGGCCATTCCACCGTTAGTGATTTTGACACAAGGAAGGTCCGTGTTAACAGCCGGCGATGTGAACTGCAGACATGTTAGATGCTCCTGCTTGTATCAAAGACAATGAGTAAAGTGTCGCGTAGACTAAAGTAAAATCATAGTAGGTTAGACACAAACAAAATAGAAAGCAGTCACAAAATTATACTTAACGAATAAGCATTCCACCCCATGATTAGTATGGTATTAAATCGACACTGGCAGATTATGAAAAGAAGTTGTACACAAAGCAAAATTTCAGTCACATACAGGAGAATATCATGAGAATGTCAGAACTGCCATAATGCATAAAGGACGTAAAACGATCAAAATAATAATGCACTCTTGCACTCCGGGTTTAAAGCTTAAATAATCCAGCTTTTAACATGGCTGATTACATAAAATTATGCGCAACATCTTAAATCGAAGGTGTCACACCATGTTTATTAATCTTTATTCTACAACCCGACCACTGGTCTTTCTGTTACGATAAATTTAGCCCTGGTTTCACCACATTCTTTTATATGGATGTTGACATTATAAAATTTTTTATTGTGCTTTACAAGAACATTTGCATGACAGTACAAATAAGTGCTGCACGCAACTTATTTTATGTATATCACAATCTGTTCACGACTGCCTGCTCTTGCTCGCTGTAAAGGGTCAAGTAACTGAGACAAAAAATTAAAATGTAAGGGTCGTCTGTCTTAATTCTGTTCCCACACTCTTCTCTCGCACGTTGTACTCACAAACGTGACTGTAGCGACCGATAACTATTAGGCTAGGCATAACTTTCCGTTCCAGCAAATAACATCACTCAAATTCCGAGAAACGTAAAAAGGTGGCATTCACATACTGTAAAGATCCTGCCAATCAGTTCCAGAAAAATCATACTTTGGTTATTACATCTCACCAACCATAGTGTACAAAATTCTCTGCTGCGATATTTTTAGAGCACCTTTGTTTATAAGCTTGGTTGTGTATTTTAAGTGAGTTAGAAATTTAAAATTGTTAGCGTTGTAGTGTAAGTTTTCTAACGGCCAACAAATGAACTGACAAGTTGCGAGTGAATGTTAGGACCTAGGCAAAAGGGCGCCCTGTTCTCCTCATGTAATGGTTCTCTAGTAGAAAAAAAGTTTGGAGTAAATTGTATTCGAAATGTCTCTTCAACTAACACTTATAATTTCATTGAATATTAAGAGGACGAATCTCTGGCTGTGATAAAAGAGATGCGAAAATTTTATTTTCAAAGCTTTCGGAATTTCTGAGATGGGCGGGACATGTAGAACATACGGGTAAGAGAAGATTTATATAGAGGGTTTTGGTGGAGAATCCTGAAGGAAATAGAACACTTGGAAGGCTCATGCGTGGATGGGATAATACTAAAATGGATCTTAAAGGGGTTGGATGGGGACATGAGCTTGATTGGTCTGGCTCAGCAGAAGGACAGGTGGCGGGAACTTGCAAACGCTGTGATGAACATTCGGGTGTCATAAAATGCGGGGAATTTCTTGACTAGCTGAGAATCTGCTGGCTTCTCTAGAAGGACTTTAATCTATGGATTTACTTATTTATTTCGTTTGGAGTTTTTTTAAGTAACCAGGGAAACATGTGTTTGTGCATCTGGGTCTACTTCAGTTCTGTCCATTTATTTTCATATTTTAGCAAGATAAACAAAAACACAAAATTAAAAAACCTTCCATTCACGCACCTTGTGCTTGCAAGTAAGGAAAATGTCCAATATAGCTTCTGTAAAGATGCTTTCAACGACTTATGTCTACGTAACACTGAATTATTAAATAACAAGAAGCAGTCTGAGTGAATGTTGAAGTAAAAGCATCTAGCATCACCCCATTTGACTGTTTGAACTGAAAAAAATCTTTGGATACAAGAGTAGGCGTCGGAGTTTCGATTCTACCCTGGAACCAACAATATAGAGTTCAGAAAATTTACCTCCATTTTGTCTCGTGTGCGGAAACTCCTACCACATAAATGTCTACAAACACTTGTAACACTTTAATGAGGCTGGTTTCAGAACAAACAACTGAAACTTCCCATTTCTTTTCACCACATTCTGTGTGAGTTAAACCTGCCAGAGACAGTGGATAAGCAGACACATTAAATTCCATAAAGGAAAATGATGAAACGTGAAGTGCGCGGAAAGAAAACACGAATAGCTCTTCGGTGTTTGACATAAGCGCAATGAATGTTGTTAAATATACCTCTAAATCTACTCATGCACTCAATCGAGAAATACGCAACGTAAAGTTTTAGATAGAACCTTTTCTTCGTTTTGTCACATTTACTGTGTAATATGTGTGTGTGTTTTTTTTATAAGAATTCTTATAACATTCCACAATTAAAGAATATTTGGTTACATCCCCATTAATAGTAAGACTACACCTTCAAATCTGCTCGGATTCCATGCGTTGCATACAGAGAGACTAAGTTTGTGTAGAGATTTGTTTGCCGTAAGGTAAATGGAACTACTACATTCGACAACGTGTACAAAAATATTTTCAACATCTTACTGGATATACACATTTTAAGAATTACTTCTTCTCAATGAGAAAAGCTCATCAATTTTCAGTTCATTCTTGAGAAGATAATATTCTCAACCGGTCGGATTTTTCCTCGTCTTTCATGGAATTAAGAAGTTCATTACTGTCTTGACAAGAGTTTGTCAAAAATTCCTTTCACGTGGTTTTTCTTGGTGATTAAAATAAAATTTTGTATGCATCTTTCATCCACTTCGTCACTTTACTTGCATGATAATATCGCAGTCCCTTCTGAATTCCAGTTTACCATCCAGAAATGCAAAGAATAAAATCTACCGAAATATAGTTTTTCTTGTTGTTTGGATGTAAAACTTGGCCTCTCACATTGAGAGAAGAACGTAGGCTGAGGGTGTTCGAGAATAGGGTGTTGAGAGTTCTGGCTGAACCCAAGAGACACACGGTAAGAGGAAACTTGAGTAGATTGCATAATGAGGAGTTTCATGGTCTCCAGTCCTCGCCAAACATTACTTAGTTGATGAAGAAGAATGGGACGAGAGGGGCATGTGATACCTATCGAGAAGAATTTAGGTGCATGCAGGATTTGGCGGGGAAACCTGAGAGAAAAAGACTACTTGGAAGGCGTAGATATAGATGGGAGTATTAAGTGGATCCTCAAGAATTCGATGGGAGAAGTGATCTGGATTAATCTGGCTTAGAATAGGGAACGATGGTGGTCGCTTGTAAATATGGTGACGAACTTTCACGTTGCATAAAATTTGAAGAATTTCCTGGCTAAATTAGAACTATTATATATTCAAGGAAACCTCTAACCCATGATGTAATTTATTTATTTATTTTTTATTTTTTTGGTTATGTTAAATGCATAATTTAAGTCGTTGGAAATGTGCGCTGAGAGAATTTCACGTCAAGAGTTTGATTTATTACAAGAATGAAGTGTTTTACTTCACATCTGCAAGTATGAAAAAAGCTTAGCTTCATTTTGTACTATAAATAATTTCCTAAATTGTCTGCCTCCTTCAAGTGAAAGAAAAGAGAGTCTAAACATAGAAATACATTCGTCAGCTTTAGAATATTTAAGAGTTCGAAGTTATTTTAGATAGTGGTCGACATTTTTCGTCTCAATAAAAAGTCTAAAATTTATAACTTCAATTTAATTTAATTTAATTATCACCGTTTAAATTGTGACACACTACTTCCTACTTTTAGTCACTGAAGACTCGGTTTATGAGCTTTTATTTTAATTACTACCTCATTCTGTTCAGTTTTCCTTAAAAGTTCGCAGCCATTTTTGCCTGATAGTGTAGTGTAAGAGAGTGTGTGTGTGAGTGTGTGTGAGAGTGTGTGTGAGAATGTGTGTGTGCGTCTGAGTATGCGTGAGTGTGTGTGTATGTGAGAGTGAGTGTGTGTGTGTGTGTATGATTGTGTGTGTTTGTGTGATGGTGTGTGGGTGAGTGTGTGCGTGTGTGAGTGTGTGTGTGTGAGTGTGTATGAGTGTGTGTGTGTGAGTATGTGTGAGTGTGTGTGAGTGTGTGTGTACGTGTGTGAGTGTATGAGTGTGTGTGTGTGTGAGTGTGAGTGTGAGAGTGTGTGTGTGAGTGTGTGTATGTGTGTGTGTGTGACAGTGAGTGTGTGTGTGTGTTTATGATTGTGTGTGTGTGTGATTGTGTGTGGGTGAGTGTGTGTGAGTGTGAGTGTGTGTGATTGTGTATGAGTGTGTGTGTATGAGTGTGTGTGAGTGTGTGTATGTGTGAGTGTGTGTGTGAATGTGTATAAGTGTGTGTATGAGTGTGTGTGAGTGTGTGTGTGTGTGAGTGTGTGTACGTGTGTGAGTGTGTGTGTGTGTGTGTGTGTGTACGTGTGTGAGTGTGTATGAGTGTGTGAGTTAGAGTGTGTGTGTGTGCATGTGTTTAGACAAGAAAAACGTTACAAAAATTTACTGTGAAAAAGAAAACGTGTCTGTTTTAGATGTTCCAAATTTCAAATTTAACTAATTGTTCTAAAATAAAACAATAAACCAGTTACAAGACCGGTCGTTGCACAGATATTCGGGTTACGACTCTTCTAACTCATCAGCCTCATAGCCGCCTAATTTTTCCCGTATTTTAATTTCAAAAGAAGTTTTCGAGGAGTCATGTAAGTTTAATCTCGTTACGGTTGTTCATCCCTTCCAGGGAAGGAGGTTCTTTCCTGTTCCTCTCCCCACTGGGGACTATTGGTCTGGCGAAGCAGTTCAAAGCAAAAGGAAAAGTTTTTAATTGAAATATGTAGTAAAGATGAAATAATATTTCATCTGAAATTACTAATGCACTTAATTTAGATTATTAGCTGCTGTCGGGGGTCGAAAGCCTCTAGAGGCTCATGCAGTTACTTTATTTAATATTTGGCAGCTTTCCGCACTGTACAAAGTATTTTGAGTTCGCAGTTCACTTGCGAACGTCATAGGGAGCTTGACGAACTGAAGCGTTTAAGACATTCATCGAAAGTGGTGATTAAAATGATATACTTTTTGGCAATACGCTATAGTAACAATTATGCGAAGAAAATATTTAAATATACTGCAACTTTAATACTGAACTACGTCGGTAAATAATTATAGAGAGAACGTCTATCCAAGCATTTAAGTACCCGAAAAAAAGAAGTGGAATCCCGCTATTATTTTAACTTCGACATCGTGCATAACAAGGATATTCAATGGAAGAAATTCTAACCTAGCAATAACACCCCTCCATTTATAAAATAAATATGTTGTAATTTTGTCTTACTCTTTTCTTGTAGTCTTCTAGTTTCCTATACCTTGTCCCAGTTATTAAACGGTAATTTATTTTTTGACCCATTACTATCAAATAAGCTAGCTACGAGTATCGAAATCATAGGAATTTCTATGCAAAGTTCATGAATGCCACCTCCAAACTTTGTGCTCATCATGAAGACAAAATCTTTAATGATATTTACGGAAACATTCCTTATTTATTGTGGATAAGGTATGTAACACAATTACACAGCATGGAGGGAAAATAGAAAGTAATAATACTAAAATAGGTGGTTCACACGGCCATATTAAAATTTGCACGACTGGTTTAATCACAGTTATTATTTCTGTGTGTGATCTTTCTCTTCACATTTAATTTCTAAAAATTTAAATACCTACCATACAGACATTCTAAGTGTTCCTACCAGATTTGTGTAGGTAATAACTTTATAAATCGACAGTTTTATTTATGGTTTCTTTCGGAACCAAATATCTATTGGTCTCCCTATAGTATAGACTACACTCAACGAAATATTACAAACTTTAGAGTTTAAAATATACGGTCCCCCAGAATTAAAGCAGCAACGAATATTTTCTCGTTCAGTAGTGAATGAAAAGTCTCTAACAGCTAAGGTAGGTGAAACTATGGCTGGTCTATACACCAAAATGTGTCTGCCTACGGAAGCTGAAATTTTACTCGTCCTGTACTATAAATATGAATTTAACCAGGTCCAGAATTTCAAGCTTCAAAATCAAACGCACTTACTAGTAAATACAAAATTGTATATAACAAAATTTTTGTAGTAAAGCTTATAGAGTTTACAAGCATAATAAATAGATTTATAAATCTATCGTTAGTATTATTTCACTCCGTTGTATTTGACTTTTGTCAAGAACACTTATTTTAGTACATAGCCTGTCTGCGAGTAAATTTGTCAGTTATAGACTGGAATTTCCACACGTGTGCCACTGTTATTATGGTTGATTTTCAATGTCTGTATACATATAATACATATAACGTTTCAATATATTTATCCACGTATATGATTTTACATGCGTCTTCCCAATAATTTATCATTTAAGAACAAAATTCCCAAAGCTAAACAAAGTTTTCTCAAGCCACTTTGATGTATTAACTTTACACAAAGTGCCTTAAATACTTTGCCCCCCCCCCCCCCAAGGTATACACATATTATCGTACGCCTTTTGAAAACTCTTACTTAAATGTTGCTAGTTTTCCTCACAGATTTTCGTATTGTTTGAAATTAAATTTGTAAGTGTGTACACAGTTAACATTTGCTAAGTTAGGATGGCCTATAAGGTTATAATATTCTTAGCACTTTCGGTAAAAATAAACCATTTTTATTGCGAAATGAAATATAGAATCTACAGAGAAATTGTAAACACACACACGCGCGCGCGCGCGCGCGCGCACGCACACTTATGCGTGGAGCGTGATAATTTAATTTCCTCAAAAGTAGGCCGAAAACTACGTGGAATTAAATTGTATCAACAGCAGAGACTAGAGTACAAAATAATAAAAACACTTGAATGAATATAATTTTATATTGCTGTCGCAGGCAGTTTTAACAAATTTCGTTTTGTAATCTTGGATAATGTCCTTATTTCCTGTTCCAGTTCAGTATATTTCGCATTGTAAAATAACATTCCCCACAACAGTAGCTCGCTATTCTGGGTTGGCCTTCAGATACTCAACCGGGTAGTGGCTCAGCGACCTGTGTGCAGCCCGGCTAACTCCCCGGTAGTGCATAAACACGTCGTTAGAAGTAACGGACTCTTTGTAGTGGGACCTTTGATCTGCGCAGACCACCGGGGCAGCCTTTGTAATTCCTCTCTGCGTTTTGTGTATGGAAAGAAAGGGCGAACTCATTCCCTGAATGGAACCAGATTCGTGTGGAGGCCATTAGCATGCGCTATACTGCAGAATCCGGAATGGGTACTTTGTAAGTGCAATATGACTGACAGAATATCCGTTATTTTATTACAGCATATTGAAAAATATACTACGTCACGGTGTGAAAGACAAAGTGTAATATGAAATTTAGTAACCTTTTTACTGAAGAATGTGTAGAGTGGGAAGAACCTTATTCTGTAGAATATTCTGTATTGAGAGCAGCTTTACCTGTTGATTATCAGCACGTGAATTACTGCAGAAGGCTTGTTACTTCCGACTTGTCGATAAAAGCAGATTCATATATAATTATTATGCTTAATGCAAGAAACCAGTCTTACGAATTAATACGAATGTGTTGTGCTAATTTTGGGAAATCAGAGGATCCTATGGAAGATAAGATTGATGTATTACTTACAGTCCTGCAAAATTTCAGCGGAAAATTGCTGCAGGTTTAAAAATATTTAAAAACAACAAAAGATACATTTGAGTGCATGAATGTAAGTTTATTGTACAGTAACCACCGACATGTTTCGGCCACTCATGTGGACATCTTCAGGGTGGCAAAAGCAAGAATACAGTCACAATTACAATGTGTCGGAATCAATTCAAAATTTAAAAATTCTTATACTTTGTTGCAGTTCACAGTTGAAAGAATATCTTACGGATAATTATAAAATATTGGGAAATAAAAGATTGTTGTACAGGGTTACAGTGCTGTGGATGATGTACATAGACTACACACGTACTGAATTTTGGTCCGAGTTGGTGGGCGATATATAACTGTTTGCTGTGCATTTAATATCATCTCTAACGGTTTTGGACCATACTTCAGTACACGTATCTTATATGTATGTCATCCACAGCATTATAAACATGTACAACAATCTTTTATTTTCCAATATTTTGTACTTGTCCTTAGAATAGTCTTTCAACTGTGAATTCAACCAATTTGTATAAATTTCTTAAATGTGGATAAATTCCTACACAGCGTAATTGTGACTGTAATCTTGTCTTGCCACACAGAAGATGGCCACAAGATTGGCCTAAACATGTCAGTGGTTATTATAAAATAAACTTACATTTATACCCTCAAGTGCATTAGTATTTTTGTTTAATTTTATGTATCCGACCAAAAAAGAAACATGGAACATAATAAACTGATTTCTACAGTTATTAATCTACACTTGAACATACTATACTATACTATACTCTTTTCACTGTCACCCTCTTCTTATGCGTTAGAGACCGTGAGATTATTTGAATTAAACGTCACAATAGACAGGAACTCTCTGAACTTAAAAGGAGTTCTGAGAAGACAAGTACATACTTACTAATACAGGGAATTATTATTATTTATTATTATCATCATTATTATTATTTATTAACACCCTCAAATATTTTTAAAAAGTTTTTAGAAAGTTTTCATTTTTAACTTTGATCCAGAAATTTACTAAAATGTGTTGAAGACGTACAACAACAACTCAGGTGATTTTCATTCCAAGAACGGAATCAGTCCTCTTTCAGTCTGGATCCATTATTATTAGTTGTTATTATTATTACTACTATTATTGTTGTTACTATATACAATCTGGAGATTAAGTTGCCTGCGTTTCAACGTTTCCCTACCATCACTAAGGGTAATTTACGCTGTTATTATTAACAAATTTAAAATATTTTGAAAACCTACTCAAGGTATGCAGAAAAAATGTCTCCCTTATTTTTCATTGAATTAAGTATGTTGTAGCAGCTTCAAGACATATGCCGAAAATGCGAGTATTTGTAATGTGTCTTTCAGCATTTTACACAACACGATGTAAGATTTCTTCGCAACGCAGTAACTTATTCAATAACGATCATGCTGCTTTTCATCACGACTTTCTTTTGTTTCTCGCATGGCCTAAGGTTTTGATCACGACTTCCGTTTGTTTCCTCTTTTCTTAGCAACTTAACCGCAGGGTGCCTCAATCACAATCGACCTCTATATACATAGAGTTATATCTTTTCCGGTACTGGTAATTAATTACATGGCATTAAAATGTATGTATTTTATTGTGGGCTTCTTGATGTGTTCAGTAGACATGCTAGATAAAAAGGGTATGATTTGCTATTTGGCAGTAAATGGCTCTATTAATAACAACACGACTGCTTATAGGTCAGCATTGCCTATATTCATCCCGCACATTATTATTTAATAATTTTAAACCAAATTCGGTCGAGAAATTTTCAAGGATAAAATTATATTATGTACTGATTCTCCCATTTGTTTCATGTGGAAGCGGAATTTGGACCCTTAGAAAGAAGAATAAAAAACTTGACTTCACTCGAGATAAAACGTTTCAAAAGAACAGCCCGGTACATCCCTTTTGACCACAGAAGAAATGAAGAAATTATGGAAGAGGTGAAAGTAGAATCGGTTGACGAGAAACTGAGAAGATACAAATCAAACCGGCTACAATGTGTAAAAAGAATGAACAACAACAGAATACCAAAAATAATGTTAAATTATAGAGTGAATGCGCGAATACGACTTGGAAGACTTTCGAAGATACTATTAGACGAGGCCGAAACAGGACTGTTAAGGCCTACCTCGTGACGGATGATGATGATGATGATGACCATATTTCTTAGGTAAATTTCATTTGTGAATTTTATCTGGCTGTCACAATAAGGACAAACTTAACTAGCCTATTAATTATTCTGTAATAATTTCATGATATGTTTCATGAGCAGTAAATTCGATATTTTATATTTCATTTACAAAGAGATGCAAATTCCCTTTCCAAATTTTGAAACATTACTTATGCATATATCACAAATAAAGAGTAATAAAGCCTCAAAATATCCTACCTAGGCGTACCGTTTTTAAATTTCGCTTCTCAGGTCCTCTGTTTCTTATGCACACTTGTGAAGAACAAATAGATGGTAAACTTCGATAGAAACAAATTCTTATCATTACCTGCATTTAACACTTCTGCCTAAAATAGTTCTTTATGTAACACACATATTTTAGAGACCGAATAGTATGACAGTACTGACGCTGTGATCCAATATTACCGTTATGTGGATACAAGTCTTATGTTATCTGTAATTAATTACAATAATCCGTTGTTTACAAAGTTTACTACCGCCTACATGTATTGTGATTTAAGCATCTCATAATAATTCCACCCCAATTACCGGCCACGGGCTAATAAGTGTCATGATTGCTAGACGCATAGCCTACACCCACAAAAATTCCCGGCTGCGTAATCGCAAAGACATTAAGATATATGTGTAAGATAAATATACGAATACCTCAAATACCTACATAAAAAGACAATACACACTTTGCCAAAGAACATACAAAAAAAATGTCTACCTACGAGAATATGAGCTGCTACTGTAAATCATTCCACACGAAAACTCCTACTGAAATCATTTTCTTCTGTTGATTATCAACACACAAATTATTGTAGATTAATGTTATTTCACTAACAATAAAAGTAAAGACAAAATGTTTCTCCGAAACGTCTGTAGAAACCTATGATTCTTCCTTCTATCGAGTCTAGAGAGCTATCATTCTACAGTTTCTATTTCCAGTACAAAGGTACTCGTGCCAAATTATGGAATGGAATCTGTCACGCATTTCCAGTTTTACTTTTTTTTTCACTGGCACTAAAAAAAAATCGCTAAACACTCGTATTACTATCTAAATAACCCCGAAATTCCTTCGATTTCCCCTAAAACAAAACACAATATCCTTCAAAGTTACACTCAACTGTGAAGCTTCACATTTTCCCCCCATTTGTCTTTCCATCACAGCTTGAGACCCAAAAGATGTTAATAGTTTCCGGCTGAAATTGAAGTGAATAAATAAAATAAACCAGTCACCTTATTCCACGTAGCAGAGCCTTCATGCCACAAATTAACAATCTCCGTGCTAGCCAAGAAATATCTGTTATATTGCAATGGACCGTGTTGAGAACCGCCTTAACCTGGATCCTATGCAGAGGCAGATCTATGTAGTTCAAACTATTAATATTTCCTTTCCTTCCACACCTACGTAGGTCTCCCAAGTTAAATCTTTCCTTCAAAATTACAACCCATAATCGCGTAAGCGTTTTTAATCCCTTCAAGTGTACCGAATACATACCCCAGTTTATTAATCTTAATCTTATCACGTATTTTATGGTGATTAAAACGTTAAGGTAACTCAAGTCGCATAATTTGTATCATCCACCGTTTGCTCCATTAAATCCATATTTTCTCCTTAGAAAGTTTTTCTTAAAGATATCTAATAAAAATAATACATCATGATCAGTTATGTTTTCTGGTAAATCACATTCAGTTACTTTTTAGGCAATAAACTGCAAAAAATAAATATATATATACACACAAACAACAAGCGGTAGGCGAAGCCTGGGAGACAATACTGGGAAATAAACCTTAGTCTGTTCTACGTAGAAGTGTCTTCATTGCCAGTTTTCGCTTCATCGCCGGAGATGGCTTGCTTACAGCGACATCTGGACAGGACTGGATTCAGAGACTTCGCCGATGTGCCTACTGTGCGGCGAAGCAGGAGAAATTGGCCTTGGCTACTTCCGAAGACGTCAAAGCCTGGCAGATGTCACGGACAAAGTCAATATCCGGGATAGATAGTTGAAATTATAAAAATTATATTGCACTGCAAGAAAGGAAATGGGAGACATCCCTTTATCTGAAGTAGGATAAAATGAACTTTTTAGGCAAGTAGATTAAGTTCCATGTGACGGCTTCTTTTGTGTCCCTGAAACTGCTACTTACATAATTATTATTAGTAGTATTATGGTGATTGTGATAACTATAATAGAGGATTTTAAGGAGTTTTTAAAAGAAAAGGGGTTCTAAAGAAACCTCTATATTCGCTGCCTATACAAAACAATTAGGCCGGAGTATTTTCAGCACAAAAATTTTGATTTCTATAAGTATTATTTTGTTTCCGAAGGCATTGTTATTTAGATGGCACCAAAAGGTATAAATTGATAAATATCCGTATTACGAATAAATAATAAATTTCCTCGAGTATTATTTTATCTACTCACATAAAAAAATCATGATGTGTATTGACAATAACATTTTGTAGGTTAGTTAATTTCTCTCAACGCCAAAATTATAGACATGTCTGCGTTCTTTGCTCGCCTACACAGTAAAAACAGAAACTAATTTATCTGCTGTACAAAAATTGAAGATAATTTTCAAATAAGCATTCCCTTTCATATGATTTCACAAAATGAGACTGTGAATTGGCGATGAAGATTCGGCCTACAGCAGACCACCTGGAGAATAGGTTCAGTAGGCCTGATCTTGTAAAGTGGTTAAAGTAATTTCTGTAAAGTTTACACCAGTAACTTTCCACTATTTTTATATTCTTTGGTCTTATTCGCGTCCGTACGCAAACATTTATCATTCATATTTTCATTCGTTCGTTTATATCTTTTGTGAACTTTTGTCGATGCGATTTAATATGTGGATATGGCAGTGCCGTTCGTCTGCATTAAACTCGTGGAACATGTATATACATAGGCCACTTTGTGTTACGAATATCAGTAAATGTCTTAGAATGAAACATATGACGACATGAATTAATAAACCCCAAATTTATTACAAACCAAGCCATGCGAATATGGAGTTATTTGCTTAAGTGTTCAAGCCCTAGCTTAGAGCTCATGCATAAGCCAGAATTCATTATTACAATAGTTAGATATTTAATCATTTCCTAGAGTTTATTCTGTTATGATATCTTAAGATAAATCTCATAAGATTTGTCTTATCCCTCACTAATTTGGGATGTTCAGTGACAACGTCTCTGCTTTGGCCGAAGTCATTAAGTCCCACAGCAAGACTTTGGGTTAAAGAGCACTAGGACAAGCAAAACGCAATCTCCCCTTAATAGCGCACTCAGAGAGTATACAGACACAGACACAGCACGGATAGAGTTGCGTACGGTTTAAGCACAAATTACATATTTCATCGTCAGGATGAAAGGTGATTGTGCACCGGATGACTCAACCAAAAAGAAATTCAAAAGTAAGAGATTATATTTTACTGCTGCATGAAGCTGGGGAACCAGTCTATAACTCCGGCTGCTGCTATCTGACTTTCTAAATAGGGATAAAAAGTCGATCGGCATTTCTTTTCCGAAGTTTTCAAAAAGATGAAATATGACACTGTTACATAAATTCTGCTGATCTTGTGGCTCCATCCGCAAAGTCACCAAGCCGTAAATTAATTAAACTAACAGATATTAATTCACGGCTGATACATTTCATCATGTAATGGATCAGAGGTTGCTAACCCCCAACTTGTTGCGATGGAGGCTCGCAGAATTCCATTGCAATCATAGGGATGGAAACGGTCTCTCTTTTTATGGCTGTTCGTTTATATTTAGGACGGGAGATTAAATTGCACAGCGCCAAAGGAAAAGATTTTCCTACCTTAATGTCAGTCTCAAATTACAAGGTACAAAATTTTTCTAAGAAATAAGTACCTAGAAGATGTCTTGGAAACACGAGACTAAATCTTACGAGAAGAGCATATCACTAAAAATCTACATTCGCTGAAATCAATGTGCGCTGTATTTTAAAGTAAAGTAGGCAAAGACGATATCATTGAGAAAAAGGATACAGTCCTAATGAGGTCTATCTTACTTTGTACTCTGTGCTGTGTGTTCTTAGACTGGAGCAAACACGCGTGAAGAAAATTAAAAATTTTGGCAGTACTTGGTTCGAGAAACCTAAGGGACTGGACCGTTTTAGAAAGATATGTTATGAGAGACCTATAGCAGATACTGTTTAGTTAACATTTGTGGGGCATTTTATGTTCTCTTGACCATGCATCTCTATACAATCGTGTAAATGAGACCAACTTGGTGCACAGTATTCTGCATAGCTAGCTGTCTGGTGGGCAGGATGGAATCCTGCCCACCAGACAGCTAGCTATGCAGAATAACGAAATACCAAGTGTTACGCTAAGGGCAAATTTGTACATTTCAATTTCTTTAGACTAGTGAGTACACAACTCGTGATTGCTTCAAGTGATGCAATCATCACGAGTTATGCTACGTAATCAGTTTCTTTGTTT
>Ga0131853_10009252_pt1 | contig 18005 bp, 18 predicted proteins | sample TergutLab28metaG_FD_92764 | JGI IMG/M metagenome (GOLD analysis project Ga0131853, IMG submission 92764) | Labiotermes labralis P1 segment gut microbial communities from Petit-Saut dam, French Guiana - Lab288 P1 (version 2) (version 2) | ecosystem: Host-associated > Arthropoda: Insects >... | reverse complement strand
CCCCCATGATACCAGCTTTAGCACAGTTACGCTTGAAACGCCGAAGCGCGCTGTCCAGGGTCTCATTATCTTTTATAACTACCTCTGACATTGGACTTCCCTCCCTCCGGGCGGTTCATTGTATCCGCAAGATTATATTACACTCATTAGGGTAACCCGTCAAGCATTGTATTATAGTTTCATCCATGTTAAACATATATTACAAAAGACCAGGTATCTTCACAAATTCACATAGATATGATAGTATTTCTGCGGAAAACAATCCGAATTGACTACTGGAGGTGAACACATGTATCAATACCGACGACCTCAAAAGCCCATAAAACCAACAATCCCTAAAATAATGTATCTGGTACTTGCGGTAGTGCTACTTGTGTCCAGTGCTGTAATAGTAAATTATTTATATGAGGATTTCATATATACCCACGGTCAAGGGGTAGTACGCGCAACCCTTCCTCATAATGATGAAGATTATGAATACATACCAACACCCGCTCCAACTCCGGAACCGACACCCATAGCCGAACCGGAGCATACTCCGGAATCTACTCCGGAGCCTACCCCTACCCCTGTACCGCGCGTAGCAAGGCAGGAATTTTTGGACTACAGAGCACAATATAACAACGATGATATAATAGGGCATGTATGGATTCCAGATACTACAATAAATTATCTGGTCGCTCAGGGCACCGACAACGATTTTTACTTATATTATAATTTGCGTGGTCGGCGTTACCGCCCTGGGGCTATTTTCCTAGATTACACAGCGGATATCCATAATCCAGGGGATCATAACTGGGTACTGTATGGGCATAATATGGGTGATAATCGTAAATTCCATATGGTGCGGCACTTCCTTCAGGAGGATTTCTTCCATGCAAACCGGTATATCCACTTTAGCACTATTTATGCGGATTATGTATTTGAGGTATTCTCTGTATATGTGGCTCATATAGATCATCCATATATAGACCCACGATACGATGACTGGGATTTTTGGATAAATGAGTTTAGACGATTATCCCAGTTTGACGCAGGAATAGATGTCTCGGCAGAAGACAGAATTTTGACCCTGTCCACCTGTGAAAATAGCTATATAAACTGGCGCATCGTTGTACATGCGGTACTAATAAGTGAAAGCTTCCCCCACTTATAGTTAAGGGAAGACGTGGAAGGAGCGTAGCCTGCCTCCACTCAAAGAGCTGTGCCAATTAAATAACGAGGTGAATATATGTATCAATACCGACGGCCTCCAAAGCCTACAAAACCACCAATACCAAAAATATTGTACCTGGTACTCGCAGTTATATTGCTCGTTTCCGGTGCGGTAATTGTTAATTATATATATGAAGACTTCCGGTACAACCACGGTCAAAATGTGCTAGCAGCCCATACCCCATACCAAGAATATGAAGAAGAAGAGTATACACCCACACCAGCCCCAACTCCGGAACCAACCCCAGAACCCACAGCAGAACCGGAGCATACCCCCGAGCCGACCCCAACTCCCGAGCCAACTCCAACCCCCATCCCACGGGTAGAGAGGCAGGATTTTATAGATTGGCGTGCGTATTATAATAACAACGATATCGTAGGTCATGTATGGATCCCCAACACAACGATTAATTACCTGGTAGCACAGACCACCGACAATGACTTTTATCTGTATCATAATTTACGCGGTCGCCGTTACCTACCTGGTTCTATTTTCTTGGATTATCTTGCGGATGTACACAACCCCGGGGATCATAACTGGGTACTGTACGGGCATAATATGGCACGCAATCACAAATTCCATGCGGTGAGATTTTTCCTGCGGGAGGATTTCTTTCATGCCAACCGGTATATCCATTTCAGCACCATTTATGCCGACTATGTATTCGAAGTATTCTCTGCCTATGTTGCCCATGTAGATCACCCATATATTGAGCCATGGTATGACGATTGGGATTTTTGGATAAACGAGTTTAGAAGAATGTCCCGGTTTGACGCAGGGATAGATGTATCAGCAGAGGATAGGGTTTTAACGTTATCCACCTGCGAAAATAGTTATAGAAATTGGCGCATCGTAGTACATGCGGTGCTGATAAGTGAAAGCTTCCCGCATATTGAAGACGGGGAGCACTATGAAAATTATGATTATGATGTTTATTGATAAATAGATATACAAAGGGGCTGTGCGGCACCCTGTGTCAAAACCCTACTCGTTCCGTCATTGCGAGGAGCGAAGCGACGAAGCAATCCAATCATCTACACGGTTTCTTGGATTGCTTCGCTACGCTCAACGCTTTTATGTTGACGAGTCTGCGGTTTTGACGCAGTCTGACGATGCACAGCCCCTTTTTTAATAAAAAAAACTACACTGAAAATAAAGTGCCCTTTACTGCTACATTACATATGCTCCGCAATAACTCGTAAAAACCGGTCCCCAAATTTTTGTGCCTTTACGCTGCCAATCCCCGATACTTTCATCAGGTCATCTATGGTTTTGGGCAGCTTTATGCACATATCCGTAAGCGTAGAGTCATGCAGGATTACGAATGCGGGAACCTTTTGCTCGTTTGCCAGTTTTAGTCGTAGATCCTTTAGCTTTTCAAATAGAGCCATATCTGGCTCTTTTTTATTGATTTCGGCATGAGCTTTGATAAATTGCTTGGTTTGCTTTTGGTTTTTTTCTGAACGGGTTTGTTTTGGGGGGGGTTCCGTTTCTTTTACCAGTTTCATAATAACAGTCTCTTCGCCACGTAGGATTTCTCCTGCTTTTTCGCCTAGTCTTATCACCGGATATTGGTCATCTGTTTTAGCAAGCCCGTCGTTCAGGACTAGGTGATTGATTATATCCCTGAGCTGGGTGCCAGACATCTTGCTTATTCCATAGGTGGAAAGCCGGTCTAATCCCCATCGTAGCACCTTTTCGTTTTTAGAGCCTCTGAGCACATCCACTATGAGAGCTACCCCATATCGCTCTTTCATCCTTGCAACACAGGAGATGATTTTCCTGGATTCCTCGGTTACGTCCATCGTCTCAAAATGAGCATTGCAATTTGAACAGTTACCACAGTAATTCTCTGGTTTCTCCCCGAAGTATTTGAGTATATAACCTCGTAAACAATCCCTTGTGGCACAGTAGAAGGTCATTTCCTTCAAGCGCTTTCTGTCTCGCTCCTTGAGAGCCATTTCTGTGGCGAGGTCTGGATATACCACATCTTTGGAGTTGTCAATCATCCACAAGCTGGTATGTACATCCTGACCACTATATAGCAGCAAACAGTCCGCAGGCTCGCCGTCACGTCCTGCCCGACCTGCTTCTTGGTAGTATGCTTCCAGATTCATCGGCATATTGTAATGCACTACAAAGGATACATTGGATTTGTCGATGCCCATCCCGAAGGCATTGGTTGCGACCATGATTTGCACTCTATCGTAAAGGAAGTCATCCTGGTTATCACGCCGCTCCTTATCGGATAGCCCGGCATGATAGCGCGAGGCATTAATCCCTTGCTTTTGTAGCTTGAGACAGACTTCTTCTACAACTGCGCGGGTTGCGCAGTATACGATTCCGGTGCGGCTTTTTTTATCCTGCAGAAATTGCATAAGTGCCAGGAAACGATCATCAGGCTTTTTTACTTCGAAGAATAGATTCTCCCGATCGAAACCGGATACCAAAACCGTGGGATCGTTAAGCTGGAGTTGATGTAGAATATCCTCACGGACAACTGGAGTTGCGGTGGCTGTAAAAGCCGATACGCGAGGACGCATAGAGAGCTGCGCAATAAATTCTGGGATTTTGGCATAGCTCGGTCTAAAATCCTGTCCCCATTGGGAGATACAGTGCGCCTCATCAACGGTAAGCATATTAATATTTGCCGAGCGAGCAAAATCAACAAACTCGTAGGATGTAAGCCGCTCAGGGGCTACATATACCAACTTATAAGTGCCGCTTGCGGCGTTGGAAAGTGCCTTTGCGATTTGATTGTCAGTCAAAGATGAGTTTATGTACGCCGCACCGATGCCCGACTGGGTAAGAGCTGCGACTTGGTCTTTCATAAGGGAAATGAGCGGAGAAATTACCAGGGTAATCCCGGGCATCATAAGTGCCGGGATTTGAAAGCACATGGACTTACCTGCCCCGGTAGGCATAATGCCAAGGACATCTTTGCCGTCTAGAATGTCGCCAATAAGCTCCTCCTGACCTACCCGGAAGGAGTCATAGCCGAAGTATTGTTTGAGAATTTCATGTGAAGTCATAAATACGCCTTCTTTTGTAAGGATATACAACCCGTCAACATAAAAGCGTTGAATGAAACGAAGCAATCCAGAAACTACCGCACTATGGTTGGATTACTTCGTCGCTTCGCTCCTCGCAATGACGAGTATATTGATTCTCTATAGTTTATGCCATTTTTTCTGGGAATGCGTTAAGCCCGAGGTCATCAGCTCTGCCATTTTTTATCGCATAATATCCACGGGACGCAATCATTGCGGCGTTGTCTGTGCAGTATATTGGCTGGGGCATGAAAAATGGCAACTCTTTCGCTTCACAGGCGGCTTTCATTGCGGTGCGCAAGCCATGATTGCACGCAACTCCACCGGCAAGCGTGACTTGCGAGTATCCAAGCTGCTCACAGGCACGCAGTGTTTTGTCAACCAGAACATCAACCACGGCTTGTTGAAACGATGCAGCAATATCTTCGAACTTGATTTCTGCTTTTGCTACTACATCACGTGCGGCAGTTTTCAAACCGCTAAAACTGAAATCAAAACCATCAACCTTAGCACGAGGGAAAATATACGCATCCGGTTTTCCGGTTCTTGCAAGCTTATCTATCTCAGGGCCACCCGGGAAAGGCAGACCCAATAGCCGCCCCACCTTGTCAAACGCTTCTCCTGCCGCATCATCTCTTGTTGAGCCTATAATTCTATAGGTATCATAATCGTCAACCGCAAGTATTATTGTATGCCCTCCGCTAACCACCAGGCATAAAAAAGGCGGCTCTAAGCCGCTGTCAATGTAATTGGCACAAACATGACCCTCGATATGTTGGACACCAACGAGGGGCTTTTTGTTTGCATATGAAAGAGCTTTGCCGTAGTTCAAACCAACCAGCAATGCACCCGCAAGACCGGGACCGTTTGCCACGGCATAGCCGTCAATTTCTGACAGAGTCACTCCGGCTTCGTCCAATGCGCGATCTACGATATAGCGTATCGCTTCGATATGACCTCTTGCCGCGATCTCCGGCACCACTCCACCAAAGGGGGCATGCATCTGAGTTTGTGAAGCTATTACATTAGAATAAACCCGCCGCCCGTCTGATACGACGGCGGCGGCGGTTTCGTCACAACTGGTTTCGATGCCTAGTATTATCATATTATCGAGTGAGGGTGTTACGCACCCTCACGCACTCCTTCTTTTAATTATGCTTTGTTGCTCTTTTCGGAACGCTGGAGCACTAATAACAACGCGCCTACCGCAACAACAAAGACCAGAGCTCCATGTAGCATAAGATTGCCTGACTCTTGATATGAAACAGTCCATTCGGCAAACCAGCCGGTAACGGTTGTTTGCACATTGTTCACTGCATTAAGAATTGTATAAATAGCAGGGGAGGCACCCGACAGAGCGGTTACCCAGCCTGGATTAAAGACCAGCAGCAAGGCAACTCCCAGGATGATACCTCCAAAGCCCCATAATATCCGCAAGAATAGCGGTATCGGCTTGGAATGAACGGGCATTTCCCGTACCTTTGCCATTACATTATTGGTAAAACTGGGAGGAGCTATGCTTAGCTCCGGCTCGTTTAGCACATCCAGAGCCATGTCAAAACCGATATAATATTCCCGGCAGTCTTCGCAGGACATTACATGCTGTGCCAGGTCACGGGCTCGTGGAGGGAGGATTATTTTTTCCATATGCTCCATCATTGCTATTTGCGCTTGGTTACAGTCCATGATACACCTCCTATGGTTGTACTTCAATCAGGCCTTTTAACATCTTTCGCCCTCGGAAAATTCTATTTTTCACCTTGGAAAGGGGTTCGCCGGTTCTGTCTGCTATTTCTTGATAGCTCAAACCCTCTTGGTGATATAGCACCACAGGGATCTTATACATATCCGGCAAGCCCGCAAGGATTTTATTTATTCTATCGGTTTGCTCCCGTTTGATATAAATGCTTTCCGGAGATGCTGCCGTGCCACCAACAAAGCCAGTGTCGGTCATATGTGACTCAAGAGAAACCGTCTCAAGCCTCTTCTTTCGGTGATGGTCTATGCAGTGATTGCTGGTTATCCTCATGATCCAGGTGCTAAACTTAAACGCCGTTGTATACGAGCGCAGATTTTTGTATACCTTCAAGAAAACATCCTGAGCTAAATCGGAAGCCTCGTCATTGTCTTTGGTCATTCGCAAAATTATCGAATAGACCAGATTTTTATACCGATTTACAAGCTCGGTAAAGCATTCCTGATCGCCCTCAAGGCAAGCTTCGATTAGCTCAAAATCTGTGCGGATATCCTTTTCGACCATGTGTCACCCCTTGTGTTGCTATTCTTCAGAAAATTTTATCGTCGTGTACATTCGATCCTTGCCCACTTTTGTATTGGGAAAAATATCTGTTGCACTACTTTTATAGTTATACGGGTCTGGCATTGCCGGAGAAAAATGTGTCAGCCACAGTTCCTTTACATTCGCCGCTACTGCCACCCGCGCCGCTTCCATAAAGGTCATATGCTTGCGGGCAGCGGCTTTTTCTTGCCGCTCCTCATCTCCATAAAGCCCTTCGCATATAAACAAATCTGCATCTCTTGCAAAGTCTGCCATTGCGGGCACAGGACGGGTATCTGTACAAAATACCAGCTTGAGCCCCTTCCTAGGAGGTCCCAGCACCATATCACTTGTTATGGTTTTGCCATTATATACGATGGAAGCGTCGGTTTGTTTCTGCAAATGGCTCCAAAATTTTAATGGAATTTCTTGGAGCCTTGCGCGTTCCGGATCAAATTTCCCACGCCGCAATAATTCAAAGCTATATCCAAAGCAGGGAGCGCGGTGCCAAAGGGGCAGTGCCCCAATGATAAACATGCCGTCTTCATAATGTCCAGCCGCACGACTCTCCCATTCTATAAATTCCAATTCAAAAGGCAAATCCTGAGCAATCACACACAGGCTTTTGACAACATAGGCCAGCCCGACAGGGCCAAAAAGCTTGAGTGGCTCAGTTCGCTCGGCATTTGCCATAGTCAAAAGCAGCCCGGGCAGCCCAGAAATATGATCTCCATGAAAATGAGTAAAGCAGATTATATCAATCTGTTTAAATCCCCAGCCTAATATCCTAAGACTAACCTGAGTCCCCTCACCACAGTCTACCAGAATCATCTTGCCGTTTACACGGCAAAGCATGGAAGACAAAAACCGTCCGGGAAGGGGCATCATACCCCCGGTGCCAACAAGTGCTACATCTATCATGAAAGTACGCTCCATTTCATTCGCATACAGCAAATATAGCACAAAGCAAGATGCAGGTTCAAGGTTGTAAGTTTCGCACAAAAAACCGGTATGCTAGCATACCGGTTCTTTGTGCAAATTCACAATAAAAAAATCCGAACCACACCGACTATGAATCGGTGAAAGTTCGGATTTATCGCGCCTGGCATGAATCGAACATGCGACCTACCGCTTAGGAGGCGGCCGCTCTATCCCCTGAGCTACAGGCGCAGAAGGGCTGTGCCACAAAATTCTACGCAACATGTGGCTAGATGTCAACACACCATACCTTTTATACATATTCACGTATACAGAAATGGCAAACAAACGGGGGAGGCACCCATAGATGCGTGACCACACCGCATAAAAACAGCGTGAAATAGCCAAATAAAAATATGAGGTGAACTATGGAAAGCAAAGTATTATTAATAGATGCTGCCGGCACAGAAATAGGCGAAACCTACTCCCGCCGCGCAAGACAATTGGTAAAACAACAACGGGCAATCTGGGCAGACGACACCCATACCGCAATCCGCTTCATGCCCGACCAGGAAGAAGAATGGGAAACCACAAGAGAATCAGATCCAACCCCACGCGCAGAAAAAAACCCAGAAGTACTGTACGCCATTGCAGAAAAACGTATCCGCGACCGTAGGCGGATGATACTCCACGCTCTAGCACTTATCCCAGGATATATTGCAATAGCAATCATATGGGCAGTACTAAACAATGGTCGTTGGTATGAAACGAGCTGGTTGACTATGGGCTTCGCATGGGGCATGTGGACTATGTATTTCATTGCCCACATACGTACCTTCACCCGTGAATACTCTTACTTCCTCCGCCCAAAGGATTGGGAAATGAGAAGGAGGCTTAGACTGGAAGAAGAGGTTGATCGGCTTAAACGAATGGGGTATAGAGAATAAATTTCATAAATTAAGAAGGGCTGTTCCTACACGGAACAGCTTTTTTTGTTTGCTTTTTTGTTTGATTGAAATGATTGTTTTTTATACAATAACCTTACAAAGGAGGTTGAATATGAAACATATTAAAACCAATCGCGCCCGTATACGCCGCTTATTTTTTACGGTCATTGCGGTATTTTTATTTGTATTTTTGTTGAGATGGGGTTATGAACTTATTTTTTTCAACAATGAAACCACCGCTACTGCTCCATTTTCAGGCATGGACTTTGACGCATTTTCATATCGTAGACAAATGTCCAATATAGCAACGGAAAAAATTAGTCAGTTTGATATTACCGGGAATCTCGTCACCATTGATCAAAAATATGAAAAAACCGCAAATCTTTCTACTGTGTCTCATCGCTTTGATGAAGATCATGATAGGTTGCGAGAATTAATAGATGCACACGACGCGGTTGTGCAAACAGAAAATTTACAAGGTCTCCCGGGAAATCAAGTACTAACCATGACCATAGGTGTAATCCCACAGCAGTTCGATGATATGGTAAACAGTTTAAGAGAGCTTGGCACGTTACGCAGCTTTACAGTTAATCGAGTAGATAGGACAGACGAGTTTAATAGTTTATTAGCACAGCAGGAAGTACTGCGCAAAACCCGGGAATCCTATGCCGCACTGCAGGAGTTAGGCGGAAGCATCCAAGATATGTTACTACTACAAGAGCGGATACTGGTAGTTGAAACTGAGTTGCAGCATTTGGGAGTAGACTTAGGTATTTTTGCGACAGGGCATTCATTTTGCACTATAAATATTACGATTAGGGCGCAGGAAGCTCCGTTTATCTCCATGCAGTTTTTGCTACGAAGTGCAATCGACAGCTTTTGGTGGACGTTTAGCGTGATTGCAATTGTATCTTTTATTTTGCTGGTGCTTTTAGTAGCTGTGACGCTTGGGCTATGGCTTCGCATCAAAATAAGCAAGCAGCTTCAAGTGCCAGAATCAGAAGAGACAAAGATATTAAGTGACTCGCTTGATGAAGTGGAAACTACTCACACATGATATAAACTCACAGGGGTAGAGACAGAATATTTTTCGTTGTCAAAATGGGAAGTATGGTTCCTCACAAAGTGATATAATACCGATAATCTGACGTGAATGGATGCCTCCTTTATGGGCATCCATTTTCCATACCGCCTATTTGCCTAAGGAGGGTTAGCATGTACAAATTTCAAATTACGATAAATGAGCTTGAAACAAAAACAATTTCCGCGATAACAGAACTCACACAAGAGCTTGATAACATGCAGGAATCAAATGATGGTCATATATCATTTAAGCCAACCCCAGCATTTAACGATTTAGAAGAGTTTGGCATACTTAAAACATCACAAATAAAGGGGCTTTTCAAAAAAAGACTGGTTCAAGACTATTATTTAGAATTGAATTTCAAGTATTCGGATGGGAAAAGCGGGCTTTGCGGGCACATAACTCCCGATTTTAACGAGATTAAAGAAATGATTTCAAATCTTATAACCCACCAAAAGCTTCTGAACACTTCAACCTGGATAATGACAAAGTTTGACTCAAACGGCAAAGTATTGCCGTTTAAAGAATCAAATCCACATTAAATCTATAGAACTTGAGCAAGTTGGCGAAAAAAGCCAAACCTTGCCCGGAATGCTGCACCGGTGAGGTTCGGCTTTTATATATAACCCGCATTGTCGGGGTTAGTTTCCTATTTTTATAATGCTCATCGTGCCCTGAGACCCATTAAACATTAGATGGGGCAGGGTGATGTGACCGGCATTATATGGTTTTAGTGCTATTGTTTCTGTGGTATTTGGCAGCACCAACGTAATAACGGTTCCACATGGTGTATTACCGCTTGGCAATACCATAGCTGTCATCATTGGGGTCGAGTCGGAATAATAGCGTATATCCGTTACTCCTGTTGCGCTTAATACGTCTACAGACCATGTTACTAGAAACACTCCGGGATGCAATGTGATAGTTCCGTCAAAATTATTAACGATTACACCATCATCTTTAAAAGTCCTTGTATGAAACGGGATTGCAGTACCGGCATCAACCGTTGCCGGTTCACCTGGTACAGTTACATATCCAGACCAAAAAGATGTGCTAAAAATGCCGGTTGCCCCTGTGGGACCTTGGGGACCTGTGTCGCCTTGTAACCCTTGCAGACCTTGAGGACCGGTGTCGCCTTTCAAGCCTACTGGGCCTTGAGGACCGGTGTTACCCTGTAACCCAGCCAGGCCTTGAGGACCTGTATTACCTTGAATCCCAGCCGGGCCTTGAGGGCCTGTATCACCTTGAAGCCCTGCCGGACCTTGGGGGCCTGTATCACCTTGAATCCCTGCCGGCCCTTGGGGACCTATAGGGCCTTGTGAGCCAGTTGGACCAGTTGATCCGGAAGATGGTGGGCAACAGCAGCAGCACAACAATTTACCACATTCGTGACAATTTTTTGATCTATGATCAAATGTTTCATATATATCACTCATAATATTTTCCTTTCTTTTATTTACATTGTCGAGCAAATATAAAACAATGCTAATCTGACAAGCCACTATTTATTTCTAGTGCTTGCTTACAATATATGCAAGATTTTTATTTTTGGGACATATTTATCCACGTAAGATAGCGTAATCGTAATAAAATATCCAAAGAATTCGGCAAACAGTCATCTAAAAAGTTCATTTTAGGAGGTTTTGACTATGCCGCTAAAAAATGTTAATGTATCTGCACTAATCCAGGAAAGACTGGATGCAGACCGAATTAGAAGATAATGAAATTCAGCTTGCACCAAGGTGGCAAGCTTAGCATAAAGAGGTACTTAGATGCGTATTGTGATTATTTCAGGCTCACCTGGAACGGGTAAAACAACTATCGCTGAAATATTGTCCAAAAACTCGACATATGAAAAGTCAGTTCATATTGAAGTTGATTGCTTTTGGCAATTTATCCGCAAGGGATATATTCTTCCTTGGTTAAGCGGGTGTGATGTCGGCAATCAAAATGATGTGGTTATTAACGCTGTTGTGGCAAGTGCAAAAGCATATTACAAAGGCGGATATGACGTTTTTGTTGCCGGAACAATTGGTCCATGGTTTATTGAACCATGGCTGAAGATAGTCCAAAAAGGTGTTGATGTACGATATATTATTTTACGTCCAAGCGAAGAAACAACTATATCTCGCGCAACTAAGCGGGCTCAACGAGACTTTTTTCCTTTGAATACTGAAGCAGTAAAAAATATATGGCATAGTTTCACAAATTTAGGTGTGTATGAAGCAAATGCTGTAGATACGACCGGTCAAACAGTTGAGGAAAGCGTAGCATTAATTGGAAATATGATAAATGAAAATGGCTTTCGGATAGTGTAGCTTATCCCCTGCGGTATTTTTTTAAGGACATTTAAGAGCATCGTATAATAATTATACTAAAAATTTAATATTATTAAGCTTCTACAAATATAAAAACAGTCATTATAAAATTTCCATTTATAACTTGACATAATAATGCTATAATCTTACAATCTCCGTATGATTTAGTTTCTTTTATACGAAAGGAGGTGTACATATGACCGCTGAAGATGCCAGAAGAAAATCAATTGATGGCGCAATCAATTCGATTGAGACTATTATAAACCATGCTGTTGAAAAAGGGCTTACAGAAGCACACATCCCAGAGACTCTTAATTTTGGAGAGGAAGTTCAAAACGCTATTAAAAAAAATGGATTTAAAATTCTTCCTGATAATACTGTTGGATGGTAAAAAAGGACTAAAATAATTTTCAAACGAATGGTTGTAATTTTCACCATTCGTTTTTTAGTAAAAAGTGCTGCACTAAGGCAGTCAAGAGAATGCAAAGACGTTAGCCAGATATCTGCACCAAATATAATGAGGCTTTTAAACTCATAGATATATTCATGCCATGCATCCCAGTCGCCACATTCCTTGACTGATAAAGGATAAAATGTAACATAGCTGTCTGTGATAACTAGTTGTTTATAACCGGTAAAGGTTCCACCATACTGATCATCATATAGCTATATTACTCGTCCAATATCATCATAAAAAAAGAAATGCCATGGTGTGACCGGCAAAGGAACACTCCACATGCATGATAGCTCAGCATTGGAATCGCGGCTCAATTGCGCTATATTCATCATCTACATAAGCATCTAACAAAAAACAGCCTCCCCTCACAGTCAGCGAGGGGAGGCTATTAATAAGGCTTTTTATGCGCTTACTATATCTTACTCAACAGCAATACGAACATCACCGATTATAACTGCGGTAACATCATAAACATCAATGGGTAACTCGCCTCTGGCAAAACCTACAAAGGTAGTATTTTCACCGTACATATGCGAGAAACCTACACTTGGAAACTCATGAATAAGGATAACGCCGCCAGGGGTTTCTATATATACACTGCGGTTTCTAAAGGAGGATGCACCTTCATCTATACCGCCATTAACAATTCCGGAGAAGCTTACACCCAAGGGTGTGACCATTACAGATTCAACAATTGCTCTGTCAACTGCAACAACATCGGTTGACGTACGCATCTGCGTGCTGGATTCACCGGTGCATACTGTCATAGACCAGTCGCCTGCAATGCTGTGCTCAAAACTACCCGATAATGTCAAAGAATAAGTTTCTAGTGCTGTAACATCAATTGGGAAAACAACTTCACTGAGGTGATAGAGGGCATTCCTATGCCATTTAATCCAATCCTCCTCAGACATGTTCTGTTGGTCATACCTGCTCACGCTTTGAAGATTTTCGTCAACTTGAGTAAATGATTGGCTGATTGGCATTACCCATTCGCCATCAGGTCTGGAAAGTGTTGCACCTGAGAATGAATACCCATTAACATTCCATCCACCACGCTCTGATACCTCGATACTCGGTGTTATAAGCTGCACATGAAGGTTTCCATTGATGATAGCAACATTGGAAATCCAACCATCGCCGGGCAAAGCTGGGAAGTTTTCTCCCATGCTTGGTGCAAGGATATATGGTGCGCACCAAGTGGGGAAATCCAGGTTTGGAATATGCGAAGGATTGGGCACCATAGGTGCTTCTGAAAGACTTGTTAACGCGACAGGGAAATCAATCTCTACACGGCGCGATTCAAATCTTACATCGCTGATAACTATGTCAAAAGTATTGGGGATATCGACAACATCCTGGAACTCTACTTGGAAATATGCCGTATTGGTTTCTGCATCGAAATAAAGCGGTTCATGACCACCCATAGTGCCGACACTGAAGACGCGCTCTTCATCACGCGGTATATCCAGCATTGGGAAAATATTTGTATATTCAGTTATTCGGTTTTGTCCGGTTACATCACGTACAGACACATACATAATGGCATTGGCACCAAAGGCTTGCGCGGCGATTACATCAATGCGGATCCCTTGGTCATCTTCATAAACCTCTACAGGCTCTACAACCTCACCAAATACTGGGTCATGCTCTTCCATAAACCTATCAAATACACCAAGTGCTGCGGCTGCATAAACTGAAACGGATAAAAATATCAAAATTGCAACCGTCGCCGCAGCAACAAAGCCTGTTCTCCTTAACGGCTTGGGGCTAACTATTTTACGAGTATTCATATTTTCTCGAACCTTCCTTTCAAGGCTATTAATATCAACTTGGATTTGTGAAAATGCATTGCAAATTTTTTGTTCATCGCGGTCAATCATCATTATGTCCGACTCCCTTCTTATTGCCCTATACATTGGGTAGGCGTGCTAAATACTTTTCCCAAACCGTATCCATAGGCATCCAGATATCTTGCCGCTTTTTTCTTGACACGTTCGTATTGCTTGCGCAAAGCTGCTGGAGATACCCCCATTATTTGCGATAGTTCGTTGTAGCTTTGTTTGTCCATAGCTCTTCCGTACAGCAATGCTCTTTCTTGTGGGGTAAGCCGTTTTAATGCCTCCATTATTTCTGGCATTGATAGGTTATCTTCCATATACACGGCGGGCTCTTCTTTTATATCTTCAAAGAAATGCATTTTACGCCGCTTCGTGCCTTTCAACTTGTTGAGGCACTGAGTATAAGTAACCCTATATAGCCACGCCGATATATTATTTATTTCAAACCGCTTACTGTTCTGCAAGTAATAAATAAAAACATCTTGCACAATATCTTCTGCGTCTGAATGGCTATACAATATTGAGGTTGCATAGCGCAGTAATTTTTCACCGTAGTGAGGGATTAGTTCTTCCAAATTCATTTTGGTCATCCCCTTTCATCTGTGTTCCAATCGATTGTACTTATATGACAACTGCCAACCGCAGTTTGTGACATAAATAAAAAAATAATTACCCAAACAGTTTACATCTTTATATCAGCCTTTAATCTTTATAATGCCCTTTGCATGAGATAAACACAAGAAAAAGACGATAAAAGTCACCTCTCCCGCCGAAGGCAAGGGAGGTAGCGGTCGGTTTTAATGTACATTTGAATATGTAGAAAAATATTTTTTCCACTATGTCACAAATCAGGCAACTATGTTGTTATAAGGGGTACAGTCGACTGAAATACGAACACAAAGGAAGGAGATGGGCTAATGGAACTGGATCAACGCTTTATGAAAGGCGGTGAAGCTGAATTTGAAGAACTCATTGCCCTCTACGGAGAAAAGCTTCTACGCTATGCAATATCCATTTTATATAGCCATCAAGATGCGGAAGATGTGGTGCAAGAGGCACTTATGTCGGCCTATCAAAGACGTGCCGGCTTCGATGGAAAGAACTTGTCTGCTTGGCTGTACAAAATCACATACAACTACAGTCTTAACAAATTAAAAGAACGAAAGCGGAGGAAAGTCCTTTTCTTTGGTGATATGAAACAGGAGCCTGCATATACGGAAGATTTTAACGACATGCCAGATATTATAGAAGCCCTTCAGCCCCTTAAAACACAAGAGCGAGCGTTACTGTATGGGCGCATAGTGGATATGCACAGTTACGAAGAGCTTTCTGTGATACTAGGTCCATCCCCTGCCGCATTACGCAAACAATACGAGCGTGTCAAGAAGAAAGCAGCTATGTACCTGGAGGATTACGATAACAACTACTACATGCCACGGGCAGCACAAAAAGAGAGGAGATACGAATTTAAATGAGAAAAATCCTTGACCGTAACGAATTACGTATTCTTAATGCGTATTTACAAATCGACGTAGATACAAAAAACCTCGAAAGGAAGATTAAACAAAATATGCGAAATAACTCATTTACAAGACCCACCTCCCGCCGCAGGCTATGTATTGCTATAGCCGCCGCGATGATGTTAGTTGCTATGCTAGGCGGCACAGTTTATGCCGCAACCATAGGGGCTTTTGATAGATTTTTTGGTAGCCACGAAACTACTTTCTATGAAATTATTGCTCCGGTTGAAATCTATGTTATAGATGAAGATATCCGCCTGGAGGTAATAGCCGCCAGCCAGTTTGACGAAAAGGTCATTGTATATCTGTCATTGCAAGATGTAAGCGGGCAAAACCGTTTAACTCCACAGGCTTGGCCAGTGCTGGATTTGCCAGGTACACCTTTTAGATCACTGTCGTATGATGCCGGCATTGAAATGATTTACTTTAATCATTGGACAAATACCGCCTACTTCCAACTGGAAGTGATAGCGGATACACCCATGTCAAAGATATTAACACTACCAATAACAAGCATAGTTTACGACCAGGGCTTCACACATAATGCTATGGCGTTTCCTGTCCAGCTAACCGAGCTTCTTACTCTCGCTAACATTAATACACTTGCATATGATACACCGCTATTTGACCATAACTTTGTGCTTACGCCCAACAGAGCGGGTAGCTTCCCTGCTCTCCCTGGGGTAGAGGATGCTTGGATTTCTAACATTGCGATTATTGACAGCAACCTTCATGTGCAAATCGGCACTCATGGCGGGCTTGGCGGGCTTAACTTTGGTATTAACCTAGAGGCACCGGATGGTTCGTCTGTATTTTCTGGCTATGCTCATACCGTTTTGCTTGCCGATGAAAATCTTCAGCCAATTCATAGAGACATGGATGCTCTTGAAAACATGCTTTATGACGAATTCTTCGCATGGCATGATGCCATCCCTTATAGCTTTACCGAAATGGTTTTCCCTGTTGATATCATGGCTCTTGCTGAGTATTCTCTTACTTTCACCGGTGCGGGTACGGGGCATTATGCCTACACTGTGGATGGTGATTGGACCGTAGAAATTAATACAACTTACACCGAAGATCAATTGCTCACATGGGAAGGCTCTGTTACTGTTGCTGAGGCCTTAATCAAATCCATATCTATTACACCGCTTGGTGTGCGAGTTACTGGTGGATATGTAGAGTTAAATGACATATGGCTAAATGCGGCTGTTGATGTTTCTATCATAACTACGGAGGGTGTTGCTGCTATGAGTTCGAATGTTGGCTGGTTCCTCGACTTCCCTAATGCCTATGATTTTGTAAGCTTCAGCCGAGCACCTGCACCTATCAATGTTGCTTCTGTTTCTGCCGTTATTATTGATGGAGTTATTATATCCCTTGACTAATGTTGTTTACGCCTTAAATCGAATACACCCCTAAATGAAACCCGCACTCACCAAGCCTTCCTCTCCTTTGGCTGGTGGTTGCGGGTTTTTATAATCAGCTTTACAGATTTATATATCTATTGCAGCACATAACAATAGATTTCACACAAAAAAACCGCCTGTTTTTCAGGCGGTTTTCATTTTATATCTTATTCAGATGGCGACCCTGGCGGGCCTTTGCGCTTTAGTAGCACCAGTAGCCCAAGACCGATAAGTGCGAGTGGCATTACCCATGAAATCAGGCGCATTGCAAGGCTTACTACAGAGCCGAGGACGCTCAGCCCTACAAGCACAACTATTATCCAGAATACATATTTATTGTTACGGACAAAATTTAATGCCCCGTCTATGCTGTCGTCCACATATTCCCCTGCATTAATGCGTCTCCTGATATTGAAGGCATCGAACGCGCATGTCAGCCAGAAGATGGGGAGCATCAAGGAAAAGAGAACTGTAAGCGCGCCGCTTGATATGCCAATCATATATATCATCAGGAAGAAACCACAAAGAGCTGCAAGACCACGCTTTATTAGCCCCATATACATATAATTTACACCGGATGGGAATGGGGGGATTGTAAATAGGAACAATAGCCCCCAACTGATATGCCGCCTTCCCGGTACGGCTACTTCTTTTGTATGAGTGCTGCCAGGTGTTGCAAGATTCATCAAGCACCTGCGGCAAAACTTGCGCCCTTGAACATCAACGGTGCATTCTTCACAGATCCATTCACCGCACTGGTTGCATGTGTCAAGAGCAGAGGTGGTGGGATGGGTTCTGCATTGCATAGTATCACTCCTTTATAGATATTAGAAAATTGCTTGCTTTGAAAAAATATACGCCAGGGCTATAAGAAAGTTTGCGCATGACAAATGTAACTACCAAGAAATATTCTCCTGCTTTATAATAAAGCAAAAGCTCTGTCACATCATTCGCCGCAATGACGAGT
>Ga0131853_10009250_pt1 | contig 18007 bp, 13 predicted proteins | sample TergutLab28metaG_FD_92764 | JGI IMG/M metagenome (GOLD analysis project Ga0131853, IMG submission 92764) | Labiotermes labralis P1 segment gut microbial communities from Petit-Saut dam, French Guiana - Lab288 P1 (version 2) (version 2) | ecosystem: Host-associated > Arthropoda: Insects >... | reverse complement strand
CCATTTTCATTACTTTCCTGGTGGTAGGCCTCCTTTCCTATTGTAGGGTAATATATTGCTTCCTTGCCAATCTGTGCATTCAAGTCTCCTATTATCAGTTTTACATCATGTTTGGGGCAAGCACCATACAAATTCCTTAATCCATCATAAAAGGCATCCTTTACAGTGTCAGATTTATCCTCCGTTTGTGCGTGAGTATTAATTATACCGCAATTTAAAAAATTTCCCCCAATCCTTAACCAGCACATCCTGAGAGATTGGGTTGAAAGTTCATAATGAGGTGTTTCACCTTCTTGTGAATCACATATTCTGTTCCTAATTTATGTTCCTTGTTATCACAACTGTAGGAAATAATCCAATTTTTCTTTTCTATTGTTCCCGACCCTATCCATCTCATCTCATATACACAGGTTATATCCACATAATACTTTTCAAGTTGGTCCAATAATATCTGTAATGATTTTGATCTGTATAAGGATAAAACATTCCACGAACCAATTCTCAGTTCTTAAATCGTTTCACAGGTTGTCGTATTTCTGACAGTCCGGCCATTGCTTTTTTGGATTTCGTAACAATATTTTTTTCCGGAGCAGATTGTCAGCCTTACGTCCAACCCCCAGCAATCCTGGAGGACCGATTGGATTGCTTCTTAGTCTGGGTCTTCGTCACGGACCAATCTGGCATGGGAGGCCCTACCAGTAGCTACGCTACCGCCAGCATAGCTCCGTGACTCATTAGACCACACAAGCCCAACCACCATCGTCAAGGTCTTGCAATCCCTAGGTGGGGCCATGGAAAATTAGGGGAATTAAATTATCGTGTCATAACATAAGAATTTTATGCGTTATTTGTAGAGAAATTAATGATACCAATCTCCAACTACGATATAAAAGATATTGCGAGATATTAACAAATGATATAAAAACAGCAAAGAAATATATTATGATGAATTAATATCTAAATCCAAGAATAACTCTTTTGCTACAGGAACGTTTGTTTTGAAATGAAAACTGTATCTTGTAATTTCTTGGAATAAACATCATGTGGTGTATATTCTGTATAGCTCGTAGTATTTTTATGTGATTAAGGTATTAAAGAAACCGACCTGCACAACTACACAAATCTAACACAGTTTTCCTTCATTCAGCGCTGAATAAAGGCCAATATAGTACATTTGTGTAGTTGTGTCTGTAGGCTAAGTTAACAGCTGAATTATAAGCCTACACAATATGACGATTTCACCTAAGGTTTTTACATGTGCATGTAAATTTGTTTGCCTTTCCGAACGTTTATGAGTGTAAATTAACATGTGCTGTGATGGTGCTTATTTAATTATTCTTAAGTGCCTTAATGTGTTCTGTGTGGTCCGTGACGGCAGGAAACTGCGTTTGTGAGGTTGCTGAAGTGGATATTTGGAAATAATAGAAGATAAGTGACGGAATACCGGAGAAGATTGCGTGATCAGTAACTAATAATTTTTACTTTTCACCAAATATTAGGATGAGGAAATCGAGGGTGTGAGATGGGTGGAGCCTACATTAGGAATGAGAAAAGTGAAGAATGCCTAAAATTTTTAATAGAAAACGTGAAAGGGAGAGACCATTTTGACAGCCGAGCCTGGATGATTTATTTGGTTCAGGGCGGGGAACACTGCGATGTTCTTGGTAATGTCGTAATAAGCATCATGACTTCACAAATTTCGGATGATTTCTTCACTAGTTCTTCTGCAACTGACTTCTCAAGGGCTGGTGTGTATTGGACCGTGCATCATCTTGATAACTGAAGGATAAAACCCAACTAAATGCAACTTATTACTTTATTGTGCATATGTTAGACTCAACATTTTTCGGGCACCATTATGCCCATCATCAGGAGCTCACGACGATAGCGTTGGTTACCACATAAGCCGTCTGGTTCTCGAGTTGCTGCTGGTTGGAAGTTAAGTGCAGGCAGGCTGTAACAGCCTTCGATCCGGACACTCATCCATCCTCCCTGCACTTAACTTCCAACCAGCAGTAACTCGAGAACCAGACGGCCTATGCGGTAACCAGCGCTATCGTCGTGAGCTGCTGATGATTGGCATAATAGTGCCCGAAACATGTTGATCCTAATATATGCACAGTGAAGTAATAAGTGGCATCTAATTTGATTTTATTCTTCAGTTATCAAGATGATGCACGGTCCAATACACATAAAAAAAGACCAGGAACGTTGCAACTAGATTAACCTGCCCATTGTTTTGCGTTCCTGACACGGTAAAGCATGGATAGATGGATAGGTAAATTGAAGGTGAAAGAACAGGAAAGTGTAAATTGGAGGACAGAAGTAGGGCTTACAGACTTTCGACCATGGACCGCAAGAGTGTCTTGAATTTTAGTCTGCCCTTCCCTTTTTTCCAAATTAACTTCGCTCTGGAGAATTCGTCTAAGACAGTTTAAAGTTTTAATTGGATATGTTCATTTCATTCCTTATTTTGCAGTGATAAAGGCTCTTTTACTCATGTGAGGTTGGAACTTAGAGGTTTAATGAGGTTAAAAACTCGTGGTTTAAATTTTCTCCTATTTGAAATGTTACAGCCTTTATAGTCTTGTTATTGAGATGGAGAATTAATCCGTGGCCTACGAACATGTGCATATTCTATTTATTCTTTGACTACAGGAAGAAAGGGGGACCGCGGTAGCACAGTGGTTAAGGTGCTGTGCTACAAATCGGAAGGTCGCTGGTTCGATCACAGCTGGTGTCAGTGGATTTTTCATTGACATAAAATCCTTCCGATCGAACTATGGCCCTGGGGTCGACTCAGCTTCTAACAGAAATGACTACCAGCTGCATTTCCTGGGTGGAAAGGCGGCCGGTGCGTAAGGCTGACAATCTTACCACCATCCTGTACCTTTGTCTTGAAATCTGAGAACCTTAACTTCCTGGAAACCTCTGGGCCACTACAGGCCCTATAAAGGGACTGCTTTACCTTTACCTTTACAGGAAGAAAGATTTCGAAGATGAAAGAACGACTTCTACAAGAAATTCAACGCAAAAATACGAGAATGCCTTAAGAGAAGATTTAGAAAAAGAATGATTAACATCTCTGAACACGTGTGAATGGCAATCAGCCGAGCGTGGGAGAATGATAAAAGCAGTTCTTCGATCATGAATATTCCGAAAGGAATTGTGTCAGACACGTATTTTCCTGATTTCACCATTCCTTTCACAGTGTGTCAGTCTGTAAAGTACTTGTTATTTTTGTCAGATTTTACGACGGGGTTCTCATAAGTCCTTAGCCCGACCTAATTCCCGATGTCGTAGGACGGAATCGATAGTGTCGTTGGAAAGAGGAGTATATATGCATGTGCCAAATTGCAAGTCTTTTCTTGTTACAGAGGCTGAAAGGAAGCATGTCAGGCTAAGCGCGCGATTTCAACATCATGTCATCAAGTTTTTTTCCTGCAAGGCAAGGCGCCGAAGGAAATTCACGCCACTCTGAAAGAAACATTAGGGGAACATGCACCATCGTATGCCACCGTAAAAAACTGGGTGCCCTAGTTCAAACGTGGTGATTTTTTCACCTGTGATGCGTCTCGTCCTGGGCGACCCAAAACAGTGACCACCCCGAAGATTATTGATCAAATTCACGAGCTAATCTTCGAAGACCGCCGGATTTCTTCTAAATCAATAGCTGAGCAACTGGGCATCTCACGTGAGTGAGTTGGATCCATCATTCATGAATATTCGGACATGCGAAAGCTCTCCGCGAAGTGGGTCCCGAAATACCTGAAGGTGGATCAACAGCGTCAACGGTGCCAGTCGTCTGAGCCCCTTTTGGAATTTTATTCGGCGCGATTCAGATGTTTTCCTGTCGCGATTGGTGACCATGGACGAAACCTGGTTATATCACTATGACCCGGAGACAAAGCAACAATCAATGGAGTGGCAGCATAGCAGCTCACCCCGTCCCCAAAAATTCTGAGTGCAAAAATCCGCTGGAAAGTTCTCGCCTCGAGTTTTTGGGATCAAGACGGCATCCTCTTCATTGATTATCTTCCAAAGGACCGAACTATCAGTGCTAAATATTATTCATCTCTGCTGGTGCAATTGAAGGACATTTTGAAGGAAAAACGCCGCGGGAAGGTCACCAAGGGGTCTTGTTTTTGCACGAAAATGCCCCGGCTCACCGGGCACTTGCAACCCAGAAGAAACTGGCCTACCTGGGCTTCCATTGTCCTGATCACCCAACATATTCTCCGGATCTGGCCCCTTCGGACTACCACCCTTTCCCTGAACTGAAAAAAAAAAACAATTGAAAGGTCGCCATTTTTCTTCCGACGCGGAGGTCATTGCTGTCGCGGAGACCTGGTTGGACGGACAACCTTCTGAAACGTTTTTGAGTGGCTTGCAAAAGTTAGAGCAACGGGCTAAGACGTGTATTGAGCTTTGTGGAGAGTATGTTGAATAAATTCCGCGTTTGGTCGCTGTAGCTTGTGTCCTTCCTGGTCGGGCTAAGGACTTATCAGCGCCCCCTCCTAATGACAGTTGACATTTTTCAACAAATTTTCGAGAAATATTCAGATATCAAGTTTCATGGAAATCCATCCAGTGGGGGGGAGCCGAGTTGTTGCTTGAGAACGAACAGACGGACAGACATGTGACGAAGCTAATAGTCGCTTTTCGCAATTTTGCGAACGCGCCTAAAATTAATTCCTCACGTAACTTCATAAACACTGTATCCCAGCTGAATCCAAGCTAAAATTAAACTTCGGATATTGTGGAATTCCGCTAACGTGTGTCAGTTACAGGCACGTGCCCCGCAAGTTTCGGACTGTCTCCCACTTCGACACTGCTATTGTATATACGTGTAACGGTGGAAGGTGGAAGTAACAGATGTCCAGAAATTGTTGTTTTTACAATTGGTTGGATTGAATATTTACCGAGATATTGCAGCATGACAACAATAAACAAAAAGGTAATGTGACCACACACACACACACACATCTGTCACTATCCACAGAATAGGTAAGTCTAGAATTTTTCCCCTGATATATTTTGATCATTTGAAACGAAATATTGCTCTTCTAATCTTCTTGTATATAACCTTTATGTTAGGTACGGGGAGGGCATGGGCGCTTGTCTTTTATTATCTTACACTTTTCCGCTTCTTTCCTCATGAGAGTGGCGTCTTTAATAAGTCATGATTTACAATTATATCGCTTTTATTCAGATAAAGGTTTGTTAAAGAATGCAACTATTTAAATTTCGTTTCCTACTCACTACTGCAATTTCATGAAACTTTACAAGAAAAATCAAAGATTACTTTGTCTGCAATTAAGCGATGGCCTAGAAGAGATATGAGATCGTACATTACTTTCGTGACAATGTTCCCCCCGTAATATTCTAACTTGGAAATAATGGGAGTATTGCAGTACAATGAACATGAATGAATTCTAAAGAAATTGCCATGTGCAGTATATTACTGCACTGTCTTCCGGATCGGGCGGTACTTGGACCGCAAGACCAAGATCCCACTGTGAAACAGCCATATTTCTAGAATTCTCAGTACCCAGCATTTAATACTGAACAACATTTCAGGTTTCGTTTACTTTTTTAAGTAATGTTGTTACATGTACGTGGAGAATGACCTTCAAATATTATTATAACTTTTCTAGGTTTATTCTTTCGCAGAAAATTAATCATGCATAAGCAAAATACAGTAAATGAGGAAGATAAAATAATCGCAAACGAATCTGTTCGTAAACAATAAAAAAAATTTGAGATTTCAACCACGTGGTTTTTGAACCAGATCTTCTGGGTTGTTGCGCTGTTTGGCTGGGTAATTTCTTCCCCAAGTTTCGAAGAACGAATCGCCTTCATCTTCAGGCTTGTGAATGACTCATAATACTGATGATGAAGGCAGTACTGGAAGGAGTACTCATAACAGTGAAGATGAAGGCGGTACGTTTCTTTGTAAAGTGGGGAAGAAATTACCCAACCACACGGCGCAACAACCAGGGAAGGCCAGGGTCCTCAATGCGAACATGGCTCTGCAGTTACCAAAATCTTTCAACTTTTCTGTCATTACATTTAGAACAGGATTGGCAGCTGAGTTGCACACACACATATACATACATACATACATACATGCATACATACATACATATGTACGTACAAACATGCGTACATATATACATACATGCATACATACATACATATGTACACACAAACATGCATACATACATACATACATATTCACATACTCATGCATACGTACATATATATATATACACATAGAAACATGCATACGTACAAACATATGTACATACATACATACATATTCACATACTCTCATGCATACGTACATATATATATATATATACATAGAAACATGCATACATACAAACATGTACATACATACATACATACACGCACGCACGCACACACACACCAGCACGCCCACACGCACGCACGCACAGCCGCACGCACGCACACACAAACACACACACAATAACACACGCACGCACAAAATAACACACGCACGCAAGCACACGCACGCACGCACACACACACACACTAAATATTCATTCCACTGATCCAGTCTCTGCATCAATCACATCTGAATATGGAACATATCAATAAACATCAGACAACACAAGACACATGGAAAAATGCTGTCACAAGATAAGACAGTAAAAACAAAACAAACACATTCACAGGAGTAAACCACAGTATTACTCCAAGTCATCATTCACAATGGAACAATTACATGCATAAGGCTTATTCTATTGACATTTGAAATATTTCAAAACTCTAGTTATAAAATTTACACATAACTGATATAAAAGAATTTACTACTAAGTTAGTCAGTCATAAAAGTAGGTTTTTTCTTTATATATTATCTTTGTCTATCTTGCATTCTAAAAATTCAGTAATTGAATAAAAGGAATGAATGATAAGGTATCTGTATAACTTGTTTTTGAATAGTTTACTGTCATTTATATGACTCTGAATATTGCTTGGAAGGCTATTAAAAGTTTTGATTGCAGAGTATGAAAATCCTTTTTGAACACAAGATAAACTTAAAACAGGTAAATATAAACGATTGCTGAACAACCAGGTAAATATAAACGATTTTTGTTTCTGGTGTCGAAACTGTTTGCATATGCATTAGTGAGAAAGTCTTTTTGATTATCTACTATGAACAACATTGAAGGCAATATATACTGACATGCAATAGGTAAAATATTAAACTTTCTATATAGGCTTCTACATGAGAACCTTGGTCCTACACCATACATTACCCTAACCACTCGTTTTTGTAGTTTAAATACTTGATGCACATGTGTTAAATTTCCTCATAAGATTATTCCGTAATGAAGTACTGAATGAAAGTTTGGAAAGCAGACCATATGCAAAATATCCAGATTTAAAGGGTGAATTAAATTCTTTTTTTGAGAAACATGCAGCACTCAGTTTAGGAAGAATATGTTCTACATGGTTATTCCAATTCTTATGATTGTCTATAAGTGTACCTAAAAATTTAGTACTCTTTACTTCATCTATAACATTATCCTTATAATAAATATCCAAAGGAGCATGTGCTGTAGTTTTAGGTGTAAATTTTATTACTTTTGTTTTTGTGATATTTAGCACTAGTTGATTATATAAAAACCATTGATTCAGGCTAGTCAGGGCAAGATATGTTTTCTGTCTAAAGCTGTCAAAATCCTTGTCAGTGACTATGACACTTGTATCATCAGAAAACAATATAGCTTTAGAAACATGTTTCACACTCATTGGTAGAACATTAATATATATATAATAAAAAAGTAGTGGGCCTAACACAGAGCCTTGTGGTACACCTTGCTTCACAATTTCCCAAGTAGAGTAATACATTTGGCCTTTATTAATACTTAATTTTGTTCTTTGTCTCCTATTTGGTAGGTAAGATTTAAACCTGTTTATGGTTGATTCATGTATCCCATAATGTTCAAGTCCTGCTGTTAGAACATCGTGATTGACACAGTCAAAGGCTTTAGTTAGGTCATAGAAGATTCCACCAATATGAATGTTTTTGTTCCAAGCCATTAATATATTATCTATAAGTGAGAAATTTGCGTGTTCAGTTGAAAGAGCTTTCCTGAATCTATATTGTTCAGTAGCCACCACATTGTTAGTCTGTAAGTGTTGATTTAATCTACAATACATCACTTTTTAAAAAACTTTCAAAAACACTGGTAACAAAGAAATTGTTCTGTAGTTATCCATATTTGATACATCACCTTTCTTATGCAAGGGGATTACAACAACATATTTTAGTCGTTCAGGAAAAACACCCATTGTTATAGATTTATTGAAAATAAAAGCAAGAGGCTTACTAATTCGATTTCCACATAATTTAATATTTTGTTTGAAATCCCGTCATAACTATATGAATGTTCAGACTTTAGAGAACTGATTATACTTATCTCCCCTTCTGTAATAAGAACAATATGAATGGGTGTAAATTCAAATGGATAATATTTCATTAACAATGATATAGGATTATTATCTTTAGCAAAGTGTATGTTTAGATTTTCAGTTATATTCAAAAAGTAATTATTAAAACATTCAGCTGCTTGTTTAGGCAACTGCTCTATGCCATCTACAGTAAAGGTAGGAGACACATATTGAGAATTTTGAATTTTCCTTGTTAAATATTTTATAATTTTCCAAGTCATCTTAACCTTATTTTCTGAATTTGCTATTAATTCATTGTAATACAATTTTTTTGCCTCTCTAACAACTCTTCCCAAAACAGTACAATAATGTTTATAGAATGTATTCAGTTCCAAGTCATTACAATTTCTAATGAGAAGATACAGACTCTTTTCCGTTGACATGATATTCTGATGTCCCTTGTAATCCAAGCACTGTCTTTATGTTTATCATGATAAATTACAGGGAAACTAGCTTCAAAAATATTGAGATATATTCACAAAATGTTACTGAAAATTTTATTAAGATCATGCTCCTGATGAATCACTTCCCAAGTTTCCTTCAGTAATACCTCTTGAAAGTAACTAATTGTATCTTCTGTGAAGAGTCTTGTCTCGAAATGACCCTGCTGAGAACAAACCACATTCCCCCCCCTCTCTCTTTCTCTCTCACACACACACACACACCCACACACTCACTCACTCACTCACACTCACAGTTATAAAACAAACGGCAAGGTGTGGCAGCGAATTCTCTGCATCTTTCGCCTGTGAGAAATACACTATACAAACTGTATATGACTAACACAAAGTAATGATTTTCATAGAAAAGGCCCCCCCCCCCCTTCTGGTAGTGAGTTTGGGCTAGAACTGCACATCCTACTGATCATTAAATCCGGCAGTAAAACCTATACCGTCGCTCGGAAAGACGTACCGGTGAACTTCAGGAATACCACGTGACCGCCTAGTGGCCACATCTATTGATGGCAACCGACTTTGCCTAGTGTACTGAATTCCTTGTAGACGGCAGTAGTGTACGTTGGATCCATGATAGAACCTGTGCGTGGCAGTACAGTCAGCCAATCACAGTCTTGTCGCTTGAAATTTTTATCGCACAAAAACCGCATCTGACAGTGAGGCCATGTGGTACATGGCGTGTGATTTGTGTGTAGGATCTGTCTAGGGCAGTGAAACGGTCAGAGCTGGAAACTGATTTACAACTTGTGCACCTTAGGCCAAAAAGCATCTTTACCTCTCTGGGAGTAAAATGGCATTCATATCAAACGGGGCAAAGGAACCCGAGTTTCCTAGACATTCGTTTATCTCACGTACTTTGTACCACAGTGAAAACAGTTTATTGGCTTAAGTAATACTAGTATGCACAGATGATCAATGTAAGAAGAAGTACATAACCACAATTTGAGAAGGTGCGTAAAATATTTTGATCTATGTCGAAGGCGGCCTTCATCGTCAAAATTGTATTTCGAAATTGGTCTGAGTACCGAAACTGTGAGTTTTGTCGATATTCGGCATATTGATGCCAGTTCGTTCAAGTTTAATTCTGTTACTAATACGAAGTATTTGGTTATGTTGCGAAGCAGTACAGCATGTCACGCAGGTTGTTAGGTATATGCATAATGTAACATTGGATTTAAGATTATTACATTGCGTGTGTGTGCATAACGAAATTTAGTGTAGCCAAATTTAAGCTGATCTAACCAAACAAAATGAAAGCAAAAGTGAAAGGAGCATGTTAAGACCAAAGCACCCGTCTGTCAATAAAACCTGATGAACTCGGGCTGAAGTTCTAGGAACACACAATCTTGCTGAATTGTGTATATCTCCTCAGTGTGGAAGATGTAGGAAGGCCATCTTACACATACCTCTTTTTTTTTTTTCAAACTTCGACAAAATTTTTGTAAAATCTGTTATCTTATTTGCTGGCCTTTCCAGTACTAGCTAGATGTTGCCATGACTTTTTGGTTTTGCTGTAATTTTTGTAATGTGACAGCCTGCCCCCTTTTTGCATACTTTTGCCTGCAACCTCATCAAGAGAGATTTTTCTGCTTGTGGTTCTGTCTGATATTTTTCAGCATAATTCATGCTTGTATGTCTGCAAGGAGAACCCAGAGTTTGCATGACAAAATTAAATCCTGCAATTTAAATCGAGGTGTTTTGCAGTTGATCCCTGAAATTAATTTTGTTTCCAAAGGATTAATTTTATATTTTTTGTAGCATTTGTAATTTGAAGGTTTTGAAATAGAAAACCTGGAAGCAATTGTGATATTGTGAAGAAAAAAATGGAACTCTTAGACAAATAGGTTGCACATTTTGTGACTGAAACATTTCATGAACATTTGTGACAGTAATGAGCAGTTAAATGTAAAACAGATCTAAAAGAACATACATGAACACAAGTGTTTGAAGCTTTTTGCTTTTTATTCTTGTTTGTAATGAACATATTTATTTAAAATAGTAAATAAACTTATTAAATTATGTGCAGTCTTTTTTCTTGGTAGACCAAGTGATTGTGACAGTTTTTCTGGGAACTGGATTTTTTTTTAATGATAGGTTTAGTTATATCAGTTATAAGTATGAAATACATTTGAGGTATTCATGACATGGTAACTAATCAACATTAGTTATGTACATTAATGTTAAAATTGATCATGAACAGTGTTTATTAGTGCATTTACTCATCCCTAGTGTGTATTTGCCTTTAACATTGGATAATTACATTTATTCTCATTAAGTTTATAAGTTCTTGTGTTGCAGGTGTTCCTGAGGAACATGATACATGCACACAGAATAGATCAAAGTATGTTCCATGTTTTTGTCACCTAATAAATCAGAAGATGTGATTCAACATGACATCTGTTGACTGTGTAGGCGATGAGTGTCTAGATGATATTACAGAAGATCTTGTAAGTTTAACTCTGTCTGACCCGGAGTCTAGCATTTTCAATTTTGATACAAAGAGTCTGAGTTTTCATAGTACCCCTAAAACCAACTGTGATAATAACCATGTGCACACAATGAAGAATATGCCATCAAATTCTCTTCTAGTAATTTTAAATTCTCATTCAAATAACAATCCAGTACTTTCAAGCACTGAAATGCTGGTACAATGCAGTGATCTACAGACTCCCAAAACATGTGATATTTCTAGTCAGAATGTTATCAGGGATTCTGAAGCATTAAATAATAAAAATGAAAAATTTATTTTGCCCTCATTGGAGCATATGGCATCTGAACAAAATACAGGTGCCCAAAACATTCATGGCATTACACACTCTCACATTACTCAAGATAAAATTACATCCTTTGCTAATTGTAAACTATCACTGTCACTTCATGATGTTTCAAGGCTTACAGACTTTCCACTGAAATGCAAATCTCGTGATTTTTCTTCAGACACAATTCAAAGCCAATCTGTCACAACTCTTTCTTCAGGTCTGAAATCAAAAGATTCAGGCTTGCCTAGAACTGTGAGTTGTTGTAGCTTGAGCAGTGGTGGGAAGAGCTATGAACATATCCAAAGTAAAGTTAAGGAATACATCAGACAAATTAAGGAAGCAGATGAAAGAAGGAAATCTCTCAAGTTGGGTAACATTTCTAGTAAGAGTATCAATGCAGATGACTTGAATTATGATGGTGATGAAAACAAATCTGCAGCATCAGAGAAAACATTGACAGGTGTAATAGCGGGCCTTCAAAATGAACTGCGAGAGAGAGAAATAGTTGTTGCAGAATTGCACCATAATTATGATAAATTGTTAATTAAATATGCAGAAGCTGAAAACAAAATTGATCATTTGAGATTTAAGGTCAGTGATTCTTCAGTGAAACAAGCTAGTCAAAAGGAAGACTATCATGTTCCTGGTTCAGAGAAGAAGGCATCAAAGGACATGAGTAAGTTTATGTGTCCATGTAAAAGAACATCAGGTATGAGGGATGATGCTAGATTACTGCCCTTTTATGTAAAAGATATAAGTAATGAAGAAATCCCAACATACAAAGAGGTAAGGTCATCAGTGGCCCAATTCAGGGATTGCACAAGGCAGAATTTAACTTTGAATTCTACTGTGAAAACTTGTAGCAGCCATGTAAGACTGGATAAACGAGTGACGTCTCTTAATAACAACTCAAGAGCAAAAACTACTGTAGAATCATTTAAATCAGAATTGCCTGACATCACTGGTATGTCCAAAGGAAGGTCAAGTTCAGGAAAGACATGCAGAAGTTCAGTGACACAGTCAAGTACAATGTGTGTCACAGATGATAATATAAGCAGCACAGCAAGTTCCTGTCAGAAAAATATTTGTCAGGGTGTGGAAAATGTTATGGCACATGCAGGAGGGTCCTGTGAAGATGTGTGTGAATTGGACTTTTCACACTCCAGAAAATATAAGAAAATGCCAGTGGCATCTGTTGTAAAGATTCCTGAGTACACCAGTTATTGTAATGAGACATGGCTGTGTAAGAAGTCACTAGAACAGAGTGAGGCAAATCACCCATGCAATTCTTTTGAAAAGGTAAGTGTTGTATTACTCTTTAACCTTCTTTTGCCATATTTTGAACTTTTGTTATGTTGGTACACTTGGTAAGGTGGCAAAGTGTTCCATTGTTTCAATATTATCACTGTTGTTGCCAGGTTAAAATTTGTCTGCCAGTCACTTATTTCTGGGGGATCAAAAATGCTCTGTCTTTGTGGTGAAATTTCATGGAGTGAACCTTGTCCTTACCCACACCATGACCTTGAAAGTTTCCATAATAGGCATTCTGCATTTTTTTAAATGTTTTGCTGACCATGCATCTCAGTATAATCTTAGTAATTAACCAACTTAATGAGTCCTGTCTCAACCTGTGCACGGGACGGCCACCTACAGGTGTGATGATACCAGATGCTGTATAATACAATTTTGACCTCCTGATGATGAGAACATGGTGCTCAAAACATGTAGAGGCATGAAATAAACTTATTGTAAAACAAAAAGTTTGTGCATCAAGTTGGTTAATTACTAAGATAAAAAAAAAATCTGGCTTGTGTTGTGTTATTGAAGTATCAAAATGTAAGGCAGATCTATGATAAAGAACACATAATAAATACCTTCAATGTAATATCTTAATTCTTTATTCTGTCAGCAGCATTAGAAGACGGTGTTGGGATTATAGTCTGTAATTTTTCACAATGTCATGTTGCGTTCTGTTTATGTTACCAAACAACTGCAAATGATTTCCTCTCAAACATTTTTGCTGTTTCAAGCTAAGATAAATTGTTCATTTGCACACCATGCAGGCATGTGTTTTGAGGAATACTAAGAAATCTTCTGAAGCTGTGTCTAGGGGAACCTCCTTAAAATGATCCAATTCTATGGTGTAAAACTTGGTAAAAGACTCCTTTATTAATAGTGAGCTATGGTCTTTTGCATTGTTTGCAGGGTGATCAGAAATTTGGTCATGTCCTGCAAACTGAGATTCAAATAGAGTACTGGGTGCATGGGAACAAATTTTTAAAGAACAGTTTATTGCTGAAAGAGGGAAAGATTATAGAACTGACACAGTTGTAGAAGTAGCTCCATTATGTAATATGTTCTGATGCAAATATTTTACTGGACCTTTATATGTAAGGTACATAACTTTTATCATTAAATGACCATGGTTACAAAGCTGCTTATCTTGTACCTATAATGTAATTGAGTGTTCCCTGTGAGAATGTAGAGCAGATATAATTTTGGAAACCAGTTTTATATATGAACGACATTCTTTATGGGAGTTAAAGAGCATCCCATTAATTGTTACATGAGCAAAGGAAAATAGCCCACTTAGGTAAGGAAATTTTTCTGAGAGTTGTGTCTGTTTATTCATGCTGGAATTAGAAATGGTTGCTCAGTTAAGTATTATGCAGTGCAAGTTGTTATTCAATTATAGAAATGTTTTCTACAGTAATTTTTATAAAAAGATCTATGTAAACAGAAGGGTAGAAAATTTTTCAGTTGCAGTTTTGGTTCTGGTCAAATATAAAGGATAAAAACTTGTATTTTTCCTAAGTGATGAATGGTTTACCTTAAGTAGGAGCATAAACAGCCAAAATGACAGATTTTAGTGTTACAAAATCCTCATGAAGTTAATGAATTTTCCTTTACATGATGTTTAAGTGCAGTGAGTGTTTGCAAAGTTGGACCTATGTTTTTTTGAAGAAACGGGTTCTGAATATTGTGTTAAATTAATCTCATTACTATTAATTGGGGAACTAATTGAGGAATATAAAATGTAGTGTAGTCTACTTTAATTGGAAGAGACATTTAAAAATTAACTGTTGTTGCATTTCAAGAAATATTATCAGAAGTTAAAGGCCTGCATGTAACCCAGAGGTTGGCACTTTGAGACTCTCCTATGTGATAAGGTTATTTGAACTGCAAGGGAAGACTCTGAAATCTTGGCTAATGGACAAACTGTGTGTGATAGAGCTTCCGCAGTCACTACCATACTGAGGGAAAAGATTAGTAGGATGCTCTGAACTTTTCCAGAGATGAATTTTTAAGATCTTTTTCTCAGGCTGGAATGTAACTTGAACATTTGTTTTTAGGTTTCAAGATGGCAAGAATCCTTACCGTCATTTGAATTAATTGAGCCAAAATGTTATGGAAGTCTTGCTTGCCATAGTAGTGGAAGTAAAACGTCCAGTCAGAACTTTGTAAAGAAATTCATCACTTCTGGTGGTCGTGACAGTGGTTGTCCTTGTTCTGAATTGTACAGTTTTGCAGTTTGTCCAAATTCAGTCAAACTTTCTTCAGCAAGAGCACCAAAATGTAAGAAGGATCTCATTGGAGCCAAAGATATGTCTTCAAGAACTGAACCAGAAACAGTTGCTCAGCCTCTGCATCACAAAGTTGCATTTCAATCTCTGCCCTATGATAGAACTATTTTGGGTGATGGAAGGATGTTGGATAATGATGATGAAATGCATTTGCCAGTTGGTGTTTCATACAGTGTAAAGCTCAGTGAATGTTCACAAAACACAGTAATACCAAAACTTCTTAATATTGATTCATGTGAATGCTGGAACCCAGAAGCAGAGCTATCAGGTGATAGTACAGTAGCTAACATTGAACTAGAACCATGTGATCAGAAACCAAAGAATACAGTTCAAGAATTCCATGTACCACCACTAAAACTTGGTAGTTTGTTAGGTGGCGATGACAACTGTGAAAATGTTGCCCAGAGCATATGCAGCAGTGGTGTGACTGCTGTATCAGAAACAGACGAAGCATCAAAAGCTGGTCTATATTGTTCTATTTATGAAGCAAGTTTGAGTTCCAGTCATCAAGGTACAAGTGAAGACATAACATATCCATCAAGCACATACATAACTTCTGATTCTCAAGTGTATAAAGCACTTAATAATGAGTATTTTACTAGCAATAAAGTGTGCCAATATTCGTCCATAGCCTCTGATGTGGATAGTCAACAACAGTTAAATTACAGTGTTTTAAAGGTATACAGCAAAGAGCCTGAAACAAAGCAATATAATGAGGTACAGCATCTAAAGGATTATGCTGTTGCAAGCAGAATTAATAATGACACTGTGCAGGATAGTTCCATGCAGATGTCAGTTACTGCTTCTACATCATACAAGAGTATACAACCATATAAACCAACCAGAGAAGTAGAACTTGTAGCAGCACAACACTGTATGGGAGAACCTACTATCCTTGCTCAAACAAATTATCATGGTATTTTAAATAACGTTCCTATCGAACAAGAAAGATGTCAGTCCTCAGCTCATGCTGTGGGCACTGTAAAATCAGGCATGTCAAAAAGAAAATTATTGGGCTCAACTTTAAGGTATTGTTTGCTAGAATTCTTAAATGCTGAAAATTGTCTTTGCAATGATTGTATTTGTCACAGATCATCAAGGAAGCCAGTGGCTCTGACAAACAACAGTCATACTTCTATAACTAATGAAGATTTTTGTGTAGAAAGTGGTGGTAGACATGTCCCTTACACAGGTGCTCCTGTAAATATAACTTCAAAAGTGAGTGGTGTGGAATGTGGAGCAAAGAGAATCGTTGCAACTGACAGAGTTGTAAGCAGTGTTGTGGAAGCTGCAAATCAAAAGGATTTAAATTGTGAAAGGTATATGTCACTAATCAGCATTTATCTTTACTGGTATATAAATGTCATTACCTGATATTTGTTAAATATAATATCAGTAGTTTGTGCCAGTACCATATTGGTACTGTTCAACATAAAAGAGATGTTGTTATGTAACTTTAAATACGAATATGAACTCGTGAATTCAGAGAGACCACTTTGCCTCGTTTCATCAGTTCAGGCAAAAATACATACTCTTTAATTTATGGTCATAGATATTACAGAAACTGCATGATTTCTACAAAGGTAATATGTTATTAGACCGTTATCTCCATGGGAAACATTTTAAACAAATTTGGACGCACACTGTATAAATACAAGACACAAACATGACCGTCATATGGCAAATTCTAACCTTTCATTATTAGAAGGATTGTACAATATAGGAATTAGCTTATTCTGTAATCATCATCATTTTCCATAAATCCAATCATAGGTACATATCATGAGGATGTGGAAATGGTCACATAGCAAAGCATTCCATATTTAAAATTAGGTACATTATAGCCATTTTGAAATATCAAGTAATACAAAATGAACATTACTTACTTACTCCATGGTGCAGAGTCCTTCTTGAGAAGCTAACTAGTTTGCAGCTAGTCAAGAAATTCCCCGCATTTTACTGAACCCGAAGGTTCATTACCGCACTCACCGGCGTCCGCCACCTATCCCTATCCTGGGCCCGCCCAATCCAGTCCATATACCCACATCCTACCTCCTGGAGATCCATCCTAATATTATCCACCCATCTGCGCCTAGGCCCCCCCAGTGGTATCTTTCCCTCCGGCTTCCCCACCAAGACCCTATACACCCCCTCTTCTCACCCATACGCGCCCAGCCCATCTCATTCTTCTCGTCGATTTCATCACCCGCACAATATTGGATGAGGAGTACAAATCATTTAGCTCCTCGTTATGCAATCTCCTCCATTCCCCCGTTACCTCGTCCCTCCTAGGTCCAAATATTCTCAACACCATGTTCTCAAACACCCTCAGCGTCCTTTCCTCCCGCAATGTCAGTGACCAAGCTTCACACCCATACAAAACAACAGGCAAAATTATAGTTCTGTATATCTTGATCTTTAAATTTTTGGCTAGCAACCTGGAAGACAAAAGGTTCTGCACTGAATGATAGTTGCATTTCCTGACCGCAATCTGCTATTAATTTCTTCCGCAATAGAATTTTGATTTGTTAAAGTTGTTCCCAAATATTTAAACCCTTCCACGCTCTCGAAGGTACTATTATCAATCCTCACACTCTGAATCCGTCCTGCATTCTGATCTCGAGACATGATCATGTACTTAGTTTTATCAGCACTTACTTCCAGTCCAATCTCCCTAGTAGCAGCTACTAAAGCTTCTGCATTTTCCTTTAGAGTATGCATGCTT
>Ga0131853_10009249_pt1 | contig 18008 bp, 20 predicted proteins | sample TergutLab28metaG_FD_92764 | JGI IMG/M metagenome (GOLD analysis project Ga0131853, IMG submission 92764) | Labiotermes labralis P1 segment gut microbial communities from Petit-Saut dam, French Guiana - Lab288 P1 (version 2) (version 2) | ecosystem: Host-associated > Arthropoda: Insects >... | reverse complement strand
TCAGTAACTTCACTCTCGATATAGTGCATACTCCCTGAGGATGATCCCGTATGGGGATCGAAACATGTAGGAGGAATATAAATATATTTTAATGTGAAACTTAAAAATGTGATTTTAATGTTTCACGTATATTGTGCAATTTGTTGGTTTTAAACAAGTATTGATATTGTATTGCACGGCAATAAAATGAAAGATAACACCTAGATATTTAAAATTTTCAGCTCTTTTAGTTTATAATTTTTTATTGTAAATTGTCCTACTTTATTTTGTTTTGAGCTGTTTTTCCATTCCGCTATCATATATTTTGTTTTTTCTTGGTTTATGTGTAGTCCTAACTTTCTGGCAGTGTTTCTATTTCTACAAAGAGTTGTCTTATTTCTATTTCATTTTTTCCAATTAATACAATGTCATCTGCATATACTAATACATGAAATTTTTCTTTACCAATCTTTATATCACTAGGAACCATTTTTATACTTTGTATTACTTTTTGTAATGCTAAATTGAATAATATTGGTGATAGAGAGTCACCCTGTTTCAATCCTGTTTTATTTTCAAAAAGGGATGACAGTGTTCCTTCTATTCTAACAGCACTTATTGTCTTCTTTATGCATGTTTTACACATATTTATTAATTTTTTAGGAATTTTAAATTCTTCCGTATCATGTGTCTATGTATAGAGTCATATGCCTTTTGAAAATCAATAAATAAATATTGTACACACTGATTATATTCCAAGATTTTCTCATTATTATTTTCAATACAAATATGTTGTCAGTTACAGATCTTCTATCTCTTAATCCATTCTGATATTCCTCAAGTAATTTTTTTCAATATATGGTTTAATTTTTTTCTAAAATTATATTCGCCAAAATGTTGTAAGCTGCATTTCCTAATGCTATTCTCCTGTAATTCTCACACCTATCTCTGTCTCCTTTTTCTATATAGGAACCATGATTGTTTCTTTCCATTCTTCAGGTATTCTTTCATCCTCCCAAATTTGTCTTCCTAGTTCATAAATTCTGTTCATTAGTTTATTTCCTCTGAAACATCGAAACATCGGTAATTAATAATATGTGATCAAACATATTTTACCCATGTGCATTTGTTGGTTTTACTACATAAGTTTAAATTTTCTTTAATGCACATATATGCAACACATTAAGTTACATATTCTGTCTAAATATCACAGTAGTTAGTGCAACAATGGCAGAAATGTGAGTGTGAAATGTTACATATTCTGTTGCAGTGGGCATAATCATGGTGCAATAATGCCACTTCAGGTCCTGTTGATGGATACATGTATGCCTATTTTATCTGAAAATGTACACATGCATAATGATGAATTCTTGTATTTTTTAAATTAACTTTTTTTCCATTTTCAGAACTGCTGTTCTTTGCTTATGTAGTGAACTCTTCATTGTCTATAGTAATGGTGGTACAAATGGCATGGTTAATGAAGACTATTTTTCTCTGTATCAGAGCATCAAATTTTGAAGACTTTGTGGAGTATGGAGATAATAAAGCATTATGCATTTTTAACCCTGGCACCAAAAAGAGTTTTGCGGTCAGCTCCTGGCTGTGGTCAATTTATCCCTTTGCCCTAATTTGTGAGCCCAAAGCCACTGTGTGAATGCTGCTAAAGTTAAAATTCTTAAAGACCCTATAGGAAACAGCCCCCACACTCTCCCCCCCCCCCCACCTTCATGATCACAGCTAATTAGTTTACTGATGAGCATACACAAATCAGTGCATAATCCAAAACAAACATATTCCTCTTTAACTTTGGCTACATGTATGTGGCTGATAGTTCTTGGACTTTTCTTTGAATATGTGTTGTGATTATGTGGCAGGCGAGCAAAAATTATGGCTGGGCAAGCGGTGGCTGTAGCATTTTGTCTGAAGTGGGAACTCTGCATCTTGAGTTTGCATACTTGTCGGATGTGACAGGTGACCCGACATATCGTATGAAAGTGGACAACATCCGACGTGTGATACAGAGTATGGACAAACCACGTGGTCTGTATCCAAACTACATCAATCCAAAGACAGGCAAATGGGGTCAACGTAAGTTCATAAATAGATCATTAAGATAAACTAATGATTTCACTAATGAGATTTAGTATTTGTTTTCTTATCAGTTGTGGATGTGTGATAACATAAATATGGATTTATATGTACAGGGTCCTTGGAATGGCTGTTTTTCTGTAAGAAATTATGTGTATTGCTGGCTGAATACCTGTTGAATTTTATATACTTAGAGGTTGTGCTATATACTGTATACACACACACATACATACACCTGTAATGGATACTTGAAAGGAAGAGAACTTAAAAACACCATGACTATCTATCTATCTGTCTGTGTATCTATCTATCTATCTATCTACCTCTCTATCCACCTATCTATCTACCTAAACCAAGTAATTCCATGGAGCAGAGCTCTTCGTCAGAAGCTAAAAGTTCCTCAACTAGCAAGAAATTCCTCACATAGTATGCAACCTGAAGGTACATTAGCTCTTTTACAAGAGCCTGCCACTTGTTCCTATTCCAAGCCAGGCCAATCCAGTGCATGCCCCCTCCCATTCCACTTCTTGAAGATTCTTTCTAATATTATTCTGCCATTTATGTGTAGGTCTTCCAAGTGGTCTCTTTCCCCCAGGTTTCCCCACCAAAACCATATATGCACCTTTCCTTTCGTCCATACATGCTGCATGCCCTGCCTGTCTCATTCTTCTTGATTTGATTACCTGAATAATATTTGGTGAGGAGTACAGATCATTAAGCTCCTTGTTATGTAGTCTTCTCCTTCCTATCTTGGGCCTGAATATCTTCTTCACCACTCTGTTCTCAAATGCCCTCAGCCTATGTTCCTCCCTCAGTGTAAGAGACCAAGTTCCACACCTAGAATTTAAAAACACCATGATTAAATTTTGTGTGTAAATTGCACAGACATTATGCAGGAAGTTGAAAAATGCTACTTCCATTTTTATGCATATAGTTGTTCAATTCATAATGCTGTATGACAACTGTAACATCTGTGTAAAAGGAACATCTGTGCTATGTAACACTGAATTCCATTATGAGAAGACAAAATGAGACTGTAAGCATTCCTGGATATGAAGGCATGTGAACATTTAAGGAAGTTCAGAAACAAAATTTGTATGTACACATCATTCAGAAGTGAGTGATCTTTCTTCTGTATGTGCTTTTCAACATATTATCCACGTATTTATTTATTATCTATTTACAACAGTTGGGGTGGGCAGTGGTGCAGTTGTTTGAGACACTGCGCCACAAAACAGGAGGTTGCAGGTTCCACTACCAGTGGAATCCTTGGAAATAGGCTTGGGGTCCACTCAGCCTCTAGCAGAAATGAGTGCCAAGGAATTTCCTTGGGCTTAAAATGTGGCTAGCATGTAGAACTGACAGCCCCACCATCCTAGATGTGTTGAATGTGGAAGTACAGATGGAAGCCCAACATTCCATCTGCCCTCTGAATCTTCATAACTTGTTATGGGAAAGCTTTACCTTTACCTATTAAGAGTGCTTTCAGTAACTCAGATTATTAAGCAGGTTGGTGTAGCAGTAATGCTTGGGATTTTCAATTGGGAGGTGCCCAGTTTGAATCTTAATTGCGATGCTGTCTATCCTCACAGGATTTTTTTTAATCAGTCCCTTCTTCCAAATACCAGTATATTAGCTCAGTTAGCATCATGACTGCTTCCTTTCAAATCCCTAGCAACTAAATTACTTGCCAGTTGTCCTACTATTGACATTATATAAACTGAGGTAATGGCAGAGTTTAAAAACAAACCACAAAAATGTAATTCACATTATAAAGCATCAAATTATGCAATAGGTACTGAGTAATGAACTGGAAAACATGTGTAAGGAAGTGTTTGTGAACTAGTAGTCTGTGATACTCTTCCAGCATTTGCTGGAAGAAAGGATGGAGCTAAACCTGGTTTCTGGGTCATCATTTTATAAATACCTTTATCATCCTAAGTGACCATATGCTGGTCTCTAAAATGTACAGGATATTACTTCATAAGCCATATGCTGGTGTCTGTGTGTAAAATGTCCCTGCTGAACCAGGAAACCTCTGGCCATAGAGATAGACTTGGTATTTAAACTCAGTGGCTAAAAGTTAAATATTAATGTAGTTGTTGAGTTGCATCTGTTCTCATGATGTGTCTTTATTGCAGATCACATGTCAATGGGTGGACTGGGTGATAGTTTCTATGAATACTTGTTAAAGGCATGGCTTCAGTCAGGGCGGGAAGACCAGGAGGCACGTCAAATGTATGATGATGCCATACATTATGTTTTGTTGCATATGCTAAAGGTGTCACCTGGTGGTCTTACCTACATTTCTGACATGAAATTTGATCGACTAGAACATAAGATGGACCATCTAGCATGTTTTGCAGGTAAGTTATATGTGTGATACCCGAACTATTCCAGCTGTTATTCATTCTTTTCCTTGCTGTAACGACCGTGTCTTTGGTTGCCAGAGTGAGACATGCTTGCAGTACAGTAGAATACAGAATATTTGGGTAAATTTTTGTTTGAATAATTATTAAATTACATTTACAGTTGATAGCAGACATGCAGGTTGAAGAGGACATGGTAGAAGCTCTGAACAATTGATACTTATATTGCACTTACTTGCATGATTTTCCTTCAGACCATGTTTTCAAGGAAAATTAAAAGAGGAATGTCTTTCTTTGTGTAATTTTTCATTCTGTCACACTGATTTCCAGTGCAAAACTTGCATTTTCTCTTTTAACTATGGAGATCTATAGCAAATTTATGTTTATGTGAACCAGTTTGGCTGTACAAATATTGCTTCTCTATGAGAATCATAGTCTTGCCTTGTTTTACAATTTTGGGTTTTGTGGTTGAGAAATAACAGGAAATAATAATTTTATATTGTGAGATTTGTGTGTTGTTGTTGCTGAAACAGACTGAATCAGTTTCACTGTACTTCACTTCTGGTACACACTTTGTGCTGGAGGAATCTGAAAGAATAAGTGAAAATAGTGGTTACAATGAAGAGCATGAGTAACTTAAATGTTAGTTCCTTACTCTTAGTTTTTGGAGCAGGGTAGTGTAGACAGTATAGTGACTAGGCTGCAAGCTGGATGAACCACGGTTTGAATCCTGGCAGATACAAGAGATTATCTATTCTTTAAAATGCTCGGACACGCTGAGGGGCCCACGCAGCCTCCTATTCAGTAGATACTGGAGGTAAATAGCCAGGGCATGAATTTAACCACTGACCTCCATCTGTTACCTAGTTTGAGAATGTGTGGAACTATACCTCTGCACTACTTATATGCCTTCATGGCATGATGGAGACTACTTTACTTTATGTTTTGTGTCATCAGACTCATATGATGATCAAGATTTTTAGCTAGCTAAAAATTTAGTCAATTTACATTTGCTGCTACCCTTTGACCCAGCTAAAATTCTTTCTCCTACAGGGTGTAACTGCATGCACTGTTGATCTGACACTTGTACACCCTTGTTTGGCTGTTGTTCAAAGCTTTCAAACAGTTTCATACATAGGTCTGTTCGACCGAATGTAGTGCAGTTGCATTGTAATGTGATTGCTTTGTATTCTAGAATTTGGTGTTCTGCCATGATGGCTCTAGGTTAAGCCATGTTATTTATTTTCAGGTGGTATGATTGGTCTTGGGGCTCACACTTTGAAGAATGACTTGTCTGAACGCTACATGGGGATAGCTGAGTCCCTCACCAGCACTTGCCATGAAGCATATGACCGCACAGCAACAAAGCTGGGGCCTGAGGCATTCCGCTTCACTGAAGCAATTGAGGCTAAAGCACTCAAGAGCAATGAAAAATATTATATCCTCCGACCAGAAGTGATAGAGTCATACTTCATTATGTGGAGGCTCACAAAGCAGCAGAAGTTTCGGGACTGGGGCTGGGAGGCCGTTCAGGTAAAGAGTATACTCTGTATCTCCTTTGAGAAGTCAGTGTTCCCTGCATTTTATCGAACCATAAGGCTCTGTACTGTTTTCACTAGAGCCCCCTGCTGACCACTGTCATTAATGTGATCTTCCTTCACCCTCACACGGTGTTTTTTGCATCATTCCATCTTTATGCAAAATTTGAACGGTTGTAATTTCTCTTTTGTGTTCTTTCTACTGATTAATATTTCAAAATCCTGGGAAGTTATGTATATATATATATATATTAGGTAAATGTAATGTAAAATAATTTCTTGTACTTGGAGAAATTAAATGCAGTACAACTTACCCTTATGTGTATTATATGTATTTTCATTCCATTTTTTGAAATCAAAATATTATGATCGTGTTGATGTGCTAGTTTATATTTTGTCAAGAATTGTTTTCTGTGTACCGAAGCAATTTGTACATTTCCATACATTTGGTTACTTCAGTAAAAGCAGTAGCTTTGTTTATTTGCCTTGAAAATACATTATGTTAATTTTGTTGTGCACGCCCGTTTCATCATATCCTGCCAGATATTTCTCTTATTGTTGGCAGGATATGTAATGATACTGAGCATCAACTTATTTTATTAAATGGAACCGCTGTTGATGGCTGGTAGCCTGAAACATGTTGGATTATTGGAATAATTTATGTATTTGTATAACATGTACCTTGTTGGTTGTATTGCTTGATTACATTGTGTTAAAATTTGTAATAAGTGCAGTGTATGTCTGTAACTGTGTTACCATAATTCACAAAGTGTTTTTAACTGTTTATCTTGTCTAGGCAATTGAGAAACACTGTAAAGTAGCAGGTGGCTATACGGGACTCAAAAATGTGTACCTGGAGGATCCACCGAAGGATGATGTGCAGCAGAGTTTCTTCCTTGCCGAGACACTGAAAGTAAGACATCTAATTAAGAATACTGAGCAGAGTCTATCATGATAAGCTGAGAGTTGCTTAGCTGACCATTAAATTCTGCCTTGCATCAAACCCAAAAGTTCATTACTGTGTTTACAAAAGCCTGCCAGTGGATGTCATCCTGGTTAGCTAATCCATTCCAACTTTATTCCATCTTAACACCATATTTCTTTCAGACTTCAGATATTGTCATCCCATCTCTGTCAGGGTTTCCCACATAATGTCTTTGCCTCAAGTTTTTCACCTAACATAATAAATGCAGTTTTTATTTCTGTTGTGTGCTAAATGTTGCAATCCATCATCCTTGATTTGTTTTGAAGTAATAATGCTGGTGCCTCATAATTATTCATCTCAAAAGTCATACTGTAGTTCCCATAAGTCAGTATGAAGTTATAAGAGGCACAGTATAATTAGCAAGGTATTTTTGCAGATTTGGTAGTCTACTTATATCTGGTCTTGCCGTGTGTGGTCGAGCAGGTGCACTGTGCACTATCTGTTGGAAACCTTGCAATACTGTTATGGTGATCAGTGCTCATTAAATCAGTGTATTGTTTCCGGTTTTCCAGTATCTCTACCTGTTGTTCAGTGATGACAGCTTAATGTCCTTGGATGAATGGGTGTACAATACTGAAGCACACCCTCTTCCTATCAAGGGAGTAAACCCTCTGTACAGGGAGAAAGTATAAGGCTGGTAATCTTAGGGTTTCTGATTGCCACTTCTAGTACATTAGTTTATTTATTGCAGGTAAGACTCATCTATACTCCTCTTTGATGCCTTGTATGCCTAAGTGTTCTGTGAGGTGCTTTGTGTTGTATTTTCATCCTGTATCTTGACACGATGAAGCCTGTGCATTTGAAAAAATACAGGTGATTCTGTCGCTAGAGTCCCCAAACTATTGTCTATGTATACAGTCAAACAGCGTGGGTTTCTCGTTCGTAAATACTGGCAAACAGGTTCATTTAAAGCATGCCAGATGTCATTTCGAACGGAATTTGGTGAAAGACGTGCACCATCGAAATGTTGCATCCAGAAATTAGTTAAAAAGTTAGAGACGAGGGGAAGCCAATCTAATGCCTGCCGACCTCTTTCTTTGGGGCCTATTGAAGGGCAAAGTGTACAAAAATACACCCCGCACAATCGAACAACTCAAAGACACTATACGCCAAGAGATTCAAGCCGTCAACGTCGACACTTTGGAAAAAATATTCCAGAATTTGGAGAAACACATTCAAGTGCGCTTGGATGTGAAAGGAAACCAGTTTCAGCATCGATTATGAGCAGGTCCTGTTTTGCATCATTCCCGGTATGTGTATATAAATTTTCAAGACATTATCTCAATAACATAATTTTTTATAGACAATAGTTTGGGGCCTTTAGCGACAGAATCACCCTGTATAATGCAATATTGCAGGAACCAGTCATGTTTTGAGTTCATACTGCAGTGCTTGTTCTGGTAATTTTTATTATGCTGCCATTGTTTCAGGACTGTTGTCAGATATGTATATGTACACACACACACACACACACACACACATTTTACACTAGGTGCTGTTTATGTGTAAGTGCCATACTGATATGATTTCTGTTGCAGTTAGTCTGACTGTCATTAATACCACCTTCTATTTTTTTAGTCTACATATTTCTGTGTCAAGTGTCACACATCTTTGCTGCTTTGTTGATTTGTTAATCCTGACTACCATACCAGAACGCTGTGATTTTGTAACTTGCAGGCTGGTAGCCATACTGGTATGGTATACACATGCATATGTATTTCAGATTTGTATTATAATATTTTTAGTAATTTAAAAAACAATACAAACGCAAAGTATGTAACACAGTATTTCTTCAGTGTATATTACTAGGCCCACAACTGATATTTCATGGCCTCAGCCAGCAAATGCTTGAATGCGTGGTTGTGTCTGCCCTGAAATAGTTAAATAAGTGCTACGTTACTCTTTAATATATTACGATGGTCATGTAGAAGGGTAGTAGTTGGTCTGTCATAGCAGCATTGCATGTATGAGACTTCAACACTGTAAGAGTTAAGCTGTAAATGTAATTCAAATGTTATTTTTAAAAATTACGTAATATTCTTAAAATTTTTGCACAGATGAATACACAGGTAGAATTTTCTCACATGTAATTCATAATAAATGTCACAGAATTCTGCAGTGTTAGTTCTTAACCTGTTCTTGTTTTTAAGGGACATTATGGTTTTAAAGACTGTCCCAACTTCATGTACTTCTTAATTTCCTGCAATTAGTAATAATACATAGCAGTATCAGGACCTTATGAAGTGGAAACAACATGTGCATCACTTAATATATAGTCCTGAAGCATGGTGGAGACATTGAAATATTTTGTTTTAATATTTTTTTTAGTTTGGAATACAAAGCTGCTTGCTGTGAGGAATTTTAATATTGCCTTCACTTTTACAGTGTTATCTAATGGACTGTTAAAGCTAGAAAAATGAAGTTTTCTGTAAAGATGGATTATAAGCATTCCCTTAAAGTAGATAGGGTTTTTTATGTATATCGTTATCATCAAGTTGCAAGCAGTAAAACGTTTTGAATCAGTAAGGTTTGATCATATGGCTGTGTACAGCACACTCAGTATGTGACTGAGCTGTGGGTTGGACAGCCAGGGAATCATAGTTTAACTTCTGTCAGTTGCAAGAGATTTTTTTCTCTTTTCCAAAGTGTCCACACTGGCTCTGGGTTCCACCCAGCTTATCCTGTAGGTAATGGTAGCTGTTTATCTATGGGTACTATGTGGTCACAGCATGAAACTGACCTGTCATCTTCATCTAGTGCTGAGATTAGGAATATATGGATCTGTACCTCAATTTCCTTACGTGGCTTTGTGATGTGCTGCTTAATTAAGCACGGTATAACTTCACTTTACCTTCCTATGCCAATCTACACACAAAACCAGGATACTTACACTTTAGCAACTCTTCTGTAGTTGGGTTTTAAGTTCGCATGATCTAAGTATAGCATCAGCAGTACAAGGTTCATGACACATTGTGTCTATAAGTTGTGCCTGACTTCCATTTAACTAATGTAATTCTGCAGAACGTTGAAGTATGATAATGTACTTGAACAGCAAAGACAGTTGGTTTGTATTTTTTATGAACTTGGATTTAAATAAATAAAATATTATTTGTTTCAGGTGAAACTGTTAAACTAGAACTTTGTAAATTGAACGCAAACAAATGGTATTACAGTAGTAATAAAGTCTGTGAATAGGAGTCGTATCAAGAGAGTACACTGCTAAAGAAGTGAGACTGAACTGAGGATTGGTGTGAGTGTTAGTGTGATATAATGAACCTAGAGGTAAGAAAGGAAAGATGTGAATGTTTGAAGACTGATGGATAATGGGTGTTTACTTCTGTGTAAGAAGATACAAACTTCAGTAATGGCACACTAAGTGAACTGAAAATTTTGCTCAAGTGTGATGAGAAGACACCATAATTGAATTAAACTGTTGATTATTTTTTCTGAAAAATTACCACAACCTGATCAGGAGAGTGTTCTACAGCCTTTTCAACTCACTTTCTTTGCTGGCTCTCTCCATTAACCTCAGGTGTTTTATTTTGGACAGTGATGAGAATTTTGAGGACTGAAGGAAGTATGTGAAGATGTTGTTTATCTGTTTAAGAACATTTTTCATCATCTGGAAGGTTCATGAAAGCAATATTTTTATTAATGTTGCAGCAAAGTGTGGATTATTTGTTCCATTGTGAATACTTTGAGACCTGGGGTCAGTTATGTTTGACACTCTTAAAGTATATGTCATATATGAAAAGTGGTATATGAGTTGGTAATAACAGAGAGTTGAGTGTAGAAACACATTAAAATTGATGGTATTTGAAAGGAATGCAGTATGTAAAATATTTCAGTGTGTAATAATCATGTGGCCCATACATGTATATTTTAATTTAATCTGTGCTGTCTGTAGTTTTGATAATGTTTTTAGAGAGAAACGTTTGGCACATTGGGTACTGTCTCTCAAACTCTGAGTACCTCAGTTGCACAAACTTAAGCTCCCACCTATAATTGATAATATTTACATTTAGTTATGTAAAAATTAGAAAAGCATTAATAAGAAATGATGGGTAATAAATAAAAGCTTTTGTGGTAGTTTCTCAGCTAATGTAACTCCATGCACAGATGTTCTATTTAACATTTTGTAGACAAAACAGGGCTTTAAATGAAAACACAGAAACTTGAAAAAAAATACTGAAGTAACCAGTCTCTTCTCCTACAGTAACCATTCCATTCAGGAAGCACGTAATTGTTGGTTTTAAGACTGGTCTGTTGTGAAAATATTGCTTTCTTGTCTATTGAAACTCACTCTGTTATTACCAGTATTAAAAAGTACGGTGATACCTCAGCTAACGAAGATCATTCGTTCCGGAATCACATTCGTTAGCCAAAATCTTCGTTAGCCGAAACTTGAATGTAAACAACCCAGTCAGGTTGGTGGGTCTCCCCTATGTGATGTGGTCAGCTCATTCCTTTGTCCCACACATACAGACGGAAAAGATAAGCTCCTGGAATGGCCCAACTGTTCATAGTTTGCTGCTTTATGTTAGCGCACGTATCCACTAAAACATTTGTTAGCCGAATCCGTATTCGTTAGCCGAGTCCGAAAAACAGTGAAATAAAATCTTCGTTAGCCGAAAAATTCGTTAGCAGGGTCACTTGTTAGCCGAGGTATCACTGTATACATTTACACAGTGAGAGAGTAAAGTAATGAGACTGAAATATAGTAAAAACAGTGATATATAGGACAATCATCTGTCTGAAAAAAGTCAGCAATAGAGTAACTACAATTATTACAGCATATATGTAAACTTTGAAAACACTTGGAAAACTTGTCTTCAGTGATAATATGAAATTTTTCCTTCACATTGTATGGAATGACAACCATTGTATCAAATTGGCAAACTTGAAATTTGAGGCTTACATCTGCAAAACACAAATGTGTCTGGTAGAGCCAGATCAGGGGACTGTGGCAGTGATTGAACACTGCAACCCTATATTTTGATAGAAATATGCATATGTTCATTGCTGTGTAAGCAGGCGTATTGTTATCTTGTGCAAGTCTGTGGCAATTGTGGACTTTACCAATTCTTTATTCACATTTAGTTCTTTTGCCATCATTCTGAATGTAACTGAGCAATTTGTTTCAAATGAATTGCGCACTTTTTCCATCCATTCTGGGTTTAATGATGTTCTTGGTTGTCCACTACAAGGGGTTGTCTACCACATCCTTTGTCCACTGCAAGGATCATATATCATGTCCTTTGTCCAGAGCAAGTGTCATGTAACACATCCTTGTTGCCACCTTTAAAATGTTTAAACCATTGAAGTGTTTGTGCTTGGGATAGAACCTTATCCCCATAAACTGTTCGTAACATTTTGTGTGTTTTAGTTGAGTTATTTCCAACTTCACACAAAATTTTATGTTAGTATATCACCATTTATTGACCAGCTCTCATGCACTACACTGTGTGTACCAATTCATTTATTAGTAGCTGTTGTGATACAATTTGGTATCTCTTGACACCATCTTCAGGGAGCCAAGTCTAACTATAGTTTCTTTGCAACACATCAAATGATTACAAGCACTTATTAACTGCATTAAGATGTTGAGATTTGTGTTGGTATGGTGTTCACGTTTGAGCTTTCTGACAGCACAAACAAACATGATGCACAAAGCTTGTCCTTATGAAATAGCAGCACAGTACCATCTGGTCATTGTTGACTGTACTGTCAAAGTCACAGTTCATTGTGTTTCTAGTATGGAGTTGCAAACTAGACACATGTTGCATGTTTTTATTTTATTTCAGTCTCATTATTCTCTGTGGACATTCGTTATTCTTGAATATTGTGGGTATTTATTTTTTTATGTTCCACATAATTGAAAGTAATGCTGTATGATCATGTTGAATGTGTAAGGTCACCAGTACTCAGTTGTGTTTCTTGTAAGTTGTGGTAATACTTGTAGTCCTAAGGGTACTTACATTGACAGAAAATGTGAGTGTCAGGTAAATTCTTCATACACGTTTCTGCCATTTTGGATTTTTATGTGCAACTTCTCATTTGTGGGAGAAGTGGAGTTATGAATGTTCATACCTGAAGATTATACCAAAGTCATAATGGTCACTTTACCTTCAAAGCTGAAAGTTTCAAAGTATATTGCCTACCACTTTTTGTGTATTGGTTTCTATGGAGCCTGAAATAGAGAGGATGAATGCATGTAGAAAGATTATATGGAAGTGCTCACATAACATTATGCCAAGGCACGAAGTCGATTGATGTGATTGGAACTGCAATGAAGTTTCTCAATGCAAGCTACCTGAGATGAGTTGCATGATAGGACTGTAATTAATGTCTGAGGTTTTTAATTGGGACACAGGGTATATTGATAATACTATGATTCTTCTGATTTAAATTCATATATGTTCTTAAACGAGTTGTGTGAAGATCTAGGTAAGGAACTGGAATGTTCTCTTCCTGAAATTTTTTCTTGCTGCATGAAACAGAAGTGAACCTACCCACCATTGATTTTCATGTGAAATGTTGTAACAGTTTTTGTCCTTTTCAAAGAAACAGCCCTAGTTTTTAATAGAACTATATTAGATCACTTCCTTACAAATTTCTTGCATTCATCCTGTCTGACCTGTATTAATTACATTTTTTAGAATTCTTTATCAGTTTTTGGGATGATGAGGAATGCCAACAGCATTATTTTATTGTAATATTTCTATCTGGTGCAAGAAAGTACAAGCACTGGCAGTTTTAATGCCTGTGATGTCAGTGCAAAAAATCCAGCTTCTTTACATATTGTTGCGATAATAACTGTATTAGTACTGTGACACTCCAATTCCATTTCTCCATTGTTTGATTAAAATACAACACTCTAAAGTTACTTTGTTTCAGAGACTGTCTTTTCCTCTGGGTGAGGACTAACTCGTTGGACCAATTGGATAAACTTAGTGCTTGTCAGGCAGTGCCCAACAAAGTATAACCCCCTCATTAGGGATGGAGATGGTGCTAATCTGCCGAACATGATGTTTTCAGAACATTGTATTTTAGTCAGGAAATTGACGAAATTAGTTGCACTGCCCTAGTAACTGTAACACCACCACCACCATCACCACTAGTATTGCTGTTGCTGCTACTAATACTACTACTACTACTACTACTACTACTATAAACTACTGCTACTACTACTATGACTACAACTACTGCCACTGCTGCTGCTGCTACTGTTCTGATGACCACTAGCACCACCAACTACATAATTTCAGAATGGCATGTTGGCCATATGCTCCCTTTTGTACTGTAGCATGCATTGTGTTTGGTGGACATAACAAAATTATCCTCTGCCTTCATTAATAGAATGTGCTGTTTTGATTTTTTTAAATTACACATTCACTTTTGGCTGTTGTGTAGAATGTGAAGAATACAGGTTTTCTGGTAATTGAGATATATATATCAAATGTGATTTTGGACTAACAGGGTTGTGAATGTTATTATATCTGACTAGTTATTAATATTTGCAAGACTGCAAGACTTGGTTTCATATCACAGGAATCTGTTTATACCAGCCAGTATCCTAGGAAACTGTTATAAATATGTGCATGCACTTACAACTGTCCTAGAAAGGAAATTACAGTGGAATTCAAATGTAACTGTGCTTTTCATCATACCGGTAATTGTTTGTCTTCAAACCCTGTTTGTGTCCTACCATTGCTCACTTCTATATAAAACACTGTATCAGCATATAGATCTCCATTATCACTGCCAGAGGTCCTTTGCCTAAGTTAGCAACTGCATGCTGTGGAAAGATAATTATGCAGCATTTAACTAATTTTTGGTGTATAATATGTAGTCTTATTATTTGCAATGAGTTTAGGTAGTATAAGTCATAGTTTTATATCCAAATTCCATGATATTGTACTGGAAGCTGTGGGCCATTGAGTTTCAATCAGGTAGGCCTGTTTTAAAAATTTGGAATGAAGCTGAACATGATGAGATTTTGGACTGGGACCAATTTTAGTGTCTTTTAATGGTCTTTTTTGAAGTAAATGATAAAGCAATGCCACATCTTTGTTATTGAAAAGTGTTTTATCATCATCATGATCATCATATCATCATTATACTGAAATCTGTGAGTAGTGATATCTATGTGTCATATTATAAAGATGGTCATATTTGTCAAGTAATAGCGTATACTTAAATATGGAAATTGCTGGTTCAAATCATGAGTTACAGGAACTTAACTGGAAGAAGTTGCATTGTATTTTAAAGTACCAATGCATTGACCTCACTTACAGACAGGGAAACTCATGTAAACTTCTTTCTAAGACAGCTGCTTTGTGAGAATTTCACAGAAATAAGTCAGATGCAATATTGTGGTAGCCCATTTCATTATTTGAACTGTTTATGTTCGGATGGTTCTGTAGAGACATAAATCTTAAACCCATTCATCTCCTGCAGTAATGTAGTGTGAATAATACCTTACCCAGGATTCAGTTTGTAAAGTTTGCCTGAAATACAGTAAATTATAATATTTAGAGTAATAACAGTAGAATATAATTATTTTTTTTTCATGGTGTAAATTACTGTTTTGTCAGAGAGTAAACTGTGCTCTCTTAATTGATGGTGTGATATACCTTTATGTATGACAAATCCTGTCCCTATTTGGTGATTGTCATTCCCTTTTATATAGAAAAGTTTAAAACTACATGCTGGGTCAGTACCACTGTGGTCCCAGCTTACCTCATGTACTCCCACTATATCTGACATATTTTACTAATATAGAAGTTCCTGACATTCCAAGGTCCATATCTCAAATCAAATTTTGTGTTGTGTCTTTCCCAAGAACCCTTCCAAGCCCAAGGCCATGTGTAACATCTCATAATATGGTAATTTTTCTAGTTAGAATTTATCGTACCCTCACCCAACTAGCAGTCTCTAGGATCACCCCTTGTTGGCTATTTATCATTGTTTTATTCAGTATATTTGCACCTACCCTTAATATTTGGAGACTGTCTTCTCCATCCACAAACTGAGGACGTACCGTATTGTGGTGAGAAAGCACCCACTGACACAAAACAAATTACATGGAATTTAATTTAGTAGAGAGGCAGTTGTAGGTGCTGCTTTAGTGTTTGCACTTATCAAGTCACTTTGTTCTGTCTAGTGTTATTTGATTGTGCTTCCAAAAATTTATATCAAGAAGCACTTCTGTGTACTGGCACATATGAATAATGTTTTCAGCTTTACCAATTTGATAATTAGAACTCCCTATGTAATGGATGATGATATGGTTAATGATAATTAATTATTTAAATTACCAAATAATTGTATTTTTACTGAGCTGATTTCTTACTTACAATCTTTTATTTATAACATTAAAACATTTAAAAATTATATTGAGTGTAGTGTGTGTGTGTGTGTGTGTGTGATTATGTCAACAAATGAAGTGGCTAGTAAATCAGATGTGTTGGTATTGTGCTTTGTAATTAAAATACCTGGAATAGAAGGAGTAAACATGTTGCTGCTGAAGTGCATTTAGTTTCAAAGGAACTGATGAAGAGGTAATTAAAATTGTGTACTAGTTGAGGTTTTCATGTTATAAGGTCCCAGAAGACCACAACCCGTGATTAATACTGAATAAATTTGTAAGGTGATAATGAATGTCAAGTCAGTTCGGTCTTGTTGTATTTCTGTAGGACTGGCCTAACCAGTTCTGCTTTTTTTTTTTTTTGGCACCTGTGTTGAAACAGTGACACTAAATGTCACATATACCTCTTCTCACCAAATTTGGCTCTGTGACCGTCAAACCAAAAATCTTTTCACAAGAAAATTGATAAATATTCAGACAATTTGAGGTTGTTACCATTACTGTTTTTTAAATTCAAGAGTTCAGGGGTTATCACGTCACTTTTTCAGCCTAATTGATCTTTTTACATCTTTCTTTACCCCCAACTTCAGAGCAAATTCTCTACAAGTTTTGAAGGAACAGTCAACTCTATGCCTTGACTTTCTTTATACTGCCAGCTGTTCTTTTAGGTGATCTGTACAATTTTCTGATCCATGCTCTTGTAATATAGCTGTATCAGTGTTTGTAATTGTAACAAAATTTTGTCATGGTGCAGAATATTGCATGAATTTTATATGAGTTTACAGAAAGCTAAGACAGTATGTGATTTATATACAACAGATATGGAAGAGAATCAAAATATTGAGAGGGTACTGAGTAATGAGAACGAAGATTTTAGGCTTTTTATAATTGATAAAATTTGCTTGGAAACGATAACCTACAACCTAAGCCATCATATACAGGGTTATTCATAAGTCTGTTAAACATTTTAAAAATTCGCAACAAATAAACTACTCAATGGATCATGGTAGTTCTTATGCCGATAGAGAGAGAAACTCTCCTTTTTTTTATTTTTATTATTATTATACAGATGCTCAATGTGCCCACCTTTGGTAATACGGCAGACATCTATGCGATAGTCCATCTTGTTCCACACGCATGTCAGCACATCACGGTCAACAAGAGCCACAGCAACGGTGATACGGTTGCGAAAATCTGGAGATTAGCGGGGAATGGAGGCACAAAGACAGTGTCCTTCACAAACCCCCAGAAAAAAAAGTCGCGCGGGGTTAAATCTGGGGACCGGGGTGGCCACCACATTAGCACATCATCTTCTTTTCTCTGTGCGTCGTATCCACCTTTGTGGCAAGTTTCAATTGAGATTCCCTCGCACGTCTTTGTAGCGAGCCAGAGAGCCGTCTTATCATATCATATCATATAATTTATTTTATTCCATAAATCCATCATTGTGTACAGACACCACTGGATGTGGAACTTGTCAATGCAGTGTATAAGTATAGTCATTCTATATAATACATGATACAATACATAATGCATTGTTAAACACTCAAACTAGAGTATGTAAATAAGTATAAGTTGAAATGTTCCTTCTATAAACTTAGGACTAGCATAATGCATTGTTAAACACTCAAACTAGAGTAGGTAAATAAGTATAAGTTGAAAATGTTCCTTCTATAAAC
>Ga0131853_10009247_pt1 | contig 18009 bp, 9 predicted proteins | sample TergutLab28metaG_FD_92764 | JGI IMG/M metagenome (GOLD analysis project Ga0131853, IMG submission 92764) | Labiotermes labralis P1 segment gut microbial communities from Petit-Saut dam, French Guiana - Lab288 P1 (version 2) (version 2) | ecosystem: Host-associated > Arthropoda: Insects >... | reverse complement strand
TTGGGCACGTGTGTCGTTCTGTGATTGGGTACGTGTGTCGTTCTGTGACAGTGTACTGTGTCGTTCTGTGATTGGGTACGTGTGTCATTCTGTGATTGGGTACCAGTGTCTTTCTGTGATTGGGCACGTGTGTCGTTCTGTGATTGGGTACGTGTGTCGTTCTGTGATTGGGTACGTGTGTCGTTCTGTGATTGGGTACGTGTGTCGTTCTGTGATTGGGCACGTGTGGCGTTCTGTGATTGGGTACGTGTGTCGTTCTGTGATTGGGCACGTGTGGCGTTCCGTGATTGGGCACGTGTGGCGTTCCGTGATTGGGCACGTGTGTCGTTCTGTGATTGGGTACGTGTGTCGTTCTGTGACAGGGTACGTGTGTCGTGACTTTGAAATTATAAAAAAAATCCTTTAAATTAGAATATTTTAATGATACTTAACTTTAAGCATATTTTTGTTCTGTAATTGAGGTAAATTTCATAAGGAAGTTTGATGGTTTATATTATTTGATGGAATGTTATTCAGTGGAACTTAACAGCTTCCGTTGCTAAATTTATTTTGAATTCACAAAGAATATATTTTATATCACCTCCTTCAATTGCACTTTTATATTATATCTTCTGGTATTGTTTTGGTTTTATGTTGTACACGTTTTTGCTGTATTTGAATGTGATGTGTTTTGTTTGCATTTTATGTGTGCAGAGTGTTGGGACTCAAACACATAAAAACTATACAAACAACAGTATCTCAATAAAGCAATAAGAAGTACCGGTAAAAGAACATTAGTTACACAGAAGTAGTAAGAAAGTTGTGCACACCATATCGCAGTAGAATGAGGCTAAAATGTTTTGCCTTAAATAGGAGGCACGATCTCTACTTTTTATGGTGATAATTTTGGCATTGCTGCACACTGACATATCAACAGTCTCTCGAAAGCCTGGAACGTCATCTTGGGAGGAACATGTTTTTCTTCATAACTGCCAGAATTTGTGCCATATCTGAGTCGAGTGACGAAATGTTGGGATAGAAGTGAGTGTGATAGAAAATCCATTCATCTATCGAGTAGTTATTTTACTCTTTTTAATACTTATATATTACAATAAATATGACCTGCAAGGTGTTCTACGTATTTCTTAATTAGCTCATCTTCCTCTACCACACATTTTGAAGATGGCCTTTCAGTGTATGATACTTTTTTCATAATTTAAGATAAGATGTTAATTTTACTGTTGTCGCTTTCTCTAAAACTTTCTCATGTCTGCAGCATATTCATTCAGTATTATATAATTCCTCCTAAAAACAAAAGTTGCAGCCTATGAGTTTATTTGTTTCGAACATTCGCTTTATATAACACATTCTTTTGCTCAAAGTCTGCAGTGTCATTACAGTTTTTCAATTTTGGATATAATTCAAAGATAACTTTCATTGTAGTCTATATGTAAAACGTGTAAACTGAAATGTGCTTTGTTTCCTGATTGCACTACGGTAGTATCATACGAGAACTTTAACCCCTGTCTGTGACTTACTGAAAGGAAAACTACACAATAGTGTACCCTTGTGCTTGAGTCATTTGCTGAATGAGGTGTTGGGTTCTCGTTGGGGGAGAATTGCCTACTTTGGTTGTTGGAAGGAGGGAAGTGATGTTAATGTGAGACTTCAGTAAACTTCGATCAGTTCACACGGAAACTTTCCGGTATATTTTGAGTGCAATAGTGTTTGGAAAACGCCGGATATTTGTAATTCACTTATATTGAAGTGAATTACAAATTGAACAACGGATTGTTGTCAGTGCCTGGGAACACAAGCAGCCAACAACAGGGAAGAAAATGAACCATGCGTGGGAAATTTTTCAACAAAGATTCAGCCAAGAAATCCTTCGAAAGAAGACCTTACTGCGATTGGAGCGTAAACATTTTGGAAGAGGCAACATGAAAATAATTCAAGAAATAGAAGTTTATCAAAAAACCGGTGGCAGTCGAACTGGTCTAGGAAACTGTTGTGAAGAAATCCGTAAACAGCACATGGAAATTGACATATCAGTTCGACAATGCAGAGGGACGTGAAGGTTGACCTAAATTTGCAACCTAATCTTCCGGGGTTCATTCAGGATATAATCGAAATAAACTAGAATTGCAGAAGATATGCATGTGCAAAGACGATTCAGACAGTTAACACGATTCCAAAAAGAGGAAATGTCTTCTTTAAGGTAATCATTGTAACTTCTGTGAAGTCGCCGGACCACTCTCCAGTTGCATTTATGGTGCAGAACAATTTCTTCATTATTTTAAAAACACCTTCTCCCAATAGTTTGAGCACATCTCCAGGTACATCATCTCCTGTAGCCTTTTTATTCCTCATTTCCTCGATGGCTCTTTCCACTTCACTTTGCGTTATCTCTATCAAGGCAAACAGAATTCAAACAATGGTCATCTTCAATCCAGGGCCGATCACTGTCACGGTATGAATGTAACAACCGAGTGTGTATGTGCCACTGAACACGATTATGTATAACAGTCATCTTCTACACCGACAGTGAATAGATAGAAGACGTCATACTAACATATATATATATATATATCCATACGTGTCTAGGAGTAAATTACTACCTATACAATTGCTTGCATATACAGTTTTGTCGTTCATATCCTACAAGTCTTGTGGTCTAAGGATTGGGCCGGCGGCCACTTGATTGCTATGGTCAAGGGTTCGAATTCACCTGAGGTCAGGAATTTCGTCCCAGGTGTTTGTTGGGTGTTGTGTAGGTAGTTGCTTCTGCTACGGACTGGTCACTCGTTCCAAGGAATCCTACGGGTTGTGTGTGTCTAATTGTGTGTGATCTACATTAATCTGAATAGAGGCGGCTTAGGGACGATTTCGGGTGAAACGCCGACAAATAAGTAGTTTACTAAGCATCTGTATAGGCTAATTATAGCGTAAAGTGAGTGGTTTTCATATGAAAAGCGTGATCTATACGTATTTAGGTACGTTTCCCTCATGCATAAAGTTGTCGCTATAATTTGCCACTCTAGGTCATTCAACATAAATATATATTATTTTTACTGGCTTTATAAATAAGCACTTTAAGTATTTCAGTAAAGTTTACATGGGAATGTGCAGAGCCAAGCATTTATTTCTCAAAATCCTATTCAATAAAATGAGACATCGGTAAATTTTCTTTTACTCCATTCTGTGTGATGCAATTCCTGTCCTAATGTACCGTTAATGTACGTTTCTAGATTTGGAGAATTAAATTTATGTTATTTTAAAAATACATTTCTACACATAAAATGGAAAACATAACTTTAAATATAAACACAATCACGTTTACGATTACAAATATATTTTGCTGTGTTTTATGAATGGAAAGATTTTCTAAATTAAGTTAATCAGAGCCCATGTCCTAATTTGACTTAACTGTTGACAAAGTAGGCTGTGTTCTATGCGCCCATTTGTTTTCCATCCGCATATATACCTGTGATGTGATGTTGTAACATTTTCCTAACTTGAGAGGATTGTTTCTGATGTCACAGTTTGCAAAATCCCACGAAACGGATAAATACGGGGTCTTGTTTTATTATCTCACCAAGCACGGCGAACATATCGCTTAGTAAGCCTGCATTTGCGTGACGTTCCTTTGTAGCTGCGTTACTGAGGCAGGGGTAAAAAAGAAGGGATTAACTTTTCTTTAGAATGATTATTCCTATTATTCGAAAGACACACTTATATGAAGCTTGTGTTTATTCGGCTGATAACACAACAGGGCGATGTCACCTTCGACTAACTTTTCTTTGTTCACATCTGCACAATTTGGGGACATTTGCCACGTTCACAACGTTCTATATTCTCACTCCATTAACGTAATATTTAACGAGAAGTATATGGAGGGATAGCGCAGTCGGTAGAGCTACTCCCTTTGGTCTGCAAAGTCGTGGATCTAATCCAGGTGGGGGCGAGCATTTTTGCCCTCTCCAAGAGAGGCCATAGGTCTTACTCAACAACCTGTACAATGGGTACTGGATTTTCCCGGAGATAAACAGGCCGAGGCGTGCTGGTGACCGCCCACTCCATCTAGCGACTAAGTTAAATGAATAATAATCCTTTGTGGCCTGTTGAAGCGTGAACTTTAGCTATATGGAAGAATGTGTAAATACAGTGGGATAACAATTATTTGTATAAAATATATTTATGCATTTGGGGCTTGTTACAATAAGGACTTTTTATACCACGTATTCGAAATTCCAAGTTGATCGACATTTACTCGTTTTGTTTGTGAGCAAGTCTGATATATTATATGCTTCAAAATACACTCAGGTTTATTCCTCTGACTTCTTTGATATGATACGTTGAGAAAAGAACTAACTGCTCTACGCCTCACAAATATAAAATTTTTATTCCAGATCTTAATGTATTTACTGGTGACTATGTATCGTGCATGGTGTGGAATAAAAATTATTTTATGTACAGATATATAAACACAATTGGTTCTCAAAATGGAAATTAAATAAATGACAGTAAATGTATTACATTTCTTCGGCTCTGATAATTTCATTATTGTAGGATCTTATACACTTATTGGTACTTCTTTTAGAAATCAAAATATAGGTACAAAAAATCTGTTTTGGTGCTGTACAAGAAAGCGAACTGCAGATTTTGGCATTTTAATATGTTATGTTATGAACCTTCTTAAAATGAAGCAAGTAGTAAATGTACCAAGAGTGTCACATAAAGACACAATTGTTATTTTATGCATTTGGCATCTCCCCCCCCCCCAAAAAAAGAGAGAGACATTTGCGGGGCGATTAATCATTTTTTGTAAGTATGTTTCAGTATCACTAATCCAAATTGAGCGGAAGAATCTGAGTTTAATAATTCGCGTAGACAACCACATTTGTTGCATGGAAATGTGGTCTGAAATCTCATCTTTAACGAACGAATCAAAAATATCCCCCTAAGTCCACATGCCCTGCGGTTTCTGAATTTATAAATTTTTTTCTCTGCTTGATAACAACTACTTCCCTGACCCTAAAACCGAGATCTACTAGATTTTTTAACCCTACCTAAATGGCCACACTTTTAATTCCACTACTTGATTCTTGAGCATAAATGTAATTATATTTCAGTTCAAGCCTTGTTTTATCGACTTGGCTGTTGTAGCGGGAAAATTATACACTGATTGTTCGGAAATTTTTGGCTGGAACTCGTGTTTGTAACTGAAAATTTTCCAAGTTCCCTGTCCACTTTACATGTATTTCCAAGTTCTGCATTTTATGTAAACTGACGTGTGAGTTATAAATTCTTAAATCACAGAACAGAATATTTTAATGTAGTTTACTTTCTTCTGGGTAATTCCCCGGCGGCTGAATTTTATATGCCGACGTTTCGGAACACTCTGTTTGTTCCTTCTTCATTGGCAGTTAGGTACGAAGTATAGCTGGATTAGAGAAAGGTTGCAGTATTTATACAGGAAAAGGTATAGCTCCAAAATAGCCTGAGCCAACTTTAACTTCTCTCTTCATCAAATCTAAATAAAATCTATTAATAATTCGCTCTTTGAATTTAAGAAAGGTTAACTGTATAATTGTGCACCATGTCGTAATTGTATTAAATCAAGTCCGGCATTTCTGGCCATTCGTAAGAATATAAATTTACAGAAACAACGTGTACTATTATGGTCATTCCAATCTCCTTGTTATTACCGAGTTATAGTCTTAAGAATGTGATGAAATCTCGTCATTTTAGAATAAAATATTTTTTGTTTAATGTAGCAGTGAATAGAGTTTTGTCTTTTAGCATATAATTGGTATTGCTATGCGTAGGAAAATATGAATAAAATTAGTGGCTTAATAATATGTCGGTTGGTATAAGGTTCCTTCGAAATTAAAGATGATAACGTTCAAGTAATTGTTCTATTGGTGTTATTTTGATTACTTATATTGGAATTTGTGTGATCAAATATAAGACCTTCGATTGTGCCGATGTGCTGTATTTGGTGACTCAGTAGTTGAAAACATTTTTTCTGAAAGTAATGAAATTTGTAACTGTAAATTTTGTCGTGTTGTTACGTGTTGAAGATATTTATTGTTAATGTGTACGTCTGTGTGTTCTGCAATTTACTAGAAGTAAATTGTGTTTTCTCAAGGCCCACGTTTCCTTGAACACTCCGAATGGCCATAAAATCTGTGAATACATTATAAGCGCCATTACAACCAGTATCACCAGATGTCTCTGCTGTGAACTTAGCGCATTTGAATACTACAGGGATGGAACACAATTTTAATTTTACCGATCGTCTTTCGGGTGTTTTATAAAACAGAGTGTTGCTGACGTTTGGTGATATTTAAAACATACTTTGTTTCAATTGACAGCTTTTTCGTAACAACACTTTAATGCATTGGAAGCTGCTTTATTTGAAACCGAATTTGGCTGGCTGGAATTGACGTGCTCTTTGGGTGATTCTTCTGAAGTGTATTTAAGTTTTGTTTTAAAATTTCCATTGTGTTCTGAATGTTGTATTCTTTCTTTTGGGTGATTCTACGGCGTCTGAAATTTATATAACGTTTCGGAACACTCACTCTGTGTAAGCACCTGCTTACACGCCCTATGATGATGCAACAGAGAGTTCGCAGAAAATGTGAGGCCCCTTGCCGCAATTGGTCAGTCGCCACTAAAGAAAATGAGGAAGAAATAGGGTACCATTATGAGATCTCTAAACAGACAAGGCCGTTGAATGTGAACCCTGTTGTTATGTTCAGCACCGCACGTCAGTTTAACCGAAACCTGTCCATCCAGAACTCTCACATCGGCCGATCAACTTCTCTTCCTCCACGACCGTTACGTTCCACAGTCAATTAAAAATCAATATTAAGTTACCTTGTCATATTTGAAGGTAACAATTAGACTTCAAGGAGCTGTGTAATATGCATGGTTTTTTACTATCTGCACACACGTTCACCGACTTTGTGTAAAATGAAATTACGTTCCCCTTTACCTACACTAATACTAATAATTGTTCTGTATTATATCATATCTAAATAGCTTCTCTGATAAATTGTATCCAACGTGATGATGGACACGGCAGCAATGGTCGAAACATATAGTTATGTTTGTAAGTTATATACACCTGGTAATATGGTTGTGTTATGACTGCAATATCCTTACAGAATTATTAACTTAGGTAACAATTAAAATTTTAGATCACTTTCACACCGAAATATAACATAGAAAAAGGTACAACGAACTGCAGGCTCTCTGCTTCTCATCGGCTTTTTCTGAATTCGTATTAACGAAAGTCACTGGTAGAGGAAAGTAGATAGTTTTTGCTGACGTATAAACATCGAAGAGAAAAGAAAAATATTTGGCATCAAATCCAATAACAAAACAGTTACCAGTTACCATCAACACAATTATTTATTATGTTATATAGCAGAAGTACGCAGCTACAAGCTTCGACCAATAAGTGGTCTTCCTCAGGCTATTAAACTATATTAAATAAAAATTTAAATCGCAATATAATTTACGCGAGTTCAGAATGTGTTTGAAATTTTAGATATTTAGGTGTACAGGTGGATATAAAATGTTAAATGTAATAATATATGTAACACTTAAATTAACTGTAAACTGTATCAGCGTTTGAGCGGTTGCAATCTATTCAATGGTATCCGGAAGGTGTTTCGGTTCATTTTGTTGCTGTTTGTCTGTTTAGAGTATGGCGTGTTTAGTACGTGGTGTGCAAATTGTAATAATTGAATTATGATACACAAAAATGGAGAATGTGCAGTTTTCAGTCCTGTTTTCCTTACAAATTATTTCTATTGAAATTGAACAGCGTTTTGTCATGCGTTCCAGCGAATGAGTGCAATTTCCGCGAGTTTCTTTGATCTATTCATTTTTTTTTCTATTCCGCAATTCCGTTACCTCGTAAATCAATAAGACACCTGGTCGTGTTTAAAGACGGGAAATGCAACAGAGGTTCAAGCCTCACACTGAAGGTGGGACACAAACCTGTACGTAACGAACCAAACTTCAAGCGACGAAAGGGTGAAAACAGTTTTGGCGACAGACGACAAGCGAAAAGAATTTTTTTTAAATATCAGTTTCTATTTTCGACTCTCTAATTAAACTCTTTTGCTGCAAATGTTTCAAGAAAGTTCATATTCAAAATATAATTAACTTGAAGGTCTTTATACAAATCAATTGAAAAGTAGCAAATAGTTGGGTCCTATTAAATTGCAATTTAGTGTCCTATAATTCATTTAAAATTCCTTCTAGCCGTGGAATATCCTGTTTAATTGTAGGATGTGTGTCCTACGCATCGAGACGTCCTTATGGATTCGCTCTCATCATCATCGCCATCTTAATGAACATTTCTATGATTTGGATCCTAGAAACCTTTCCTATAATATTCGAAACTTTCTTGGTTTTTCCACTTTTGTCTACGTAGTCCAATAACTCGTCACCCCTTGGACTGGTGTTAAGCGCCATTTTTAGAAATCGAAATGTGTCCATTTATTTAAGCTGATCCAAATAAGCTTTCTGATGTTATTACAACTTATCTATTATTTTTATATTTTCACCTAATTTGGAATATAAGAAAAGCTTAGGCTGTCCAGCATTTTACTTTCCAAAACTTGCCTTCAAATTCTCAATCGTATCACTTTAATTTCTTGGTGATCTTCGTTCTATATGGTCTAGGCCTCACTGCCAAAAAGCGAAGTTGCCTTCCAAGTAATGTTTTGAAGTCCCAATATTTTGTCAGTTGTCATAAAATTTACAAAATATTATTTGATCATGGCGTTTATTTCTCGTGTAATTCCCTTGTACATTTATACCAATATTATTTCTTTTTCGAATTACTAAAATTTTCAAGTAATTGGGTTTAGTATATAGTTTTGTGGGTTTTCCTTTAGTTTCTAATTTTCCCCTCCTTATGTTTTAACACAAGATACTATACCTTTAATTGTTAAAGTGTTTATTATCATATAACTTGTTTGCAATTTATTGCATTCATTATCCCCATTTAGTAATTCGTCCTCATGCTTTGCTCTGATTCCTTGTGCATCAAACGGGTGCCTTAAAAGAAAGAAAGTATCACGCATTCAATAGGGTATGAAAATGTGCTTAACACATAAATAACCCGTTGTTTCCCAAGAAAGAACGCCTGTAAAATATCAAACAGCCATCTTTTACTATCTAGCTAACTACTCCTGTGAGGTAAAATCATTCTTGATATGCTACGTCTTCCTCAGACAGAAGAGTATTCCACCGCAATATTTTTAACCCAAATGTTCATTACCGTGTTCACAAGAGCGAAGAACATGTAAGTAAACCTTTAGCGGTGAGCCCAGTCCACAAACTACCGTCATGTATTTTAAAGAATTATTTTCGTATTTTCGTTCCATACAGTCAAGTCTTTCAGACAGTGTTCATTTTTCAGGCATTTTCATCAAAGCTCTCTATAAATTTTCCTTTCTACCATATCTGAAGATTAAAAAATTGTTAAACATTATTACGATTTGGTAAGTGAACTTTCTTATTTCTATTTCGTTATTTATTGTCCGTCGTACACAGCACAGTGGTGCAAAGACTGGGTTATGCAACAACTGTTGCACCACTGTGTTGTGTACGACGGACAATAAATAACAAAATTGTTATATTAGCACAACGAGATGGATAATCTTCAATTTAGATTTCTTATTTCTGGTGTTGATTTCATAGGTGATATCGTAAAACTGAGGATGTATTACCGTGCATGGTTCATATGACGATACTTTGCGTTATAATCTTTGCTGTAATTTAGCAATTGACACCTGAAAATTTTCAAAATATTTGCCAGTCTGCAGATTGATGTTACCACAGGCTTCTCTCTGTAAGTGTGTACTGTGAAGGTACAAGCTTGAAATAGGCAAATGGGAGGGAGAGATATTGGGTTATTTTGTATTGCTATTGTTTAGGAGGAATTCTAATACATGTGCGTTTACCACACATGATCAGGTTGTGTTTTGTAACATCCATACATATTGCGAGCCATATTTTAGCGTTGTGGGACAGTGTGTCAGTTGCAGGCTTACCATAGGTTTTGTCAGCACTGACACTTCCACATATTCCCATTCGGAGTTTGTGAGCTGGTCACAGAGATCCTTCTTCTGATATAAGCAGCTATGATAATCACGTTTCTTTAATCAGTCCATCATCACCCATGTTCCTCCTCGAAATTAAGTGATGCCCCTTTAACATTCTCACTATTTGGTGATAAATAAATAAATAAAAAAAAATATATATATATATATATATATAATATAATCCTGTACCTTGGGTTGGCCGTGTTAAAGGCCGTTATTCAGCAGATGCGACATAAACGTTACAGGAGTGCTCTTCAGTTACACATCTTCAGATAAAATAAGTCAGCATAACCTACCGAATGGTTTGCCTGGAGTGTTATGATAAATGTTAATCATACGCCGCCTGCATATTTGGGTGACACGGAATATTTTCGCAAATTTTTGTCAGTTGGTTCTGATGATTAACAAATCCAAATAGTAAAATACACAACCGACTTGTGACGACCTTTCAAAAAGAAGTTTCATTCAAAGGCGTGTGTTCTCCACATGAAGGTATTAGATTATCCTCTCTCAAATGTTTCACTAATCGCAAATATTGTATTAAAATTAAGATGAGTCTGTGTGATCCTCGGGCATAAAAAGAGACTAGAAATATACAAATTTTTGTAGTGCATATGATGCTTTATACACACATTTGAAGACGATTTTTTCTATGTGTTTACGTAAAAGCATAACGCAAATAAGTTTTTGTTTTTCTGAAAAAATGGTTTTGAATATTTATGCTAACAAACATTATGTAAGTAGCGGTTGGAAAGCAGTTCAGTGGTGTATTTAAAAACAAATAAAAATTGTTATCTTCAGAAATATGGACATTAGTTCATACGAGAACGCGGGCAGTTGTTGTGGAAAGGGAAGTAGTAAAGTTGAACGGAACGTGCGAAATTGTTTCAATAGAGTTACTGGTGATTTTCACAAACTATCTGATCTGCGTGCATTAAGGAAGCAGAAAAAGTGAAATAGGACGTACATGTGAACAAGGAAATGAACTTTACGGTTGCTTGTAATGCATGGAATATCTTGTATGGCAGATTATCTTTTGTTGTTTGTAAAACAACGCGGTGTTACTGCAATAATTGTTTTATTTACTGTGGAAAAGAAATGTTTTTTTTTTAACTTTGGAAAGAGTGATTCAGCGTTCTGTGTGTAAGAAAGCTGATAGAACTGACTGTAATAACTATGTAGCAATAATTTTTTATGAACTACAAACAAAACTCTATCCATTACTATTCGGTCTGTGTTAACATGTTTGCGGCAGAATTATTTTAAAATTAAGAGTTGGATCTCAGTTTAACCAGTGTAAAGGAGTGGAGCTCTTCTATCATATGTAAATTTATACCATGTTATTAGGTAACATTAAGGCAACATGTTTCGTATGACATATAAGTTACTATCACCAGGTGAAATTGAAGGTTAAAATAAGTTACCATATAAATTACATTACAATATTGGTGATGTCGGTATATACATTTGAAGTCTAAAGTTTACATTTTCGTAAGGTAAGATGAACCCAAATCAATGAACTTTTTACGTAGATAGAGTTTACAGAGAAAGTATTAAAAAATATGGTTCTAAAATTGAATAGTTAAAAGTAAAATTCAAGGCTAATACTTTTTCGTGAAAGCGAAGGCTCTAGAATATTATGTTGTTCAGCTAAGATGGGTACGTCCTTAATTTTGTGATAATGTGAATTATGGTCTGCATTAGAGTTTTTCTGTATGTCAAGAAATTCGATTTTTAATTTTTATTTAATAATTGTTCTTGGAAACGTTGCGTATGTTAGATGTAAACAAGAGTTGTTGAAACCCACTTTTATCTTTTGTTATGAAAGCCTCGTTCCGTTACATTGCACGGGAAGATTTGGAGTTTTTCTATCGTAATATCTGGGCAGTGTCAAGGTGATGATTGGTGACATACATAGCGCGAACTGTTTTTACGACTTTACTTTTTAAAAGGAAATGAAAACAATATATATATTTTGTGGGGGGAGGGGGCCTGTGTGTTTACCATATTTTCAAGGAATTTTGAGTTGTAAAATAGGAATCGTAACTTTTGAAATTAAAGAAAAAAAATTGTGGTTTATATCAAAATTAATAGAATTTAAATTGGAAACGGGATGCGCATTTCCTGCGAAAGTATCTAAAACAACCCTAATCAAAACAACAGCACAATTAGTTAAAAAATAAAGAGTTATTAATATTTTGTATAACGAAGCTAGTAAGTTAGGAATTGTTTAAATCGGTAGTTTTGTTTGTGACCAAAAGTGTGGAAATCTAAAAAAATGTGTGTGTAGCTAGCGATAATAAAAGACACTAAAGTCATTATTTCTCACGATTATTTCCTGTGATGCCATGAAATGTTTAAAACGGGTTTTAGTTTTTAACAAAGAGAAAGTTGATTAGAGAAGGCTGAAAACTGGAGAAAAATTCTCACCGCTCGAAGATAGTTGTGATTGTTAATAATATGTGCTTTTGCGATAATGTAGGTCTTAAAAACTATCAACATTTTTAGTATTACGAAACGTCCATTTGCGAAATCACGATTTGCTGAAGTACCGGATGGAATATTTCACGACTAATTTTTTAGAAAGCCTTTATTGCATAGTAAGTCAGCATCTTCCCGACCATTCAGTGGGAGTCGCGATAAAACAGAGACGCATTTACCCTCTTCACTACAATTTATTATCACTTTCCAAGCGCAGATTATTTCACATGGTGTTCATTAAGGATGTGTGATACAGTGTAGTTACAAATTATCTATACGAAGCATAATTAGGGCTTACAGAAAGGCGTTCTGAAATAATGATTCTTTATAGTTTAAAGGTAAAATAATCTACTGCCGTTATTCATTAAATTTATTGAATGCGAGTGACACTAATTTTTCTACACGTGAAAGCAATATCATTCCACTTCCACCGTATCCCTTTTGTAATGATACGCCGAGGCCGGTTGTGACTACCTGCACCACACGAAATTAAATGTCGCTTTAAGATCTGTGTGAATTTTGATATTCATGTAATGTGCAAAGTTTGGAATAAAAATTGTTATTTAGTTGAGATGATAAATTGAGTTCGGATTTTAAATGGAATAAGTAGCGGTCAAAACTATTTTGCATATTTGAATAAAGTATTTCATTATTGTGAGGTTATATAGAGCTTCCTCTTTTTATAGAAAAAATAAATATAAACAGTTTCCTTATTCGTGTTCTATTAGAAAATGCACTAGAATCTGGCAATGAAATAAAATATGATACGCACCGTCTGAAACGTAATAGGTAGTGAGTGTATCATTTGTATGTCAGAAGGATCATTTTTATTTAATTCACTTACAAACACCAAGAAGATTATCATTCTTCACGGTCGAATATTTGCTCATTTTACAAGTAGTCTTCTAGTATCAGTAATTTACTATAAGCCGAAGGTACAGAGTCATATATTTAGCACTGAAAACCAAGCTTATTCCCTGGAATGTGATCTGAAACTTTACCTTTAACTTACCTGCAAAATGCCTTACAGGACTCACTGTTTCTCTGACAGGTGGAATTGAGACGTACGTTTCCGTTCGATGCATATTAACGACCACTTTTCTGACTTTGAAACCAAGATATAGAAGACATGTAACTTTAAATTCACGGCCTTTGACATCTTAATTCCTTGATTCTTATGCAGCAGTGTAATCGTCTTCCAGGTCAAGTCTTTATCACAGAGCATTTTGCTTTACACTTGTATTCGGAAATATGTTGGTTAGAAACTGAAAGTAGAAATGATGGGTTCAACCAAATTTCTCTTACAATTTCTTGCCTATTCCAAGTTCTCCGGAATGTATAACATTTAGTGTGAAGTTGTGATTATATTCACATAAGTCAATATGTACTGAAAATTGTTCAATTTTGTACTTATATGTGACGAACATATACTCGTAGAATGGCTTTAATAAGTTCTATTTATTCATTTATGTGTGATATTCAGGCACCAAATAAGTAGCGACACTCTTATTAATATATTATTTTATATAAAGTCAATAAATTAAATATGTTGCACTATCCAGATCCGTTGTGTAATAAAGATAAAAGAAAAGGCGCCACAGACATCAATGTGTATGAATGCTAAGCGTTTTGCTTGCTACGTCAATCGATCTGCCTCTCTTTCTCACTCTTCTCTTTCACATAAAGCAGAAACATGAATAAAGACAGCGTCTCTTTCATAATCTGCGAAAGAAAATTATTTAATTATACACGGTTATGTGTATGAGTAAGAAGCCACAGAACCTGTGAAAACTGAGACACAACTGTGTAGTTATGACTATTCACAAATAAGCACACAAATATCTCGTAATGTAAGCTTTAAGAATCCATAAACTTATGACCATTTTACAGGTTTTCAGAGCCGCTGCAGAAACGATTTTAACATGTCAGTGAATGCCAACATATGATCAAAAAGTATTTGAAATTTGTATATTTTTTTTTGTGTTGTTAAGGTCTATTCTTATGAGCAATTTGACAAATCTTTGCATAGAGTCCAATTTTTTTCTTCTCGATACTACTTCATTTCAGTTCCTGTCACGTCGTTCATCAAGTTGATAGAATTGAGAATTTCTCAATTCTAAGAATATATTTCACATTACTGAATTCCGCTGACGTTGAACGTTTTCATTAATTGTGTGAAAAAAATTTTTAATTGGTCTGATCCTTGGTAATATGAATAAATCTATTTACGGGCACTATAATTTCAGGAAACAGCGGTGTGACCAAGAAAGGGACCAAAAATATTTTAAAATATAAAGACCAGGCAATATATATATATATATATACACAGTCTATTTTGAATGCCGAACAAAAGCGATATCCATAACAATAGAGGTAATTGGAACCATACTATTATCTTTCACGAAAAGTTGGGTAGTTTACCTAGAGAGACACTCCGAAGATTTTTGACGTAACCAGGGTCGGCACGAGATTTATTGTAGCTTCTCGGTATGGTTTTGATTTGACACCCGGACAGACTAATAAGTTTGTGCACATTACAACAGATATTCTTTAAACTCGAGTAAGAGTGGGATGGCGAAATTGAGGACAAGGAGTGCCCGAATTTCTTATCATTTTCGGATAAGTCCTTTCGCAAGAGGAAACCCGAGTTCGTTCTTAGCATGTTCCCGATTATTCCAGTGACTTCTTAGTTCTCGTGGTTTGTCGTCCCGGTCGTCTGTCCGGATGGGCTTCCCTTATTATGTCCGTGGGCCTACCACATTTATTCTTTTTAATAATACCCTCGTCCTAATATAGTACTATAAAATACAAAAATTTGCATATAAAAAGACGTATTGATTAAAGATCTCAAATCCTTCGCCGGCCCAAAATCATTAGGGATTTTATACTAATTAATACAATCATAAACGTTAGCAGTATTTAGTTATTAAAACATGGGCTACATGTTTCGACACAACATTAGGTCCTCCTCAGGCCTGCGTCAGAAAAATCATAGGTGCTGTGTGTGTATTAGGAACCCAATATGTTCCGTTTAGTTATGTAGTGGGGGTTGGTTGTTCCAACTTTGTTCTGTTCTGTGACTTGTAATGAGATGGATATTTCGTCGTTTTCAAGATCTGTTGTTGGTTGTAACTTGGAATATAAACGTTCGTTCTTTGGAACTGGACGCACCCTTTGGAACGGCGTGGTGTAGTTGTCTTGTGTTTGGTTTTGTATTACTACGTGTCTGGATGATTCTCGTCGAGGAGAACCATCCAGAATATTTATGACAACACGGGAAAACCTAAGAAGCTGTATCTACTTCAAAACTCATCCCAACGAACGACAATATATCGATACCTTAGAATCCCAAAGAATATATTATTGTTAACTTTGAAATGTTGCAATTGGAAATACCAACCCATGCTTTCAACATTTTAACCATAAATATAAGCTACACATTTTATCCAGCCAAAAACAGATACTTAAAAGATTTTATGTATTCTTACGACTTTCAAACATATTGGGAATCCAATATACACACAGCACCTATGACTTGTCTGCTGCAGGCCTGACAATGACCTAATGTTGGGCCGAAACATGTAGCCTATGTTTTAATAAATAAGCAATGCTGAAGTTTTTGAATGTATTCATTACATGTTCATTCTAGTACTTCGTGATGCTTTCTTTCAAGTTAGGGATTTCAGCCAAAATAGCAGTACGACGAAATATTTAGGATGTTTAATAAATGTTTTTTAATTGCGCATTTTTTTAATTTTTACAACATTTATTAATTCGTAAATTGTCATGATGGGTATCAAACCGTTCGAAATAATTTGTCAACTTTACATTTTAAGATATTCATTCCATAATATTCGAGTACCATCATTTTATTAGTAGTGTGTTAGCAAATCCCGGTGGTCGCGCGGTCTAAAGACTGGTTTTGCGGCAGTTCGCTTAGTGGGATGGCGGATTCGAATTCCGCAAGAGTCATGAAATTCTTTCTCTTGAAAATGTTGTGTGTTATCAGGTAGAGGTACCTGCGTCGGTCTGATCGCTCGTCCAGAGCGTCCTACCGAGTGTGGTGTATCTGAGTGTGATAGATAACCTTCAACACGGAGGAAACCAGGCCCGATAGGGGGCAGTCGACCCGTGAAAAAATAATGCAGAAAATTTATTCTACCTACATTCATCATCGTTAAGTTTGATACCGGAAAAAACTTTCCTGCTGTCAGATGGAACCCCTTGTTAGCTGTAGCAATGACGATCGTCAGACATCGCTGAAATTGGATGGGAGTGCCCACCCAGTCGCACCCGAATGCCGCGCTTCTCACACTCTCCGCCTGAAACATTTCACAATTACTGTTGTAGCTCCTTTTGGGGCGTCCTGTGTGGCACTTTGGTACTTGTAACGAATATTTGTCTTCACTATTCTGGTGATTTTGTGTCATAGCGTGGTGGCATCGTACTGAATCATACTGAGATTTTTTCCATATATATTCATTGTTTAAGAATTTCTTTCTCACCTCCTTGAATTTTGCCAATGTAGTTTATTTTTAGATTTGAATTATCACGTTGTGCCATGTCTCCTGTACAATGGGTACCGTGTCTCTTTCCCGGTTAGTACAACGGCAGGGCGTGGTACGGGCCACCCACCTTTTCCTAGCGACGGGGTTAAAATTGGTAGTTCTACATTTCTGTCTCCCTTCTGTCTGCTTGCTTTGTAATGGGGAGCTTTACTTTTATGTTATATCATCATTTTACATTTAGTGAAAATACTTCTTAACCCAGGCAAATTTTCGCCCCAACATTTTGCTTAAATATTTTATCATATCCACTCTCTTATTCAAGAAACAGTAATATTGATTTATATTAAACCTGCTCACCCATCATTTAATATAAAATATGTGTACACTATTTTTGTATAGATATATCTCCAGAAATTTGGGAATTTAGCTATACCTGAATTTATTCTGCATCTGAATTGCTGTCAAATATTTTCTTGCATAAGAGAGTTCAGCTGTTTTGGTGAATATATAAAATACAAAATTTCAGACACATAAATTATACAAACTAAATAAAAAACTCTAAATTGTATCTGTTGATATATATACTAATCTTCAGTCTTAAATCTCTGATAGTTTTGTAGTGTTCGGAACAGAGGAATAAACACAGAACAGTCACATTTTTCACACATTCATGAAGGGTATTTCCGTTTAGCGTACCAAGTTTAGGTGGGCTGGAACACACACACACACACACATTACATTATTGCTTCAAATTTGAAGTTGTGTGAGGTATCGATTTATGAACGTGACCTCAGGAAGATCACAGACAATTTCCTGGCAAATAAGGCCTTTTTTCATTTTACCAGATTTTCTTTTACTTATGTAGTTTCCAATACATACTCTTAAAAGTCCTTGATCCTCATGCCACCTGA
>Ga0131853_10009246_pt1 | contig 18010 bp, 20 predicted proteins | sample TergutLab28metaG_FD_92764 | JGI IMG/M metagenome (GOLD analysis project Ga0131853, IMG submission 92764) | Labiotermes labralis P1 segment gut microbial communities from Petit-Saut dam, French Guiana - Lab288 P1 (version 2) (version 2) | ecosystem: Host-associated > Arthropoda: Insects >... | reverse complement strand
TTTGTCAACGACAAAAACTAGCTATGAGGAGGAGGTATTCTATAAGAAAATAAATCTATTAGTCCATTAAGAAATGAATAGAGCCTGATTGAGAGGCATAATGTTTTGTGAATTTTAACCCCCACAATTATTTGTGGGGGTTTTTCGTAGCGGCAAACTGTGTTCGCTTATTTTGGCGGCATTACCATAGCTTCGCCCGCTATAACCTGCGTACCATCTTGGTTTGTTACTGCACAATCTAGGATAAGGCGGTTTTTTTCCTCCAGCTTTTCTTTTACGGTGCATGTGGCGGTAATGGTGTCGCCAAAGCGCACTGGGGCTATGAATTTCAGGTCTTGCTTTAAATAAATTGTGCCTGGCCCTGGCAAATGCATACCCAATGTAGCGGATATAAGGGATGCGCCAAGCATACCATGGGCTATGCGCCCTTTAAACATAGTGTTTTTCGCGTATTCTTCATTTGTGTGGGCAGGGTTAAGGTCGCCTGTAATGCCCGCAAACATGTATACATCCGTTTCTGTGATGGTTTTTGCCATGCTGGCACTTTGTCCCACTTCTATTTGGTTCATGGTTAGTCCGTTCATAATGCCCTCCACTTTAAATTACTATCTTTATTACTATCTTCATTTAATAGATTTGTCTAATAACCTTTATAGTAATTTAACTTGAAAACGGGCTTGTACCCATGTCGATACCTGCATCAACGAGGCTTGGAATGCGCCTGATGCCGCGCATTCCAAGTCTTTTCAACTAAAATGACTATAAAGAAAAATTGTGCAAAACAGGTTAGTAGACATGTCTAATATACCACTGATAATGCTTGTACTCAAATGACCTTGGCAATTAGTTGGATTGTATTAAAATACTTTCCATCTTCTGCTGCTTTCATATCCAGTGTCCATTTGTCGTCTCCCCAATTATCTCCACCACTTGGGTCAAGGCTTGCGATGAATTCATCCCAAGCTATATCATTGCAGCCCTGTTCGCTGATGTCTATAATTTCTATGCCCCTAGCTTTGCTCCACAGCTCCCTCCACCATTCAATTCCACGAACATGCCTCGCAACTTCGGGAACATCCCAGAAGGGTTGCATTTCTTGTGGAATATTGTCACCAAAATCATATTTCAGCCCAGGAAATGCAACGGCAATGTAGCCGCCTTTTTTTACATAGGGAATGAAATTTGGCAACATTTCTTCGTTATCGCCAAACATATTGTATGCCCCTACAGAAAAAATCACATCGAAATAACCCTTTGCAAACGGCAGTTGCTGTGTTGCGTCAAGTATCATCGGAATGATTTTATCTGCAATGCCAAGAGATTGGAAATTTTCGTGATTTTGGGTCGGGTCAGCATATAGGTCGGTAGCAAAAACCTCTGCACCGTATGCCTGCACCAAATACACTGCTGACAAACCCATTCCGCAGCCCAAATCAAGGATTTTCATATCTTTTGTGATTGTGAAATGTGAAGCCAATTCCTCGGCTTGCCGTATTCCATTGGGTCCCCACATCGTGGTATTCAAAAACTTTAGATTTTTTTCATCCGACATAAATTTGTTCGTAAACGTATTGTTCATCATTTCATCTCCTTGAAGCCTTGTTGTTACGATAGCATTTTCTTTGCTTATATGGCGTGCTGTTTTGCATGTCAGCATCGATTTTCAGAGCCTCATTCCGCCATTTACGCTTAGGTTATGCCCTGTTATGTATGATGCATCGTCGCTTGCCAAAAAGAGGATGGCTTTTGCTATTTCTTCTGGCTGACCAAGGCGGCCAAGCATGGTTTGTTTTGCGAATTTATCTAGCAAATCTTGAGGCACAGTTTTTAGGATATCTGTCATTGTGTAGCCTGGGCTAACGGAATTTACGCGCACAGCCGCACCCTTTCTAGCAAATTCCTTTGCCCATGTTTTTGTCACGCCATATATGGCGGATTTTGTTGCGGCATAGTTAGCCTGACCAATATTGCCAAATTCGCCAACAACGCTAGAAACATTGATAATGCTGCCACTGCCCTGATGCTCCATAAGAGGTCCAATATGGCGCACAAGATTAAATACACCCTTGAGATTAACCGCCATAACATCATCCCACTGAGCATCCGTCATCTTAGCTGTCATGGCATCGCGCGTTATGCCTGCATTGTTTACCAAAATATCAATTGTGGGATATTCCTCCGCTACATATTCATAAAATTTAAAGCACTCCTCGGCATTGGCGATGTCCAGCTTGTATGCCGTCATGCCATCTAGCTCATATGGGATTTCTGCCACATCGCAAGCCAGCACCTTCGCGCCTCCTTGCACAAAAGCCTCGGCAACACAGCGACCAATGCCCGCCGCCGCACCTGTAACAATAGCGATTTTTCCGTTTAGTCTCATGTTTTCCTCCTTTGGGATTGTAAGTCCCTTAACCCTTATACTATGATTTACAATTCCCCGACCATATCAAAAACCGCATCCGACAGCGCATCAATGCGCATCTGAGCATCAGCCTCATTGCTACCCTTTATGCCCATGTAAAACTTAATCTTTGGCTCTGTGCCAGATGGCCGCACACAGAACCACGCACCATCCGCCAATACATAATACAGCACATCGGAAGAAGGAAAACCAGCCACCTTGCCGCCCTTGTAGTCGCGGAAGTCAGTCAAAGCTACGCCGCCTACATCTTTTGGTGGGTTCTTGCGCAGTTTTGCCATGGTTTCTTGAATTTTTGCCAGCCCATCCATGCCTTTTAGCGTAATGGACTTTATATTCTCTTTGTAATATCCATATTTTGCATAAATTTCATCCATCGCATCATAAAGTGTCATGCCACGCGATTTATAATGCGTGGCAATCTCGCATATTAGCATAACGGCAGAGATTGCGTCCTTGTCGCGGCATGTGTTGCCAGCAAGGTAGCCAAAGCTCTCCTCAAAGCCAAAAACATAGTTATGTTCGCCGCTTTGCTCCCATTCGCGTATTTTTTCCGCGATATATTTAAAGCCCGTTAGCACCTCATAATACGCCGCACCGTAGGCTGTGGCTATCTGTTGTGTTAGCTTGGTAGAAACGATAGTGGAGATAACCGCTGGATTTGGCGGAAGGCAACCCGCCGCCTGTCTTTGTGACAAAATATATTCTGCTAAAAGAACGCCCGCCACATTGCCCGAAAGCAATTCATACTCGCCAGCTTTGTTTTTCACCATAGCCCCCATGCGGTCAGCATCAGGGTCGGTAGCTACTATGATATCAGCGTTTTTGGTTTTGGCAAGCGCAACACCAAGTGCAAAAGCATCTGGGTCTTCGGGGTTTGGATATTTTAGCGTGGTAAAATTAGGGTCGGGATTTTGCTGCTCTGGCACTACATGTATATGTTTAAAGCCTGCATCACGTAAAGCGCGGCAAACAGGCACAAGCCCCGCGCCATTAAGCGGCGTGTAAACAATATTAAAATCATCTGCCATTTTTTGTATACAAGCAGGATTAAGGCTTTGCGCAAGCACAAGGCGCATGTATTCCTTGTCAATACTAGCATCAAGGATGGTGAGCATACCAGACTTTATGGCCTCCGCCTCATCCGCTACTTTCAGTCCTGCTATGTCATCAATTTTATTTACATATGCGATAACATCCTCGTCCTGCGGCGCAACAAACTGCCCGCCATTGCTCCAATATGCCTTATAGCCATTGTATTCTGGCGGGTTGTGGCTGGCAGTAACCATAACGCCAGCTATACAGCCAAGATGGCGTATGGCAAAAGAAAGCTGAGGGGTAGGGCGCAAATCCTCAAAAACATAGGCTTTTATGCCATTTTGAACCATGATGAGGGCGGTTTCTAAAGCAAATTTGCGGGAATATCTGCGGCTATCATGAGATACCACAACGCCGCGTGCCTTGCCATCCGTGGTATTTTCCAAAATATAGTCCGCCAGCCCTTGGCTTGCCCTGCGTACTGTGTAGATATTCATGCGGTTCGTGCCAGCACCCAAAATGCCGCGCAAGCCGCCCGTGCCAAAGGCAAGGTCTTGGTGAAAACGCTCTATAATCTCGTTATCATTATTTGCTATGGATAAAAGTTCTGCCCTTGTGTCGGCATCAAGGGCAGGGTTGTCGCGCCATAATTCGTAGCGTTTGATATGTTCCATGGTATTCCTCCTCTATCTCAAATTAAAGTTACAGTTTTATCCAATCATCTCCGATTTCAGAGTTTTTGATTGTCTCATAGTGTTCTGTGCGCTTAAAATCTGCGATATCGGCAGTAGTTTTGCATTCAGATAAAACCCTAAAGCCATCAACATGCTTTTGGGTGAACCGTAAAGCAAGCCTTGCTATTGCTCCGCCTATACCCCTGATATTTCGCACTTCATCAACTTTATCAAGCTCTTTTAGGCGGGCGAGATTTTGAATCTGCCCTTCATTTTCGGGCTTTTCAAGATAATTTAACACATCAGAAACTGTTTGTTTCATTAATAATCCTCCCGTGCTAGCGGCTCGCTCAAAAAACTAGGTTTAAATACGCCAGTCTCAATAAAAGCCATCAAGCTATCATGTATATGCGGTACATACTTAATATTTTCCAAATTTTCTATGGGCATCCATACTGCCTGTGATGTTATGGCAGGGTTATCGGGATTTTGGTCGGGAATAGTTGCGGGCTTGATATCGGTACTGCCAACTACTTTGCACTCAAAAACAATGCTGATTTGCGGGGTTTCACCATGCAAAAAATCACAACTAACAGGCTCATACTCAAGAATATAGAGCATGTCGCCAACCTCAACAGATATGCCAACTTCTTCCATAACTTCGCGCGCTACGGCATCTCTGATTAGCTCGCCATCATCCACACCGCCGCCAGGGAGGTTGTAATACAAGCCATCACCAAATTCGTTGAGCAAAATCGCGCCATTATGGATTACAACGGCTCTTGAGCCTACTCTGTGTGATGCTTTAAGCTTCATAATTCTGATGCTCCTATTTTATATAGCGATATCAAGCAACATACCAGAGCCTATCAGCCCAAATGTACTCTCGCTTGTCTTGCCAATTGTATAGTTATAGTAATAGTTTAGCCCCTCAAACTCCATATGATGGGCTAAAGGATGCTCCAAAAACTCACGCGTAGCACCATATGCAATTTTAAAGGCATCCACAGCCTGTCGGGCGGTTTCTCTTGATGGGGTTTCGCCCAAACCATGGTATGTAAGACTGCTTTCGTTAAATGTTATTACGCCAAGATGAGAGAGAATTTGGCTGTCCTGCCTAGCAAAAGACCGCATGTAATGCGCAAAATTCGTAAGTTCTGGGCTGTGCTCATAGCGAGATGTTATGTTTTGAATATTATTATAAGAATCAATAAAGCTTTGCAAATCTTCTTCAATCCATTGCAGATGGCTTTCAAAAGATGCAATGCCGCCATCTATCAGATGCATGTCGAATATATACATCTTTGCGGCTTCTTTAAGATTTACAATATTGGTAGATAGGTTTCTGGCATAATCAAGCACGTGGCTATTTTGCGCCTTATTAAGCAATACTGTGTTGCTACCAGTCATGGCACGACTAGCATTAGAGCCTATAATATCTACAGGCCACGCGCGGGTCATGGGGTTTTTGGCACTTGCCATACCCTCTGCTCGATTGACATAATTGCGATAATGGTTATAATAATACATAGATGTAAGCAAACAAATCCCCCCATTTCCTGTATTTTATGGATATATTATAACATAAGGCTTGCAGGTTGTGCAATAGTAAAGTTGTGGAGAAAGTGAGGGGGATTATGTTGAATATTTGCTTATGCTAATCAAATTTCTCATTGACATTATTTCTGAAAAGAAATAACCGCCCCTGATGACAAGGATAAGCGGTTATTTTAACTTCCAAAATTATTATGTCAACCGATTACAAATCTACGCAATCTAGCAAGCATTTTTCATACAAGAAAATGCCCTACAAAAACTCCGCAAATACAGTATTCGCAAGGTCTAATCCCTGTGCTGTCAATGCAATTTTCGCGCCATCTATATATATCAAGCCTTGCTTTGTAAATTTCTGTATTTGTGCGCCATATACATCAAAAATATTGCGCCTAAAGCGAACAGCAAATTCTGTGGAATCTATACCCTTAATCATACGCAGCCCAAGCATCATAAACTCTGCCATCTCCGTCACTTCATCTATTTTCTCTATTACACGGCAAGAAAAGTCCCTGTCAATGTATTTAGCAATATTACTCGTCTTGCAAACCCGCCTATTATTAATAAATCCATGTGCGCCCACGCCGAATGCTGCATATTGCCTATGTGTCCAATAGCCCACATTATGACGGCAGGCATATCCAACCTTTGCCCAATTGGATAGCTCATAATGCTCAAAGCCGCGCTGGGTTAGCATCTCGCGCGCCATATGATACATTTGCCTATCCATAATATCATCTGGCATGGCGGCAAGTAACGAAGGATTTTGCGCTAATGGCGTATCCTCCTCCACTGTTAAGGCATAGCAAGAAATATGGGCGATGGGCAGGCTGGTAGCTACATCTAGCGTAGTCGCAAAATTATCAAGACTTTGATATGGTAGGGCATATATCAAATCCACATTGATATCGTCAAAGCCTGCGGCAGATGCCATATTCACAGCATCTACAGCCCTCTGTGCCGAATGAACACGACCTATGGCGGCGAGCAGGCGGTCATCAAAGCTCTGCACCCCAAAGCTAATGCGATTAAAGCCCGCATTACATAACTGCGAAAGATAGGAGGCATCAATGGTCTCTGGATTTGCCTCTGTGGTAACGCTAACATCCTTTGCCAAGCAAAATTTGTCCGCTAAAAGCGCGAAAATACGCGAAAGTTGTTTTGCTTCAAGCATTGTAGGCGTTCCACCGCCAAAAAATATGCTAACAACCTCATAGTCTGCGCAATCAGGCGCACTAGCCGAAATGTCTGCGCAAAGCGCATCTACATAGGGTTGTATAAGGTGGTCTTTGTTGCATACAGAAAGAAAGTCGCAGTATATGCACTTTTGGCGGCAGAAGGGGATGTGGATGTAGAGGGATAGGGGGGTCATGATTGTATACCCCTCTTTATCAATGCGCCCTTCATACCGCTGGTATTATTGCACCATTCAAATATGGTCTCAATCTCTTCATCGGTACATCCGATTAAAACTTTCATTTCAGAATCACGATTTATCAAGTCCACGGTGCAGATGACGGCAACCACCTCGCGGGATGACATAGAGCCTAGCCATATGTCGATGCCCTCGCCATCTGTTGATGCTGTGTTGCTTAGGTAGCCATAATCTAATGGGTATATCAAATCAGGGTAGCGTGGGTGTGCGCTACCCCTTGGGCGGTCTATAATAATTTTAGATTCTGATACAAGGGTATCGAGTGCTTGCCAAAAATCTGCCATTATGTCAAATCCTTAAAAACTTCATTAATATCGTGTTAGTTTTAACCACCAAAACCACCACCAAAACCACCACCAAAACCACCACCAAAACCACCGCTATAGCCACGGTATCCGCCACCACTATAGCCGCCAAAGCCCCGAAAGCCTCGAAAGGTTCTGAAATGTCTATGTGCAACGAAGCCTCCGCCAAAATTATCATGGTCAATGGTGTCACCACCGCGGTGTTCATCATGGTAGGCATCAAGTCTATCAAGTGCTTTAAAATAGTCACTTCCGCCTACGTCTTTCAAGTCTGCATATGCTTTTGCGCCCTTAATTTAATAAGTAAGGAAAAATATTGGCAAACCAAATACAATAATGCCATAAAGTGCCGAATGACCTGTGAAAGCCCATAGACCATAACTGAATGCGTATATGTAAAACACTAGTAAATCTATTCCAAAATAAGCCAGCGCAACAATCATTATCCAGCGTCTTTTTTGTGATAGGATATATAGCAATAGGTATGATACAGCCATTGCTACGGCTATGACATCGCCTACCGCTTCGCTTACCCAAAGATAAGTCATCCACATAATGCTTGGCGTTGTCCAAAAGGCTGGCTCATGCCAGACCAAAAACATAAAAAACAAATTGAGAAAAGCCATCACTGTAATTAGAAATAAGCCAGCCCTAGCTGTCTCAAACTTGCCTACATTATCTCTTCTTGAAATAAGCACATACACATCTTCTTTTTTGCTCGTTGTCGCTGTTGCGGCTATGGTTGCTGTTTGTACCGCTTGGCTAATCGCTACATTTTCGGGATAGCTAATTTTGCCGTCGCTAAAGGTCAACACCTCTATGCCAGCATCACGATAGCTATGAATAACCGGAATTAAATCTTCCCGCATATTTTCTTGTGTCCAGACAATAAGACGGTCAATGCCGCTTGCTGACATAAATGCGGCATCAGGCATATCCTCAAGCTCTATGCTCCATCTGTTGTCAAACATGCCGTCGCTGTTATGAACCTCTTTTAAGCGGTTATGGTCCAGCAAAAAAGCAGGAGGTGCATCATTGTTTATTTTTTGATATCTCAATGCCTCGGCACCAGATACTAAAGCATCTATAATCGGGGCATTGTCAATAATATGGCTCAATCCCCCAATTTTTGTTTCATGTATTCCATTAAACATCGGGATAGGTCTAAAGCCAAGCTTGGCTAACCCAAGCCCCGTGCTAACGCTGGCTACATCTGGCAAATCCACAATAATGGCAGTTTTGCCATTATTTAACTGTGTGACATCCGTAGGTATATGGGGAGCTTGAATAAAGCCCTTTGGCAAAGCAAATTCTCCTATATGCACAAAAAGAGATGGCTTTGCAAATCTTGTCCAAAGCTCGGCACTATCTGTTGGTGCCCAAATCTTAAATAAATCTTTTCGGTTCATTCATCATTCACCTCTCTTACTAAAATAGGAATCTCGCTTGCATTCTCATCTATTTTCGGCGTTTCGCTTGCTCTGGCATAAAAGCCAGCGAATTTGCCATTTATTACAAAAACACCCATATTCAAGTGTAGCCCACATATGGGCATACTTTCAAACATTTTTTGTGCAACCCACTGAAGAGGGTTTTGGCTTGCGGCTCTGCGGATTTCTTGCTCCTCCTGCTCGGATACGGTGCCAGGGATGTTGATGCCTTCCCCGACACGCCCAAAGGCAGGTTTTAGTATCCAGCCGCCGTGACTTCTCAGGGTGCTGGCGCATACCGTTTTAGGCAATAGCTCTTTCCATGTAGGTATATTAATATCCAGCTTATCCCAGACCAGCGGCAATCGTTTAGATTGGGTTAAAAGAGCTATGGGATGATTGCAGGACGGCGCTTTGGAATTAACAAAGCTCATCCAGTCCACATCCTTAGCAAACTCCATCCATTCAACAGGAAAATATCTAACAATGCCGTCAATGTCAACCGCCTTGCCATCTTTCCATTTGATGTGCTCTGGGGACAAATACAAAGAATTATTACCCTGCTTCTCCATCAAATCGCCAATATAATGCAGGATTTGGTAGTCCTCAACTGTATGCGTGTCATGTAAATAAGCAATGGTGGCAGCTTGCGGCAATAGCTTGGTTAGCTCATGAGCAAATATATCACCAAAGCAACCATACTGACCATAGCCATCAAAATATGCTTGCGCTAAAGCGGGTAAGACAGATGCCTCGGGGTAGCCAGCGGGTACATCACTATTAACCTCAGAAATCCGCCAGCCATCGGTTGTGGGATGGAAGTCAAAACGCATAAAGCGCAGATGTTTTTGCGGGTCATACTCGCAACTGCAAAGTGTGTCGGTCATTTTTTGAGAAATCCCCATGCCTAGCACAAGCTCTGGGCTTTTTTGCAACAAGCTTTCCATTGCTATTGTTTCATGATACAGCTTAACGGCATAATCAGCTAACAGCGATGCGCAACTAGGCTCAAGCAAAACAACTTTATCGCTGATTGTGCCCTGCTCGCTCGCTTGCAAATCCCACTTATATCCATCAAACATCACATTAATTCGATATTCTTGATAATGCTGCGGAGGTATGCTTTTAATGCAAAGGTCTGTCATCATGTCAAATCCTTAAAAACTTCATTAATATCAATCACCAAATCGTCAAATAGTGATGTTTTAAACTTTGTGATAACGCTGGCTTTCTCTTGTTCTGTCATTTCTTGCAAGTCAAATTCTTCGTGGATGATGTAGATGCTGGCTGACGAATATTTATCGTTTTCAAGCACATAAATCTCAATCATTCGGCTTTTTGTGTCTATAATCCAGTATTCTTTTACGCCAAACCGCTCATAGAGATTCTTTTTGTCCACCTTATCCCTTGCGGCAGTGCTAGGCGAAAGAACCTCGACAACAAGGTCGGGTACGCCATGGATACCATTTTCTTTTACGAACTCAGGATTACAAACAACTGAAATGTCAGGGGCTACTTTATTCTTTTTGGATAAATGCACAGGCACATCACAAAATACCTCGCAAGACTTGTCTTGGAAAAAATTATCAAAAATACTGGATATCTTTTTTGAAACTCTCCAATGGTTGGGTCTTGCGGGTGTCATAGCAACGACATTTCCGTTGATTATCTCTTTACCTCGCCTATCCCACAGGATAGTTGGCTGTTGCAATGCGATGTTTGACATAATATCAACCTCCTTATACCAAACTGCAAGTTATATTACTATACATCAATCCTCATCCAACTTTAGTACACTCATAAACGCTGACTGTGGCAACTCCACATTGCCCACTTGGCGCATACGTTTTTTACCTTCTTTTTGCTTTTCTAGCAGCTTTTTCTTACGTGTGATATCGCCGCCATAACATTTTGCTGTTACATCTTTGCGCAGGGCGCGTACGGTTTCGCGCGCCACTATTTTTGACCCTACGCCCGCCTGGATAGGTATTTCAAATTGGTGACGTGGTATCTCAAGCTTTAGTTTTTCTACAATTTTACGCCCACGCTCGGCGGCGGAATCTTTGTGTACGATAAAAGACAGAGCATCCACGATTTCTTTGTTGATATATGTGTCTAGCTTAACAAGCGCGGATTCCACATAACCCATTAGTTCATAATCAAAAGATGCATAACCGCGTGAGCGTGACTTTAGCGCATCGAAGAAGTCATAGATAATCTCATTGAGCGGCATGTGGTATATAATTTTTGCGCGTTCTTCCTCTATATAGTCCATAGAAACAAATATGCCGCGGCGGTTTTGGCAGATTTCCATAATAGCTCCGATGTATTCGGATGGCAGTATGATTTCTGCTTTTACAATAGGCTCTTCCATTTTTATGATATATGTTGGCTCAGGAAAATCTGCGGGATTGGCTATTTGCTTCACCGTACCGTCTGTTAAGTGGATTTTGTAATTAACAGAAGGGGCAGTGCATACCAAATCCAGATTATATTCGCGCTCCAGCCGCTCTTGGATAATTTCCAGATGCAAAAGCCCCAAGAAGCCGCAATTAAAACCAAAACCAAGAGCCATGGACGTAACAGGCTCGTAAAATAGTGAGGCATCGTTGAGAATAAGCTTTTCTAGCGCATCCCGCAGGTCTGTATATTTGCTACGGTCAGCGGGAAATATGGAAGAATATACCATGGGTGTAATCTTTTTATAGCCAGGGAAGGGGTTGTCGGTAGGGTTGTCGGCATGGGTTACGGTATCACCAGGCAAAGTATCTGCTACATTTTTGATGCTGGCAGTGAAATATCCTACCTCGCCTGCAGAGAGCTTATCCGTAGCGATAAAGTTACCAGGCGCAAACATGCCAACCTCTACGACCTCGTAATCTTTCGCACTACCCACAAAGCGTATGGTTTGACCCTTTTTCAATGTGCCATCAAAAACGCGTATAAAAACAATAACGCCCTTGTATTGGTCAAAAAGCGAATCAAAAATTAAGGCACGCAAGCTACCATCTGGCGTACCTGATGGAGGCGGCACATCTTTAATAATCTTTTCAAAAACATCCTCGATATTAAGCCCAGTTTTGGCGGAGATAAGCGGCGCATCACTGGCCACAATGCCGATGATATCCTCCACCTGCTTAATAACGCGCGGCGGGTCGGCGGCGGGCAAATCTACCTTGTTGATAACAGGCACAATCTCCAGATTTTCGTCGATAGCCAGATACACATTGGCTAGCGTTTGCGCTTGCACGCCCTGTGCGGCATCTACTACAAGTACGGCACCTTCGCAAGCCGCCAAGGAGCGGCTAACCTCGTAATTAAAATCCACATGCCCAGGGGTATCAATTAAATTAAGCGTATACTCCTGCCCATCTTTCGCGCGGTAAATAAGCCGCACCGCCTGCGCCTTTATGGTTATGCCGCGCTCGCGCTCAAGGTCCATGTTATCAAGCACCTGTTCCTGCATTTCGCGCTCGGTGAGCAGCCCGCTATTTTGTATCAGCCTGTCAGCAAGCGTAGACTTGCCGTGGTCTATATGCGCTATTATAGAGAAGTTTCTTATGTTTTGCATGATGTTAATTTCCTCACATTTCTTTTTCTATATTTGTATTAGGTTCATTCTACCAAAAAACTTGGAAAATTACAATACATTTCATACTATAGTCATTTAGTGTATCAGTGAAAATGGGGGATATTTCGGTGAGCAAAGTTAAATATAAGGAATTAAGCAAGGATGTTAAAGATTATGTATTTGCTCTTTTGGAGAAGTCGGAGGAGGCTTACTTGATGGCTTTGGAAATAATTAATAAACCAACCATCAAATACAGAACTGAAGGCTTTTGTTTTTTTATATGCAACGCTTAGGAACTGGCTCTAAAAGCTTATATTATTCAGCGAGATAATTCGATAAACGCAATTAGTTTTAAAAACAAGCCCAATCAAACATTGGGTTTGGCAGAGTGCATGGAAAGTGTTTTTACAAGCACTACTGACCATACGAAAGCAAACCTTAGCTTCGTTCGCGGAATTAGAAATAAGGCAACGCATAATATTTTACCTGATTATGACTTCAAATTTTCTGCGTTGTTTCAATGTTGTGTGTATAATTTTAATGCTTTTGTTAAGAAACATTTTATCGATTACAAGATGAACAATCAAATTACGGCTTTTGTAGCCCTATCAAACGTTCCCGACGAACTCAATACGCCCCTTTCTCTTAACCCTGCTAGCCTGTTTCATTTATCAAACTTAGAACCTGTGTTCAATAAGCTGTTGCACGTCCTTTCGGCTGATTATTCCGCCACTCTTCGTCGGCTACTCCTAACAGAAGCTTTGGCTTTGCGTCGTCGCAGCCTCCTCGATTGGCGAAAAATCAGCTCGAAAATACGCACAACCCATTATTGAACACAGGTTCTTAGAAAAAGAGTTGAAAGACAATGATGTTGATGGTGCAATAACCCAAACAATTAAGCTGATGTCTACTAAGAAGCCGAAGGAAGCTGATATAACATTTAGCCTAGCTGACAATGCAGAAGATAAAGTGCATTTTATCTCAATTCCAAAAGATACTAATATTGCCCATCCATATTTTGCGACAGATGTTGTGAAAATGGTTCAGGAATCCTTAGAACTAAATGGAGACATGCAGATTTTTAACATGTACAAATTTAATGAGTTTGTGAGAGAAAAGAAGGTCAAAGAAAATGTAAGCTATTGTTATAAGGTAATGCTTGGCAGAACAACACGATACAAATATTCACAACAATTTGTTGAATACATTACATATATTGTTTCACAGAAATAAAAAAAGATTAACCCCAGGCAAGACGAATTCTCGGCTATCAAAATAGCCTTACTGGCATAGCCAACGCATTGTTAGTCCTTCACAAGTTAATCTTCTATGTTTTTATTATATGCTGTTATTTGAATATTGTCAATGTCAATTTTTGTAAACAAAGGATGACTTCTTCAATGATTCAAATTGAAAAGTTAAGCAAACATTTTCTCCAAAAACCCCTCCGTCATCTCATCCACAAGCCCAAAATCCATAGCCCCAATATAAATTCTTTCAATTTTTGTATGCAAGGCTTTTGCGTGGCTTAATTGTTCCGCTGCTTGCTCTATCAGTGCATTTAACAGCTCATTATCCTGCTCCATATTCACCTTTATACGCTCAAACATAGCAGGATTTATACATGGCGTAAGGTCTATGGTCTCGCTTATCTTGCCATTGTAACCAAAGATGGCGCAAGACGTTATAAAAGCTTGTTTGTGGTCTGGTATGTGTAGATGGCTTATTTGCGAGGGGTCTAATGGGTGATGGAAGGTCTCGGTATTTATGCCATTTGCGTTTGCGGTTTGCTGTATGTCTGCTAAGAGCTGGCTCGCGCCTATTTGCTCTTCGGTACGGATATCGTATACATGGCAGTCATCGAAAGCATTATCAGCGTAGCTTATTAGACCTTCGGGGGTTATGGTGGATAGGAAGAGCTGGCGGTTTTTGCTGATGCATTGCGTGTTCGAAATGGGCGAACACAGTTTGCCCCTGCGGGTTAGGGCGGTTTCTGCGGCAGCCTTGTCGGCATTATAGACTTTTCCTGCGGCGGCTAGATAGCCTTGTGCCTTTGCCATTAGCACTTTTTTGTCATTAGCCAAATTCTCTAATTCTTGTTTATAGTTTGCCAGCTTGCTTTTATCCAAAAATTGCGCGAAGTCTATAATGTGGTCGGTAACGGCGGGTATTTGTGGGTCGCGGCTATGCGGGGCTGTTGCATCCATGATGCACAACCCTAGATGCGGCGCAACCACAGCATCTAAGCTATTTGCATCATTTGCGCAATGAAATAGCTCTATTTCATGACCATGCTCTGCAAGCCTATCTGCCACACGCCGCATAAAAGTTCCTTTGCCGCCGCCAGATGCCCCTTTTAAAAAATACCTTGACTGCGCCTTTTGTGTGGGCAATATGGCATGGTCAAAAAAGTCCACAAACCCAAGGGGGGTTAAAGCCCCCGCAAACATATGGCGCGTCATTGCCCTGCACCAATTATGGCGGGCTGTATCTGCCTACCATCCAGCGTATAAAGTAATGATTCCGTTAGCTGTCCCAAATCTGCCGCCATGCTCGTTGGTTTGGCTATAGGGTCATCCTGTCCAAAAGGCACAAAATACACATTTTTAGTATTATATAGTTTCATAATATTTTCGCCATTCATACCAAGAGCATCATTTGTAAACAATGCCACAAGTACAGGTGCGCCATTGCGCAATGTAGCCTTTGCAGCCATAAGCACAGGCGTATCCCATATGCCATGCGCCATTTTGGCTATTGTATTGCCTGTGGCGGGGGCTATAACCATACAATCCAGCGGGCTTTTTGGGCCAAATGGTTCTGCGCCCGCTATAGTTGCTATAGCTTTTTTGCCCGTTATTTCAAAGATATTTTCCAAAAATTCGTCACCATCATGAAAGCGCGAGCTATTAGCAAAAACTTCATGTGAAACCACGGGATACACATCTGCCCCAGCATCCACAAGCCCTTGAAGAGGCGCAAGGATTTCGGGCAGGGTACAAAACGAAGCCGTTATGCCAAAACCAATTTTTCTTCCATATAATGTCATCATAATTATCTCCCCTTCAAAACTGCATCTATGTATGCGCCCAATATCTCACCAGATGTTTTTAAAGCGTGCTTGCCTGGTATACCCGCTAAAAGTGCGGACTTTTCATTTAAACTTTTTGCCAATTCCATATTAAAACCGTATGGAGCGGATGCTATATCTATAAGCATTGCAGAGTCACCCAGCCGCCGCACCATCTCTTGTGTCAGCACCTCTTGCGGCACAGTGTTGATAATCATATCAAAATCATATTCGAAAAGCCCATGCAGATATATGGTCTTCATACCATCTTCCGTTGCCGCAAACTCCTTTTCGCGATTACGCACAAGGGCATAAACATCTGCATCAAGTGCCTTTAGCCTACGCGCCAAATCGCGCCCGCATATGCCATAGCCAATGATAAGCACGCGGCTATCTGCAATGGTGCTTTCACGATTACGAACAAGATGAGCAATAACGCCCTCGGATGTAGGCACGGCGTTTTTTGTCGCAATACTCGTATCATCCATCATTACATGATAGTCCAACCCATTTTCTTCACACATCTGAGCAAGATAGGCATTGCGTATGCCAGAAAATATGATGGCATCCTTGCGAACAGCGGTAAAATAGGCGGCATTGTACATATCTACATCAATTTCGCCCGCAAAAGGAAAAATCATAAAGTCTAGGATATGCGGCATCGTGTCTGTTTCGCAAAAGACGTGTTTCTTCTTTTTGAGATAGTTTTTTGTGTGCAAATACCGTCTGTCATCAACTAAAATCATACCTAGCATCTGAAAACCTCCAGACCTTGAAATTACATAAAACATAATATGCAAGCGCAGGTATTTTTGCCTTTTACCGTGTCAATAATAATTTAAAACACTTATTTTGAGGCGGTGATTCCATTGGGGAAATTTGTGATAGAAGAAAGTGGCCGTTTGCGCGGCAAGGTACGCATTAGCGGCAGCAAAAATTCGGTGCTGCCCATTATAGCAGCAACATTACTAACAGATGAAGAATGCGTAATACATGATGTACCAGCTCTAACTGATGTGCTTGTAATGCAAAACCTAATAGAAGATTTTGGCGGAACAACCAAATGGGATATGGCCCGTGAGAAACTAACGGTATCTGTAAAAAGCATAACCAAGACAGATGCAAGCTATGAACTATGCGCAAAGATGAGAGCATCATTTTTAGCGGCTGGTCCTGTTTTGGCGCGGCTAGGCGAGGTAAAGATGTCGCTGCCTGGCGGCTGTGCCATAGGCAGCCGCCCTGTGGACTTGCATATAAAGGGTTTGGCGGCTTTGGGCGCAACCATCACGCAGGAGCATGGCTATGTACATGCAAAGGCGCGTCGGCTACATGGTGCAAATATTTATTTAGATTTTCCATCTGTTGGGGCTACAGAAAATATAATGATGGCGGCTGTGCTGGCAAAAGGACAAACCATCATCCAAAACTGCGCTGTAGAGCCAGAGATTGTGGACCTATCCAATTTTCTAACAGCTATGGGCGCGCAGATACGCGGCAGCGGTACGGACACAATACGTATTAACGGTGTGGAGAGGCTTTCGGGTGCTACCCATACTATCATCCCAGACCGCATAGAAGCGGGAACATTCATGCTTGCTGCCACTATAACAGGCGGCGATGTGGAGCTGGCAAATGTGGTAACAGACCATTTAAAGCCCACCATGGCAAAGCTACGCGAAGCGGGTGTAATAATAACAGAAACAGATGACGGCATACGCGTAGAAGCAAGCAACACACGCCGCGCCATAGACATAAAAACCCTGCCATACCCAGGCTTTCCAACGGATATGCAGGCGCAGTTCCTCTCCATGCTGGCAACAACCCCAGGTACAAATATTGTTACGGAAACAGTGTTTGAAAACCGCTTTATGCATGTGCCAGAGCTTGTGCGCATGGGCGCGGATATCAAAATAGACAGCCGCTCGGCTATAATAGAGGGCGTGCCAAAGCTAACAGGCACGCAGGTAAAAGCAACAGACCTACGTGCGGGCGCGGCATTGATACTGGCAGCGTTGGCGGCGCAGGGCGTGACGGAGATTCATGATATTTACCATGTAGATAGAGGGTATTTTAGGTTTGATGAAAAATTGCGTAGCCTTGGGGCGAAGATTTTGAGGATAGATGGGTGATTGCAAAAAAAACATCAACATGTTGATGTTTTTTTTGCAATGGTTTTATCCCTTTTGGATGGGAATCTCATTAACACTTACACCCCTGTGGGGTGTAAGTGTTCCTTATCCTTTAGAAATAACCCCTTGACATATATGGTAAATTATTGTAGAATAAAAGAGCAAGAAGGGTAGCAATCGATTCCCACGATTGCGTTCTTACAACAAAATAAGGGCAAATAAAAGAGTGCTTGTCCGCTTACCAGGTGTCCCAACCCAACGGACAAGCACCACACAGCCCTTAGGCCTGAGATAATTATACCCCAACTCAGGCTTATTTGTCAACGACCAAAACAGCCAGCAGAAGAAGGTATTTTTAATGGAAAAATACAGCTCAAAAAAG
>Ga0131853_10009245_pt1 | contig 18010 bp, 15 predicted proteins | sample TergutLab28metaG_FD_92764 | JGI IMG/M metagenome (GOLD analysis project Ga0131853, IMG submission 92764) | Labiotermes labralis P1 segment gut microbial communities from Petit-Saut dam, French Guiana - Lab288 P1 (version 2) (version 2) | ecosystem: Host-associated > Arthropoda: Insects >... | reverse complement strand
GAAAGAATGAAAAAAAAAAATAAATGATAAAAGAGAAAATAAAAAAAAAAAAAAAAAAAAAAAAAAAAAGAAAAAAAAAGTTTTTATTTTTTTTTAATTTAAAAAACTTTTGGGGGGGGGGGGGGGGGGGGGGGGGAGAAGAAGAAATTATGAACACAGTTTGAAAGTCAAATTCATTATGTAACATAAAATGCAAACCTTTTTTAAACATATCACAACGTACTAAAAATTATGAATTAATATATTACCATATGCGTTTACTATCTGTTAAATGAACACTGAGATTTTGTTTCTAATAACACTTCAAGAGAAGTAGCTTTCAGCCCCAGTAGACAGCAGAATTTACAACAAAGGTTATTAATAAACAGACAAAATAAGTCTGTCTATACAAAGTTTGAAATAAAACTGATTTGTAGTTCACAAGGGAATACAGTGGCATTTATAAGATTCAAATTTTTAGAAAGAAGGTTACACAGAATTACAGCAACTACAAACCTACTTTTACTCCAAAGACTTAAACACATGTAACATGAACAAGAAGGTGATATTCACTATTTCAAACTTACTCTCACTCTCAGTACCCATGGAAATTTGTTACCCTAGATCTACCTACACCTTGTGAAGCTAAGAAGAACATCTCATCAAAATTTAATCCATTTCCTCTGTTAAATAAATAGCTGACATAGAAGGATTAACAATTAATTATCTGTTACATTTGGCAAGATTTCACACTTTTTTTCATCCTTTGTGGTTTCTATGGCAATGTTTTCTGGTAGAACAAATTCTGCATTGGTTTTGACTTTCACATCTACACCTGGAAAGCTTGTATCCACATCTGTTTGTGTGCCACGCTCTTCACAGATAAATGCTACTGTGTCTGTCTGTGTACCTTGATTTTCAGATGCAGGTTTGGCAGACAGTTCATGTAATTGTTGCTCCAGTGATCTGAAATCAGAAAGTAATCAGCAGTGCTTGCAATGGATTACACATTTTTGTTGTACGATAATACTTGACTAGCAACAGATTTATAAAGTGATTTACTTTGAATTGTGAATAATAATGTTTTGAAAATACTCTTCACAATGCCTAAGAATTTTTACATAGATATCACATTGTAAGTACACTGAACACAAAGCAGACTGACTGAACAAACTGTGGGGAGGTGATGCCTGTATATTTGCATGTTCATCTCCAGAACTACTAACTGGATTCTGATAAAATGTGATATCAGAAGTCTACACATACTGGTACTCAGATGATGATGCCTTTTCTAGTATCTCATCACCCTGAGTCTCACCCTGCACCTGTTCTCATGCACAAGACTCAGGTAACTCAATCATTGCAGTGTAATTACTAAATCTGGTGTAAAGGAAATTCCACCATAAAAATTTACGTAAAGTTATAAGGTTCAGGTTTCGAATACCCTCTTCATTTCTCCTCACATAAATGTGATCAGAAGTCTGTAAAAAGATTTTGCTTGGAAAATCTCCAGGAAAAATTCAACTTCAGAGATTAGAAGGTAAATGAGAGGATAATACTAAAACTGATTTCAGGGAAGTGGGACATGAGGGTGCTGACTGAATCCAAATATCAGAAGAAGGAGTATCATGGAGGGTTCCTTGGAACACAGTAGTGGCCCTTAAATCTGTAAAGAGTGTGGGAATTGCCTTAACAATCACATTTCAAGAAAAAGCCTGTGCTGTGGGCTTAGTTAGTTAGTTAGTTAGTTTGGTTAGTTAGTTAGTTTGGTTAGTTGGTTGGTTGGTTGGTTGGTTGTTTGTTTGGTTGGTTGGTTGGTTAGTTGGTTGGTTAGTTGGTTGGTTGGTTGGTTGGTTGGTTAGTCAGTCAGCCAATCAGTTAGTTAGTTAGTTATGTGTGGTTAGCATGTTGACTATTCAGAACAACCAGAAGATTTTACTTGACTTTAAACTCATTAGATAGTAAATTAAAAGAGTCAAAGTTTAAACAAACCTGATAGTTTCATGAGCTTCACACAGGCTCTTGTCCAAAGCGCTGTTTGATGACTGCAGCACAGAAACATGTTCTAATTCTTCCTGCAGCTTCTCTCTTACTTCCTGCTCCAGTTTATGGGAAGTGTTTTGTGCTTGGAGAGCTTTCTGCAAGGCATCATTAAGTTGTGTGCTGCCTTTGGACTCAGCAGCAACAAATTCTTTGATCTCCTGCAAATACTTGAAGGTCTGAAATGGAAAACCATCTTAAGGTTGAATATTACACATGATGAGAGAAGTTTCCATTGAATGGACCCTGAATTACAAGAAATCTCTCTTTACCAGAAAAATTTTCTGGTCTCAAACACAGGGAATGAAAATTACCACAGATGTAAAATTACCATAAACAAAAGTCAGCTAAAAAATGGAAATTTTGAAAATGTTAATTTTAGGCACATTCATAAAATTGCAGAAAGTGACTAATTGCTTTGTCGTGTCCTTCTGTCCGTCTGTGTGACTATCTATTTGTAGCAAACAACCCAGCTCGCACTAGATGGATTTTCATGAAATTTAATATTTGAGTGTTTTTTGAAAATATGTCAGGAAAATTTAAGTTTCATTAAAATCTGACAAGAATAACAGATACTTTACATGAAGATGAACATACATTTATGATCGTACCTCACTGAATTCTTCTTAGAATGAGAAAGGTTCAGACAAACGTTGCCGTGAAAATCAAATCCCACGTTTTATGTTCCATAACTTTTTCGAAAAGTTGTGTCATTTATGAGATTATACAGAATAATACTGTAGAGCCAGGCAGGCTAAAAATGTCAAAATACAGTGCATGCACATTGCATGCTGGATAACTAAGGCTACAGACACACACACTCAGATTATGTAATACTTATTGCTTTGTCATGGCAACAATGGTCATGCAACAACTTAATATTACAAATTTTGACGTTTTGTTGACTGTGCATCTCAGTATATTTATCTCAGTATTTAACCAACTTGATGCACAAAATTTTTGTTTTACAATAAGTTTTATTTCATGCCTCTACATGTTTCGATCACATGTGCTTATCATCAGGAGGTCAAAATTGCATTACACAGCCTCTGGTATCATCACACCTATAGGTGTGATGATACCAGAGGCTGCGTAATGCAATACACCTATAGGTGTGATGATGCCAGAGGCTGTGTAATGCAATTTTGACCTCCTGATGATGAGCACATGTGCTCGAAACATGTAGAGGCATGAAATAAAACTTCTTGTGAAACAAATTTTGTGCATGAAGTTGGTTAAATACTGAGATAAACTTAATATTACGTTTGTACGTACATAGCCTGTCGTGTGAATCTTTTACAAACCCATAAAAATATTCAGCAAGACATTATCATTGTACACATTACAGTACATTAATCCTTAATTAATGTATTTATATTTCCATTATGTTTCATCTGTAATTTTCCACTGCTAACTCAACAGAGTCAAACACTAGATCAAAATAAAGGGCCTGATTGAAGGCCAAGGTTGAGGTATTCAGTTTGTTGGTTGTGCATCTGTAGTGTGAACTTCAGAAATGAACATGAAACACTGTTGAAAAGATGATTGGAAGGCAAGACTGAACTGCTTGGAGAAAGCCTTCTCCATTGATATTTTAAATGTCACATATCACACAAGGACTCCATATCAATTGAACCTTGGCCTTCACTGTGAAAAATGGCATCTAATACTTGAGCTGTAGCATGTTCAATTACAATATGTAAGGCTGTTCAAGGAGCCCTGTGAGATGTAACCAAAATTTTTATTCCAAATTTCATTTAGTTTAAAACTCAATTTGTTAAAGTCCAAAGTGGACAAACTTTATTTCATATATTTCTGCCTGTCTAAAATCTACACCAATCAGTCTTTGGCTGCAGTATATTACAGTTTTTGTTCCTGTATATCTGTATTATGCTACATTTTATTACTGCGAGGCTTATGGAGGCAACGACTAATCAACTAACACAATGTTGCAAGATCTGCTGTCAGAAGTTTATAGTTGCTCAGACAGCTAGAACCCACATGTTCAATTTTATACTCAACGGGTTGAATCTAGCCCACACCCTCACATCCTCTTACTCTGCGATCCATTTTGATGTTATTGTCTGATCTAAGCATAGGTACAGCATTCTCCTTCGATGTTTTCTAATCAAAATTAGACATGTGCCCATATTTCTCATCTTCTCCGTGCATGCTACATGTCCCACCTATTGCATACTCCTTGACTTAATCACCCTAATAATATTTGTGAAAAGTACAAATTATTAACTTCCTCATCATGTGACTACCTCTTTCTCCCTGTTACTGCTCATCTTTAAGGTCCAAACATTCTCTCCAGAACTCAGTTTTCAGATCACTTCAAATCCAAATTCTCACTTAAGATAAGAGACTAAGTCGGTGTCTATACTGAGAAGCTTTCCTTACCTCTGAATCATTATTCCATTCACTGCAGAATTTCACTGGTATTACACTTTTTTCCATTGTCAGTCTCCCTACTTCCGCTGTTAGAAATGAAAATTTGTTATGATCAATGGACACAGTTAATGTAAATTTATTTTAAGACTATAAGGATCTGGCATGGATGAACAGATACACATATCTTGCGTGCCCCTAACATACATACACTTGTACATATGTATATATACAAGCACACATACACAGACACAGGTAGAGGGAGACTCGCAATTTGATAAAGTTACACAGCCAAATTTTAACATCAATATTATGATAATTCCCTCAACAGAATCCATAGTCACATATGCCTAAATTAGTATTTGTCAGGATTTTTCATTTTTTACATTATTTTTGAGGCAAGAAAGATAAACAACAACCTTGCACCATTCACTCTCAACATAACAATATCCTTACATCATCCACACTCATCATAGGATGTACAGCCATTCCATTCATTTTGGGTGGTTTAACTTCCATTGGCCTTTTGCATGTTGAAGGCACTTCAGGACTCTTCCTGTCTTCCCCAGCATTACATTTTATATTTTCCCTTAATTTGTGACTCATCATAGTCTGGTCTTTCCAATAACTGTTAATCTACTTTTTCATTCTTTGAATACCCAAACCTTATTTTGATTTGTGCAAATATGCCTACTCTCAACCTGCACATGTGTCCATATCACAGTATTATAAGTTTTGCCACTTGTCACATGCTTCCTCTACCTCCAAATCTTGTCAAGTGTTCTCATTCATAAACAGTGGCTTAGATCCTTCTTTTAATGCCCAGGATGAGTACCCACAATGGCCACATTCTAACATAAATTATAAACATTTTAAAAAATCACAATTATTTATTGTATTGTAATTAAGATTACTTGAATGCATAAAATCATACTTTTCATTACAATATTTCTTTTGCTGCTCATTCTGCCCCCACCCCACTCCACTCCACCCCACCCCACCACCCCCACCCCCACCCCAGCCATCATCAAAAAACTAATCTCGTTCCTTCATACAAGTATAATACATCCATTAAAAAAACTGTCTTTCAACTGTACTTTCATGCAAGATATTGAATGTCTTGTTTCCAGAAACAAACCTCTGAGTGCAACCACCTCAGATTCATATTTCTTCTGCTGCTCTGTGGTTTTCTGCAGCATGCTGTGGAAATGAGAATGAACCTCCCGCAAACTAGCACCCATCTTCTCCGCCACTTCACATGTCCTCTCCAGCCGACTGTGATCTTGATCCAGTTTCTGCATTTCACTACAAGAATAACAAAACACATGATATGGCACAATCACGAGTAAATTTCCCATATCTCATCTTGAGACATACTTCTTGTAAACAGCATCAGATGATGAATAAAGATGTATCTTGGAAGTTTTTAGGTTTTCACAGTGGTGTAGCTGAGGTTTCAAATCTACTGGAACATGAATCTGCATCACTAAGTAATGGGATCCCATGTGATCCTGAGACAATAGTCGTCATTTTCAGATTGCATATAAATATCACCATTGCTGCATACTGTTTCATAATTCTATTAATCTTCCTTCAACCCTCTTCATACAGAACATACTACCAGACTCTATCATGTTATATCAAAACAGCACTGAACAAAGTGTTATTTTATATTATGGTATGACCACCCAGGAAGTGAAGCCAGTATGCAACAGGCATGCTGTCAAGCCCTATAGAAACAACAAAAAATGAATTAACCTTCAAAAAGTTGTTCCTTGGATGCCAAAAAAAAATTGTTTTCAAGCACAAAGGCTGGAAGCAATAATTGATATGTGAGTATTTTTCAACATGTAAGTCAGAAAACGGTTAAAAACAAATACCCTAAAATGTCACTATATTGCTCAGGAAAATAATGCAATATATCTTAAGATAGCAGCTCATGAGTATGTTAAGTGGATTGGTTGACTCAGAAAATGATCCAGTGGCTGATTCCATGTGACTTAAAATTTCTTTTACAACCACATGACTATTGACTGTTGAAGGGAGACCAAGTTCATTATGTCTGATGCTAGATACAATTACTTCTGTAGTACATAGAAAAGCAAGTCATTCTTCACTGTATGTCAATGCTGACCTTTTGACCTCCTCCACAGCTGTCCTTATCTTAGCCTCCAATTTGATGCTGTTTTCCTGGAACATCTGCTGACAGCGCAGTTGTCCCTGCAGCTCTTCGACCTGTTGATGCAAGGTCAGATTCTCTAGCTGCAACCAACAAAAGCAGGATAATGTGTGATGCCGCCTGAAAAACTGGAATATTGGTGAACCATTAAAAACTGTACAAAACAAGCAGCCAGTAGCCTGAACTTAGCAGAAGCCAAAGCTTCATTTTTCCTTTCATTTGCAACATGGTGAAACCTTCTAAGTTCTTGTAGTGTGGAAATTTGTATTATTCATAATATAATACTATAATTTTGATTCATTGTTGAAGGACAGTTTCATTCTATGGAATTTCTGGTGTTTGGTACAACTCTGCATGTGTATGTGGGCAATGCAGAAACTTATCCACCTCAGCAAGAAAGCGACTAGATAAAGTTTTCCTTGTGTACTCGCCATAAAGGCGCAAGGGGGGTAAAAACATAGATGCAATCTTTCTAGCTTCGGCAGTTACATGGAAGTGAGTGATCAGCTTTGCATCTCGGCTACTCTACCCCGGGAAAAAGAGTTCCTCATACAAATTAAATAGGAGGCTGTTTGGGTCATAGTATCCCGTGTGGTGGTGTCGAACAAGAATAGCCCCAATGTTGTCCATGCGTGTAGTAAGAGGTGACTAAATTGGATAGCCAGTGGACGGGGGTATAGCTGGACCACTCTGTCTCCGGGGGGCATAAATACGAAGGCTTGATCCACCAGTCTGTGGTTGGGCGTGAGGCTGACTCCCTCACCCTGTAAATCAACTCCTGTCGAAAAACACCACGAGGTGCAAGCTAGACGGAATGAGTAGAAGACCCAGCAAGAATAAATGCATACGAGTTTGAACCTGGAATATAGTTACATTATACAGAACTGGTCCCTTAAAGAATATGATCAATAATGTTCAGAAATAACATTCACAAATCCATATAGTAAAAGTAAGGTATGACGATCTCCTACAAGGTGGAAGGGTAGTGCTGAAGAAGACGTTAAAACATTGTAATTAACAACTGGAAAAGCCGAGGCAGCGAACAGAATGGAGTTCAGAAGCGTCGACGGGGCGATCGTGGCTGGAACCAGGCTGTAGCAACAATATAATGATGATGGTGGTGATGGTGATGATGACGACAACGGGTGGGTCATAGGGCCGGTCTGGACACTTTGGGTAAGGCAGAAATTTTTTTTTCCTGTCGGAACTCGATCTGCGGTTCCTCAGACCTCCTGCCCTTAGCCTAGCCACTCAGAAGTACAGTAACATGTTTTGTGTGATCATTTTGCAACACACAGTTAAGTAGATGAGCTGGTAGTGGCTACATGCTCTAATGAGTCACGTCAAACCATACGCTCACTGCCTGTCACCGTCGCACGGATCGTGACAGCACTGGTACTGAGAATTAAGTAAAATGCATATGTGAATGATTAATAAACGCATGCCGTCAAAATTGTTTCGTGTGTGGCTAGCGTGGCTTGTGTCTTTATCTGTGGAGTTAACTGAGCTAACTACATATATGATTCATGAACATCTCCGAAACAAAATAAGATTAAACTAAGGCAATTTAGAATATGTTTTAAATATTCTGTGGGGTACGCAGAGACATTTCTAATGGCCCAACGCATCAATCTAGACTTAACGTGTCGTGTGACGGCAGACAGAAGAGTGATCACCGCTGTGGCGCTTTACCGTGAGTTGGGGTCCACGCGTTTTAGTTCAGTGCATGGCAGTTGCTGGTCGATCACCATATTTTTAAGAAGTGTGCTGGAAGTGACCTCCTTCAGGTCGCAGACACGTATCGGATCGAGCGAACACTTTGCTCAGTGCACACCAGCGGTCTGCTGGTGCGGCACAAAACACTGCACTCTGAAAGCTCTATTTTATATCCTCTTCTGCACGAGGATTACTACCGTACACTCATTCTTCATCGTGTCCCACAAGTACATGCAAACATCGCCCAGCTCCATATTTGGCGACCGAGGAGGCCACAATACCCTGTTTATTTTGCCGTCATCAAATAACCCCACGTAAACACAGCATGGACTTGCCGAAACAATTATTACTGTCTCTCAGGTGTTCAGAAAAGGCTGTCATGACGTGTTACGTATTGGGGTGAATTTCTGGCCGCAGAAGGGCCCGCTAATCGTACGTATAGTTACTCTCATAACGAAAATTTCGTGTCATCCCGTGCACGCATTGAAGGCATATGGAGGAAGCGAGGTAGGCCTACAGCTCCACACACCCTGAAGTTATGAAGTACATGGAAATAAGTGGCCAGCTGCACGCTCCGGCCGCTTTGCCTCCGGGGAAAGACCCGTATATGGATACAGAAATGCAGCAGTTTTTTTTTATTTCCTATTCATGGTGCAGTGTCCATTTGTCTTGCAATGAGGAGAAGGGTTTTCTTCGAGGTATTTTCAGTCCAGTACCAATTTCAACCAGTTTTTTCTTCAGTTAGCACTTATCTTCTATGAGTTCTGTTACTGTCTAACATGAAACATGTTGGTCCAATTTCGCGAATGTGTAAACTGTTTTGCTATATAGGAGAGAAGCATCTGACAACATTTGTCCGCATGCACAAAGACAATTTTGCAGTAATTGTGTTTACACATCACACCAAAACACGCGATGCTCCAATCGAAACCGAGTTGCAACTGCAGATGACGCATAGATATGTCTAAACCTCTGCGAGAAGCAATCTCTGCGTATAACATAACTGACCTGATGAGAATGTGCATTTGTCTTCTAATATAATGGCATTGTGGCTGAAGACAAGAATTTTACTTCATTATGGCACCAACACTGTTTCAAACATTACGTAACAATGATTATACTTGAAAAAATCTATACACGAATAGTGCCGGAATTAAGACACTAATTTGCCATGCCAAAGTTCATGTTTACTGAGCTCTCCAATTCTAAGTTAATATGCAATGCCTGAAATAATGGTTATGTAGCATATTCTTATAATTAGAAGTAATAACACCTAATCCCTCAAGTGCTTCGAACTGGATACAGAAAATATCCGAAATTATAAACCAACGTTATAATTTATACTGCTCTATTTTGACCCTTCATTCTGTCATTGTTTTCGGTACACGATGAATGGCAAACTACTCAAGGATTTGGACATCAAATACAAAGATGTCTTTACACATTCCTTGTTCACATCTCCCCGTCACACACGTGGTTAAAATCTTTCTTTAATTACTGTCAAGAGACCGCACAATAAAGGAGAATATTTTGCAATGTCCAACTAATTATTGCCATTTTAAAAAATGAGATGCGTTTGACAAAATCTATACACTTTTCGAATATTCGTCCCCAAGCATAGTTTGACAAGTAACACCACTTAGCTCCCACCTCATAAATTTGCTCAGACAGGACTTGGATATTACTCACGGGCGCACTAGGATAGCCTGTGCTGTTTGTTGAGAGTTAATCAGTTCTTAAACTATCATATGGCGACTCACACAGATTTATCACAAAGATGGTTGTTGTGCTATCAGAAAACTAATATATACCAATTTTTTTTGGTGTTTTGCTGACCGTACATCTCAGCATAATCTTAGTAATTAACCAACTGAATGCACAAAATCTTGTTTTATAATAAGTTTATTATATGCCTTTACATGTTTCGAGCACTATTAGCTCATCATCAGGAGGTCAAAATTGTATTATACAGCATCTGGTATCATCACACCTGTAGGTAGCCGTCCCGTGCACAGTCCTCTCTCAACTTGTGCACGGGACGACTGCCTACAGATGTGACGATAGCAGATGCTGTACAATACAGTTTTGACCTCCTGATGATGAGCACATAGTGCTCGTAACATGCAGAGGCATATTATAAAACAAGAATTTGTTCGTTAAGTTGGTTAATTACTAGGATAATATATACCATTTAAAATCACACTGGCTAATGTTAGGTCAAAATGTAAGTCCGAAATATTTGACAGATCCTAAATATACTCTAAATATACTGACCAATTTGCAGATAATAATAATAATAATAATAATACAAAAATGTTCAGCGATTTCATTCTTGCTCCTAAACACGACAGTACCTGACAAGAATGTGTCTGGTCCTTGAGGCAGTCCCTTTCGCGGACGGCCACCTCCAATTCGATTCGCAGTCGGGATAGTTCAGGTGAAGCAGCTGCCCGTTGCTCACCACACTGCTGTACCGCCTCCACTGCTACCTGCAGCTGCAAGCGCATTTTCTGGGACTCGCGACGCTCAGCTTCCAGCATGCGTTCCAACTCATGCTGTTTCCCTATCATGCCCTCTAGGTTCAGGCGGCATTCATCCAGCAACCTCTGATTGATAATATACCACGAACACGTTATCATTATACCTTATGCATGCAGTCAAAGCTCGATATAGCCTCCCCTGGTATAGCGCCGACCTATTATACAGCATTTCCATTGAAGGCCACAGATTGCTGTGAACAAACAGGGGGGCTGTGCCGGGAATCTAAGAAATGCGGGCTGGACATCCGAAGACTCGTTCGATCCCCGGCAAAGACAAGAGACATAGCTCTTCTCCAAAGTGTCTGGACAGAATCTGGGCCCAGCCACCCACGTATTCAATGGATGCGGGGGGTGGAGACCACTGTCCCACGAACTTTCGAAAGAGCAGCAAGAATGTTACCCACTCGACAGTGACCTTCAGTCACCGTCTTGTAACTTCAGGTTTCTGAGATCCAGCCTGCGCAGAACCTTGTTCTCATACACCCTCAAAATATGATTCCCCTAACTGAAGAATAAAAAAACAACTAGATGCCACTTATTATTTTATTGCACTTCTTATAGGCTCAACATGTTTCGGGCATTACTATGCCCATCATCAGGAGCTCTTGACTATGATGTTGATTACCACATTGGTCGTTTCGTTCTTGGTTTGCTGTATGTTGGAGGTTAGGTGCGGTTAAGCTGGAGTAGTGTCTGGGCTGCAATAGTGTTATTCCCGAAGTATTTTATAACTTAATCAGGTATACACACAATAGTACTAACTGACTGTGTTTATTGCCTTTTCCGGTAGAACTTCAACGTAACCTAAATTATGATTTTGTATGTATGTATATGCTCGTGTGTGTGTGTATATATATACACGAAGGTAAGTCATTAAATAACAGAAATTTTATAATAACTTTTTTACAAGAGTACTTACAGAAATTGTTTGTGTCTTATTTTTCGATATAGTCCCCCTGCTTCGCAACACACTTGGTCCACCTGTCCACAAGCTTCCGGATGCCCTCTAGAAAAAAGCTTTTTCGCGTGGCCTTTAACCAACTTTGCACCGCCTCCATTACCTAGTCGTCATCTGCAAACTTGTGGCCCCGCAAATTTTATTTCATAGGTCCAACCAAGTGAAAATCCGATGGCGCCAAGCCCGGACTGTGTGGTGGACGTTTCAACACCTCAAATTTCAGATCAAGTAATGTATTAACTGTATGCGCAGCCGTATGGGGACGGGCATTGTCGTGAAGCAGCAGTACTCTTTTTGAGAGAAGTCCCCGGCATTTCGATCGTATCGCGGGCTTCAACTCGTTCACTAGCATGTCACTGTATCGAGCACCAGTCACAGTTTGACCCTTTACCTGAAAATGCACCAATATATGGCGATTGACATCCCAAAAGATGGTCAGCATGAATTTCCCAGCGGAAGCCTGTGTCTGGAATTTTTTGTTGGCCGGAGACGACGGGTGCTTCCACTGCATCGATAGTCTCTTACTCTCTGGTTCCTTATTGGTACACCCAGGACTCGTCTCCTGTCACAGTTCGATGGAGAAAAGCATCTCCTTCACAAGCATGACGGTCCAAATGCTCCTGACAAATCGTCTGCCGTGCACGCTTGTGATCATCGGACAACTGCCTTGGGACACATCTGCTACACACTTTCCTATACCCGAGGTCATTATGGACAATATTGTACGCAGAGCCATGACTCACGTTGAATGCTGCGGCAATTTCATCAACAGTGACTCGCCTGTAGTCACGGATTCGCTGCTCGACCTGCTGTTTCATTGTCTCACTTGCCACGCTAACTGGTCTCCCACTCCAGTGTTCATCACTGACATTTTGTCGTCCGTTTCGAAATCTTTCCACCCATTCATACCCTCTCCCCTGACCCAAACAACTGTCTCCATACTGAACCTTCATTCATCTGTAGATTTCAGCAGGTTTCACACCCTCTGACCACAAAAAACGAATAACGCTTCGTTGTTCTTCCACGGTGCAAGTTGACAGTGGAGCGGCCATGTTGTACGACCTACTGCGCAGGTTCAAACTGCTTGATCGTCACGACCCCATTATGACGTATTGTTAAGGAGCCATTCTGTGTCCCGAAATCAGATTTTTCCTTGTGCATAATTTTTTATGCACTTTAGAATAGCATTCCTGTTATTTAATGACTTTCCCTCGTGTATATATATATTGTTGTACATAATTTTAAAATACTGCTTTTAACCATCCACCAATATTTTATATACATATTCTTCAAGGCTAGTGACATTCAATATGACCAATCTAGAATTTTAAATTATACATTAGTATTAATAGCAGCGTATTTTACTCATTGCAGTTAATCAATACCAGAAGCTGTAATTACAGCTGTACGAGCTCCTGATGATGGGTGTCAACACCCGAAACGTGTAGAGCTGCCTACAGAAATGTAATAAACTGAATAAGTCGTATCTTGTTGGACAATTATTAAATTCGAGGTATAGTTTCATTTAAACACACATTAATCAATTTAGCTATACGTAGGCCTTGTTATACGTCCGTTATTTTTATGCCTTTTTTTCCTTGAATGTCCCTTACCAACTTACACTTCTTAATTTACGCCTTATCATTATCGGTTTAACGTCCTTCGGCAGGTTACGTTCCAGTAAGCTAAGCCCTTGTTTCTGATAGGGATATCATTTTTTATTTACGCCCACTTATTCATGCACACAACTAGGGCGTAAAACAAGGCTTTGGTGTAGTTACAATGACATACTAATAACACAAAATCATCCTACTTTACGCGCAGGCTTTTGGAGCCCAGTTACTTAACTGTCCCATTCCAATTTTTGTGTACTGCTAAAAACAGACTGTCGCAAACACATACATCAGGCGAAATTATTGGTGTGTTCTTATTATTAGATGTTCAAATAGGATATTGGAGGGTAAAACAAATTCTGAATTGAATCAGAGCAAGAATGTAATAAATGTAATTTCCTCTTAATTTCACCGTCAGTGTTCTTTTGACTGGCTATTTCTATTGTCAAACCAATAAGCTGTACACATTGCTCGAATATTTACCCTCTTCATGTTCAGTTCGTGAACCACTTCCATTAATCTTCTCTCAAAGGAGAGAATCTCAGGCTGCGAGAGAAATTCCTTATGATCTTGTTCCATCCTTCGAGGGCTGAAACAAACCGACATTCAGGTACTAAAGTGCTGTGCAGTATATATAAATACATACAGCACTGGAAAAGAAATAGCCAGAAATTTTAGTGCCGCTACAACTCTTCTTCCTTCAACCAGATACTTATGAAACTTAAGTAAATACAATTCTCTTTTTCTATGAACGTAAGTGTTTACCTCACAAACACAGATTAAGCCGAACTTCTGAGAGAATTTTGTTATACCAAAAATGTTACAGTATCTGGACCTAAAAAAAAAAACAAAGGAATTGGGCATTTTAGAATAGCACAGAATTACAAAAATTGTGAGTTATACAGAGAAATTACTGTTGTTAGAATATAAAAATCTATGACGCTGCGCTATAGTCGACATATAACTAGGAAACAACCTCAAAGTTTAGAAATGTATCAATTTCGTTTGCATTTGTTAATTTATACGAAAACTTCCACGCATAATCGGTGTGTATCTACCGTCGTACCAACTTTCATATTCCAGACTACAACAATTCATTAATTATCGCTATAAAACGAAAAATTAGAGTATATTAATTTTATATAACCACATATTCATTATTTTGCGTTCCACAGAAACTAGCCCTGGTTGAATATTTTTTTACAAATTACTGTACATAATTTTAAGGCCCTACATTATGCAGCATTAGCTGCACTCCAATCTCGTAAGTTGGTATATCTGTTGTTTTTGTCGTTGTTGTTCGTGTTCTGGTTCTGTTTATGATTGTGATTATAATTATGCTGTTATTATTATTATTATTATTATCATCATCATCATCAGCTATGCACAAGAAACTAAATTAATATATGCCAGGTTCGGACGGACTTCAGTTACAAATTACAGGACCAAATTTCACAAAATTTGGGTTATTGGTTCAAGTAGTGGAGGTCGAGACACATGTAAACAGCGTGGTAATTTCAGGTGTCAAACTAATTCTCCGGGACCCAGTTCTCCTTCAGCAGATCCTCAGTACATACTCCGCCTATTATACCTCTTCACAGAAGCCCACCAACGTTGTCCATCCTCAGCTAGATAAATCCAGTCCACATCACCTAATTCTACTTCTTGTAGATCTATTTTAATACGAGTATTACACTTCCATCTAAGCCTATACTTTCAAAGTGGTCTCTTTCCTTTAGGTTTCCACCCAAAATGCGGTATACATTTCATGTCTCTCCCACGGATGCTGAATAAACTACACACCACATCTTCGTTCCTATTATCATCCTAACTACACGTACGCTTAGTCAAGAGTGCGTCCCTCTTAGGTCTACAAATTCCACCTCGGCATTCTGTTCTCTAACATTCCCAGTCGATATTTTCTCGTTTCACATCCCTATATAAAATGTAATATTCCAGCTTTATACGCCTTTCGACATTTTGCTTGAGGAAGGTAAGTAAGCTAAAAGCAGACATAACAATTGTTCATCTAAAGAACACTTCACTCAAGCCATAATCATTTCTTGTTTCCGGCTCAACGAATTTTCTAATATGTCACTAATTTATTCATGATGTTTTTCCAATTACTTCTGTTTACCACAATATTTCTAGGGCATCTCCACCAATTTTGCACTCAAAGTTAAAAATACGCTGACAACCATAAGAAAATAATTTGTTTTCGCGATTGTAGGATTTTAGAGAGAGCCCCCTTCAGCACTCTCGCAATATTTATCAAAATTTGCATCAATTGCTTTTTATCCAGATGAGGGGTTTAGGATTTTGACAAGAACGCGGGTAGTCGAGCTTTGATGTGCCATGGCAATTTAATCAAAAAGGGCGTCGCAGGTCGAACCGGGTGTATAAAAATGCAGTATTTCAGTGGACCATCCTGCTACACTACAGCCGAAAACTGGCGACAGTCTGTGCTTCGGAGGGTCTGTTGTGTGTTCCGTACTTCATTCAACGATGCTGTATCACGTAGTGATCATGGCCATCACTTTAATCAGAGTAGGTCTACGAGCCTCAATAACGTTGGATACTTCCAAAGCACATTATTCCTCTGGATTGACAGACTTCAATATCATCAGGGGTGTGGCAGGCGGTAGGAAATCCTGTCGAAGCCAGACCTGTCAAACTGTACTTCTAGCTTCTTGTATCTGCACAGCATATTTACCGTATAACTCCGCTAATATTTCTTATTTTAATAGTGGATACATTACAGTGTGATTCGGGAGGACATGTCAGTATTGTAAAAAAAAAATTCATATTAACATGTGTCTAATCCTAAATGTTTACCGGCATGCAGCTGTTTGAATCTCCAGACCTCCCTTAGATTTGTGTTTGTAAGGCTGGATAAAGAGCGAAGTTTACCATATAAAATACATACACAAGGCGAATCGCTTGCTCGCATTTTGGATGTTGCTGCCCGCATAAAGAAGCTTACAGGTCAACTCACGACAAACAACACGCGATCTTCGCACACGATTTGCTACGTGCATTAAAGTTGACAATGGAGATTTTCGAACATTTATTGTCAACTGTAACAAACTTATAACTTCTGTATAACGAATGTTCATTTTAAAAATTAATTAATAAATATTAAAATATAATTAACAGTAAGAAATTTCTCTTTATTTATTAATATTCACAACGATTTGTATTTGTAGACTCAAACAGCTCTAGTTCGATGTTATGCTGACCGCGCACCCCAGTGTAATCTTAGTAATTAACCAACTTAATGCACAAAATCTTGTTTTATATTAAGTTTATTATATGCCTCTACATGTTTCGAGCACTATGTGCTCATCATCAGGAGGTCAAAATTGTATTATACAGCATCTGTAGGTGGCCTTCCCGTGCACAGGTTGAGAGAGTCCTCTTTCAACCTGTGCACCGGACGACCACCCTCAGGTGTGATGATACCAGATGCTGTATAATACAAATTTGACCTCCTGATGATGAGCACATAGTGCTCGAAACATGTAGAGGCATATAGTAAACTTAATATAAAACAAGATTTTGTGCATTAAATTGGTTAATTAGTAAGATTAATCTCTATCTCGGTAACCATAAAGAATGAGACAAATGTTCATGTGAACTTTTTCTCACAATAACTGATGTCAACTCCTAAAATACTAGCCTTTCCTCCTGAATCACCCTGTATAGTGCCACCACCACATAGCTTGTATAGGCCACATGAGACGCATTTTATCTTATTTCTCTAATTATTCTCCTGTATCAAATGCAGAGGTTATATACAGTCGAATGAATTGTGTGCTGCACAAATGCTAGCCAGTGACTTTTGTGGAAAGGGACCCGCACGGTCCAATTCAATGTTTTATGCCGGCATTTCGCCACAAGGACAGATAATAACGAGTCCAGCTGCATTTGGTAGCAGTTCCACTGAAGATGTTCCATCAGAGCACAAACCCAACACACACTTAATGTGTTACCGGTTAGCTGGCTTGCCTTTTGTTACTTTATAATGGTTACGTGTCAGAGTGGTAAAAAGCAAGGTGCAATGTAGATGGCAATTACAAGAGAAAATTCTGTAATTACGGCAATAGTAATGATTTCGTAAATATTTTGCCTTCAGTGACTCACAACATACATAGGCGTAATTTGGGGGGTGCATGGGAACGAGACAAATCCTCCTCAAAATTTTTTTCTACCTAAGAATAGATTTTTGGTTGCTGAGTTGAAGATAGTCAAACAAAAAGTAACACAAATATTTTCTAAACGATTACTTGGGTGGTGTACAGACAGAAGAAAGATGAAAAATTTGTGTTTTGTGAGACACAGAAAAAAGACATTTGAATCGCCCTTTTACGAAGGACGACAGGCGCTGTATATTCTCTGTGCTCTTTGCCTAAGGTCATTGCACATTAGGGACTCGTTAAAACAAATATTCCACCTCTTGCTCATTGTACATTGACTGGTTCAAATGAATATTCCCCATATTTCTAACTTGACTCCTTCGTAAATTAAAGCTATTAATACCCACAGTCGACTCTGCTCCGCCCCCCCCCCCCCCCCCCCCCCCCACACCCCACCG
>Ga0131853_10009242_pt1 | contig 18017 bp, 15 predicted proteins | sample TergutLab28metaG_FD_92764 | JGI IMG/M metagenome (GOLD analysis project Ga0131853, IMG submission 92764) | Labiotermes labralis P1 segment gut microbial communities from Petit-Saut dam, French Guiana - Lab288 P1 (version 2) (version 2) | ecosystem: Host-associated > Arthropoda: Insects >... | reverse complement strand
GTAGTAGTAGTAGTAGTAGTAGTAGTAGTAGTAGTAGTAGTAGTAGTAGTAGTAGTAGTAGTAGTAGTAGTAGTAGTAGTAGTAGTAGTAGTAGTAGTAGTAGTAGCAGTAGTAGTAGTAGTAATTGTTGTTGTAGTTGCAGTAATGGTAGTACTATTAGTGGTAGAGTAGTAGTCGTGGTATTAGTAGTAGTAGAAGTGGTGATGTTGGTAGTAGTAGTAGTAGTTGATGTTGTTCTTGTAGTAGTTGCAGTAATGGTAGTAGTATTAGTGGTAGTATTAGTAATAGTCGTGGTATTAGTAGTAGTAGTGGTAGTAGTAGTAGAATTGTTAGTAGTAGTAGTAGTAGTAGTAGTAGAAGTAGTATTGGTTGTGTTGTAGTAATAGTTGCAGTAATGGTAGTAGTAGTGATGGTGGTGGTGGTAGTAGTAGTAGTAGTGGTATTAGTGGTGGTGGTGGTAGTAGTAGTAGTAGTAGTAGTAGTAGTAATGGTGGTGGTGGTGGTTGTGTTGTAGTAGTAGTTGTAGTAATGGTGGTAGTGGTGGTGGTAGTAGTATTAGTAGTAGAAGTGGTAGTAGTAGAAGTAGTAGTTGTTGTTGTAGTTGTAGTTGTTGTTATAGTAGTTGTAGTAGTTGCAGTAATGGGGCAGTATTGGTGGTGGTGGTATTATTATTATTATTATTATTATTAGTAGTAGTAGTATTAGTAGGAGTAGCAGCAGCAGCAGTAGTAATAGATATGAATTCGCTCCTTTGCACACCATGAAGGCACAGGGAGGAGTACATTGTAATTCTACTCATTCTCGGCCTCGGTACTGATGAAGGCGAGTGGTCAGCTGAAATCCCCGATCGCTTTGCCCCTCTGGAAGAGCCGATTGCCCACTGAATTAGAAGCTTTATTGGCTGCATAGCCCGTCTGGAATCTTTGGAGACGGGAAATCGAAACACGATTCGTCGGTTTTCCAGCACGTAGCCCAGTCACTTTACCGATTGATTTGCAACGGCTGCAGTAGTTATGTTATTCTGCCTTTCACATTTATAATTTACTTAGAGGCGTTGTGACTAACACAGCTTATGTAGATCAGAAAGATAAACGGATTAATAAATAAGGCAATGGAATTGACGTGGAATTACGCGGCTATGGTTTAAATTAACCCCCAAATTTGCCTGAAAGAACTGAGTGAATGTACGAAAGTTTCGTAGCAACCAATATTAATAATAATAATAATCGGTTGGAAAGAAATTTGAGTGCAGTACAATAAAATAAATATAAATATATCTGTGTTGTTTGTGCGAAGGGCACAGGGGAATTGCAAGAGCAGGAGGTTGTGTCTGTGCTTCCGCATATTTCAGTTCCGAGAATAATTAAAGAAATATTTTGTTATTCAGTTTGCATACTGAACATTGCGTGGCGAACTTACTTTTGGCTCTCTATATGTGCAATATAGCGCATTTTTCCCCGCGAAACGGTAACTGATTTGTACTGGTTGTTTAAAAAAGGCATAAAAGGCGGAAATTGATGCATGATATAAAATGTAAGTTTTAAATCTCTAACCTGCCAAGAAGACACAAAGGAAGAGTAGTTGTTTCGCTTTACTCTTCCTTTAACTTCGGCGCTGGATTGGGCTGGGTGCTTAATGACACGCCCAGACCGCCTTACGCCCCGAGAATGAAAAGGTACCCCTTTTATAAGAGGAAGGATGAGCCCTAAGTCCGGTCTGAACGGACGAGGAAAATCTCGCCCCCATCTGGACACGATCCCCGAATTGTTCATTCTGTAGAGTGTCGCTATACCTACTACGCGACCCTGAACCGTGTTGCATAATAAAAGACTGTAAATACGTAACAAAAAATTATATGACTGCTTTACATGTACATCCTTTTGAAACAATAGCCTTTTATGAACAATAAATAAACACCAATACCAATAAGCAAATAAAGCGTATTCACTTCGTGTACTTCTCATAATACTGTACATAGAAAATACCGTACTTCAGCAGAAATCTAACTAAATAAACCTATTTGAATTATTTACTACACCGTTTAACATCGATTTCAACGTGTGTAAATGTTAGTGACCAAATATTTCACCTCCATTGAGAACCGTTTAATTACTCTATGACCAGAACAAATATAACGGACTGGTCTAAATAATTAAATAATATTTTTGAAGCTTTAATCCGATAATGTCCTTTTCAAACTCGTTGCAATTTGAATAAATTACATAATATAAGTGTTTATGCACATTAGCGAATGTTATTTGATTACTATGTTATTTAACGGCAGTTTCCAGTAGTAGAGTGGTTATACATCGCCTAAAAAGGCGCGAAATTTATCGTGAATGGCGAAGAGGAAAGAATTTGTGAAGTTGACTCGTGGGTTGCTGGGAAGTTCTCTGTCGAATATTTCTCTGGACGGATTGAACAAACACACTTAATACAAACAGACCGTGATTTAAACCTGTACTTACAACGTAAAGTATAAAGTGTAAAGTTTTATGGCTAAACTAAACTGAACCTTTATTTAAAGAATGTAAAATTACATGCACGAAGAAATTGAAGTCTTCCGCGATAAGACGCCATGTCGATTAGTGAGGAGGTACCTGCGTTTCGAAGGAGTTCGCTTCCTCAATTTTCATGGTATAAGCCAGTGTCATCATCTCAAATCATGGTTCCGCGGAACCCTATGATTCGGCAGAACTTCTTTAGGGGTTCAATAATAAATTGTAGAATAAATATACAACATTTTGTGTTTTGAAATAACCATGAAAAATCTCAAGTATCATTCGAGAGAGAAAAAAATGCATAATTTTTTTTACAAAATAAGTTCCTATGTTCATTCATTTATAGACTATATTTTGCAAGTAATCTTCTTTACAGTAATTTGGAAGTAATGTAATTTCCCTTCCCGCTGTCAGCTATAAATGGGTCCTCGACGTTTTCTTAGGTAAGGGTCCTTCGGAATAAGAAATATTATTTTATGATTTCCTCCACGGATGAAAGGTAGGGAACACTGGACTAGCAGTCGAAGACCTACTTTGTAATGCTGTTTAGGGAAATGTTCATTGTTTACTTCGGGAATCACGTATGAAATATACAAGTGAGGTGTGTCAAAAATGGTGTAGTTCCTTTATGTTACAGCAAGTCTTATTGGACTTGAAATGTTTAAAGTAACAGGAAGGGCAATGTACATCATAAAAGTCGTAAGATTTAAACTTGAAAAACCTGCCGTTTTGGGTAAATTATCGAATATTGTTCTTTCATTAATTGAGACAAAACACAAAGGACGTAAAACTTATACTTTCTTACGTCGAATATATTATTAATTACACAGGTATAGTTGTGTTGCAACTATCTTTTTTTGTCCATGTAAGGTATGATATTAGTTATATGTATCGCCTCTTTAATATAAAAATATTCCTTGTTTTTTATCTTAGAGTTTCCTGTCATTTCTCTGTTTTAATTTGTTCTGACTCCAAAGGGCAGTTATTTTCCTAAGCAGTACTAACTGGTTCTTGTGTGGAGTGGAGACGCACTGTGTTCCTGTCAGGCAAGAATTGAATTTCTTAAGTAACACTTGGCTGAACCTGTTGCTTCCAAGCATTAACACATTAACTCATTCACACATTGAGATGTATTTGTTACCGATTTTCTTCCAATTTGACCTAAAGATATAGTGAACCATTGCATGTTCTTATTACAGCGTATCCACTGCACTATATGTCTCGTTGTCTTACTGTTTAACCTTTTGGCGTCGGAATTATTTTTTTTATTTTAGCACACCCTGTATATAAAATGTGAATAATACATGAATTAAATATGTTAGAATTATGAAACAAACTGGATTTTGAAGAGAAAAAAACGGACAGTATGTGCCATGTTTAAAATATTCAGTACCTATATTTGTTGAATAAATATATAAATTGAAACTTTAGAGCTTAGCGGTGCGGTACGATCACTATAGTTGATATTAGGTGTCAAAAGGTTAAACTCACGTATTTACTGCTATTCCAAACAAACGGAAGGATTCAAATTACTGCTGAAGGACGTTGAAGAACGTTTCGGGCTATCTAGTAAACTCTTCTCCTCTCGCACAGATTTTTCCATCATTTCTATAAACGTTGTTCTATGCCTTCATTAAAAAGTGAATGCCCCTGAACAACAACAAGCTCTTGTATCCAGGCGAGCAAATAATATTTTGAAACTTACTGTAGTTACGTGATAAAACATTAATAATTTGTGTAGGGAGTAAATATTAGTCTTGTTTTGAATTTACTTGCTTTTCGAGACTGTATTGCACACAAGGCAGGCACATAAACTTCGTGCGTGGCTGCACTTGCAAAGGGAGAGCTTTATAAATGGGAGATCTGTACCTGCTAAAATGTTAAATTTTGCTTGATAAGTTCAGGTTTCCTGCAATAGTCTCTTTGTCTCATTTTTAACATGTTTGGAGTAATTAGGATGTGTAAGAATTAAGAATTTAGAATGTCTAGCGAGCAAATTTACAAAAGTAAAACACTGAAAAAACCGGTCCCAGTGGTCGCCCGGTCTAAGGTGTAGGTCTACGGCCGCTCGCCCGCTGGGGTTGTGGGTTCGAATCCCACCGGGGTATGGATGTTTGTCTGTTGAGAGTGTTGGTGTGTTGTCAGGTAGAAGTCTTTGCGACGAGCTGATCACTTGTCCAGAGGAGTCCTACCGACTGTGGTGCGTTGTTGTGTGATATCTAGAAACCTCGTGAATGAGGAGGCCATGGCTCACTGGGGGCTGTTGCGCCAAAAACAAACACAACATTGAAAATATTTTGGTTCACTTGACTTCGGAAAAAACACTAAATCTTTAAATGTAAAAGAAAAAATGTTCTAAAATCTACCAAGTAGCCTCGGTCATAAAGAAGCCAAGCGATGTACACATATCGTAACATTGACGCGCTTTCGTGCAACCACTGTTGAAATGGAAATTAAACAAGTATTACGTATTCTGAGTGGTGTTTGTAACCTTGGGTATCAAGCATGCAACACGCATGCGTCATATTGCTATCTTTGGCCTGTCCGGCTCTACAATATTTTTCTACATTAACTCGTAAACAACACGAGATTTTAACATAAAATTTGTGTTTTCAGTTTCTCTAAAACTCTGAAATATTTCTCATTCTAATAAGAAATTAATGAGATATGATTAAAAATGTAGATTGGTCTTCATGTGAAGTACCCGTTATTTTTGTAAGATTTTAGTGGAAATTGAATTTTCTCGACAAATTTTCGAAAAATACTCAAATATAAAATTTCACGAAAATCCATCTAGTAGGAGTCGAGTTCTATGCGGACTGAGAACAGACGGAGTCAGACGGACAGACATGACGAAGGTAATAGTCGCTTTCTGCAATTTTGCCAACTCACCTAAACACCAATCTCTTAATCTTATACAAGGCAAAAGTCGCAGGTTGTTCTGAGATCCTTGCACAACATATACAAGCAAACTGAGAACCAAGTAGAAATTTTGTTTATTATTAACCCCCTGGTACGTAAAGTAACCGCTAGGCTCTAAAAGCTTAAAGGTATGTGCTAAAGGATTTTGATTTATTTTACGCTAATCATATTTTCTGTTGGCTTGGTGCATATAATTTTCTAATACTGAATGTTGAATTGGCTTGAACATCTTGTAATTTGCTTTCTTTGCTGCTAATAGTGGAGGAAAATATCCACATATTTTAATAAGTTTGTATGTTTCCGCTCCCACTTTATAGCCTCTGTCATAATTCACAACAGTTGTTTAGACAAAAGACAGTTCTCAGATATTCTTGGCCACGAATAACTGCACGCTTTAAAGGTAACGTAAAATTTTGTTTAGATAAGAAATTGCATTTTGGATTTCAAAATAATTTCTCCTTTTACATGCGTTTGAAATTATAGTTAAAATGTAAGTTGACTTTAAAAAGAGCAGAAACAAAAATGAAATGCAGAGATTGCTGGTGCAAAGTTTATGCAGCAAAATACGTTTGCACTGTTTGGTACCCTTAGTTATTACTGGAAGTTGTGATGTCTTTCGTTGGATTTAGAACGTGAAGCAACAAGAAGGAAGTCGTAGTGTATTTTAAGGACTTTTTAAAAAATTGCTTTTTATGGACACTTCCTTCCAAATTAGATTCCTAATTTGACTGGTGAAGAACCATGCCTAACCTGAGCAACAAAGCACGTTAGAATGACACAACGAAGTAATTTACTCTGTAAAATATGGTTTTTATTAGACTTCAATAAATAATTTACCACCACATACATATAAAGTACACAGAGCAGTGTTTCTTATTCACAAAAATAATATCATTTTTTTAAAACACAGAACAATAATAAATTTATCTTTTATAAAATTAAAACAAGGAAACCTGTGGCATTCACAATGCAGCGGACTCCACAAGTTCATCGGAAGTTTTAACACGTCTATTATTTCACAACGATGTATGTTAAAAAGTGGTTAGGATCTGTCATCTGTGTGAAAAGAACGTCTCATGATGGGATTTATAAGGTCGTAAATAACTGTGAGAAAGCTTACAAACCGAAATGCAATATTGCCTTTTGTTATGTGTGGGTGTGGATATTGATCTCTCGTGTTATGGTATGAATATGGGCTTAGAACCAACGGGAACGGCGTGCTAAGGAACATATTTGGGCCTAAGAGGGAGGAGGTAAAGGATACGGGACAAAATATAGTGTTTTGTGTTCCTCGCCAAATGATATTCAGTTTTTTTTAAACCAAGGGGAGAGAGAGAGAGAGAGAGCAAGGGCATGTGACGTGTGTGTGGGGACAAGGGAGATACATACAGAATGGTGGAGGGAAAAACCGAAAGAAAGGCCAACTTGGAAAATCTAGGCTTAGATAGGATGATAGTCTTAAAATAGATCTTCAAGGCGTAGCGCAGTAGATCTGTGACTGAATTTATCTGGTTCAAGAGAGAGATAATTGGCGGGCTTTCGTAAACACGATAATAAACTTTGGGGTCCCATTAAAAGTGGAAAATTTATTGATTATGTGATGGATAGAATTAATTTTCATAGAATAACTGCTTTCGATGGAGTTGCTGATTCGTATAATTGAAGCTACTAAAAAATGAACATTTGAAAGTAAACAGAAACTTACGGCAAGGTGTTTTATATCTGAAGGGCTTAGCAACTTACACGTTAAAGTTACTGTAGATGCAATTTTTTGCTTAAGACTGCTTGCCACATGTACCGAAACACCCTTATTCTTTGAGTTTAATAAAGCTTATTGTAGAAAATTGCCGGTCCCAGTGGCTGCACGGTCTAAGGCGTAGGTCTACGACCGCTCGCCTGCTGAGATTGTGGGTTCGATCTCACCGGAGGCGTGGATGTCTGTCTGTTTTGAGTGTTGTGTGTTGTCAGGTAGAGGTCCCTGTTACGCACTGATCACGCGTCCCGAGGAGTTCTACCAGCTGTGATGCGTCGCTGTGTGTGATCTAGAAACCTCAAGAATGGGGAGGCCATGGTCCGCGCTGGGCCGCAACGCCACAGGAAAAATAAAAAATTAGAAAATTGTTAGTTTTTAATCTAGGTTCTCATATTTGTACTTCTTTTGAAAGGAATTTTAAAAACAAATAGGATTTGTGAAAAGATTTCGCCTGAATTATGAAGCTGATACAGACTGTGAATCATAAACGCAGTCTGTTGTAGTTTTTAAAGATATAATTTATGCTGCTTCACAACCTTACAGCTCAGTAACTCTAGGCCCTTAAAATTTTATTACTTTAGCCTTTCTCCTTTATGAACTTATTAAAATCTTTCTTTATAAACTAATCTTATACAGCCCAAGTTTTCGTAGTGTAATATATTTTGTTTGTAATATGAAAACTAATAATTTCTTGTGTTTCGAGAAAGAGAAATTTACGAAAGCAGTTAAAATCCTTTTTTAATTATGTATAATTTGCTGGGATGAGTCATTTCTAGGAGGTTTTGAAAATATTACAGTTGTGTTACTAGGTTTCTAGGCGTTGTCTGTCGTCTAGTATTCAAATTATAACACCACATTCTGAAACAGCATCTGTTCCTTTCTTTGTTTTATAGTGTGTGGGTGCGACAAAAGGAAAGTTCCTCACTCTAAGAGACGTTTGTGTCGATTAACTGTACCGATATGTGGATTTGAGATCATAATCAATAAAAGACAATAAAGTAATAAATTAATAAATAATGCAGAAAAGTAAGAGGGCTAGAGAGATCGAAATTAGAACTACAAAACCGAACAGAAATATTGACCCAAACCACAAGCATGGTTTCAACGTGAAATAGGTAGTACTGTACTACACATACATAACTCACCCATCCCAGCGGCTCTCCCTGAGGAAGCCATTTTGACACCATAGAGCAGATTATGTGAGAAATACCAGAAGAATCGACCATACAGCTTCTGTGCTGACACAGATTTTCCAGCGATTGAGAATAGCTGTTTCCGCAGACTGTACATGCAGTCAGTTTATGCATCTACACCTTTTCACCCGAGGAAAGAAATACATTTCTTTCTCGAAAGTTTACAAAATCTTAGAAATTCTACTTGTAAGAATAGATGAATGTCATTTTCCGATTTTTTCCATTAAGCACCAATCATCTATCACTTATATTTATTTAAATATTTTCCAGCAGGCGTCGAAACTTTGTGTTTCTACCATTAAAACACCGATAATGATACATCGCAATTTTAAGGAATGAAAGTTATCACATTTTAGTATGTTTTAAACCACGCATGGATATCTTCAGTTTTCACCTTACAAAAATAGTCAGCAAGAATATTATTCAAATATTGATTCCGGGTGAGAAAGTGTATTATACTTATACGAACGCGTATTATGTACAAATTATGTAACAAGTTTAAAAAAATTACAAGTAATTAGCAAGTCCCAGTGAGCTGGGTTAGCTTACAACATAATTACCATAGCAATACCGCTTGGCTTATAAAAGAAATTCGGGCCATTCAATAAGGCATTAGAAGAGAAAATGGTCATAAATATAGTTATTTTGCTCAGAATTGGTGTAAGTATTGGTCACAGAGATCTAGCGTCTTACTATTTATCGACAAAGCGACATACACTACTTCAGACCTGAATGAAGGAATGTATTGTTTAAGGACGACTAAAGATTTTGGGATTAAAAACTGCGTGGAAAATTAAATGAATGACATTCTAGGGTTACGGAAAGCGAAATTCGGAAATCGTGTATGCTTTTTTGGCAGGTTCTTGCATATGTGTATTATGAGTGGGTTTGGGTCTAGTCTTCCTGTGGAAGGATACTAAGTTATGTCCAGATCTATGCCCTAAAGCAACATAAATTTTCACACATTTTTCTGAAATGTTTTGTTATGTAATTACAACACAATATTAGAATATAGGCGTATTACTATATCGAATTATGTCCATCAATAAATGTGCTTTATTCATTCTTCGGGCACTTATATCGTGCTCGCAGTACCACTGCCTTCGAAGGTCGAAAAGAATTTTATGTCACCGTTCTTTATAAAACATATTATTCACTCTCTTAATAATTATCAGTCTTCACCCGAAAAACAAAAATTATTAAACTTTTGCATATTTTAAGGGGCACATTAACAATATTTGCTTGGCCTTCTCAAACAATAAAAACATGTAATAAAGTTACTTCTCTCTTCTCAATACCAAATTCAGTGTGCACTTTGCAGCATGTAATGCAAAATCACATATTTTCCTTTTCAGACTGCTTGTTGGTTTCATTCATTGAAACCATTGAAAAGTTAACAGTAGGATACGAAATGAAAAATGACAATTATTGTAAATCTGAATAGTTTTCAGATAATTTGGTTTGTTTACTTTACATATTTATAGAACATCCAATTTGCACACTGATTTTGCGGATATGAAATTTTCAGAAGTAACAATTTTCTTGTCTAAATCATCCGTATCAGGTATTTAGAGAGTTTTTCTGAGTAACATGAGCAAACTTTCACTGGATATAAAGTTTTCATAGACAGAAACAATTCCATAATTAAATCTGTGACGACAAGATAATGTTTATGGGATTGTGAAACCTTGTCCACAAGCCACAACCTCTGTCCTCTACTAGAGAAAGAGAAGGAAAGGATGTTGGCCCCATACTGTTATGGGTCACTTGAACACGTGTAGAGACAAAGGAGCTTTTGTTTTTGGATACAAAAAGAATGATGTAGGATTTTCATCATTTTGCTTGTAGTTTTTGCCGTTGGTTCAGTTTATACACATGGCTACCTCAGTCTTATGGAACATAGAGGAAACCACTAGTGCTGTGACAAAACTTTATTTCACTTCGTTTAACCCCATTCAGTGGTATAGATATAAGGTTATGCCTGTCGACTCCTAGCTTGGAAATTTGTAGAGCTCTTGAGATGATGAAACAAGAGAAGGAAGCAGCGTACTAATGACGACAAACAAAAACGTCTGTGGTTTGCGCAGTGGTACAATTTCTTTACCAATTATGTATAGTAAGGAAGTGTACGTCACATAGTTTTAAAGGGAATAAATTGAAGCATATATCTTTGTACATAATATAGTGTTAATGTCTTGGAGGGTTAAAAAAAGAGTCTGTGAAGCTGTCTGCTCTAACCCCCTGTGTTATTCTATTATGCAGCAGAACTTAGGTACATGACTGTAACACACTTTGCAATAAATTTTCCAGGGAGTTACATGTGGGCAATAATCATTCACCAATTATGGAAACGTTTTAGATATAGAAGTGCGATCTAAATGGAATATGAATCCTATTTGAAACAACTTAACTAATAATGCCGATAAATATGAATTTTTTAAAATTTCATACATTTACAATATTTATTACCAACTTCTTGCACGGTGTTTTTATTTATTATTAATTATAAGTTGATAAATTTGCTAGCTTTCTGAAGGTGTCAAGAATTTTGGCCGAAATACTTCGCAGCAATAATTAATAACAAATACAAAATATGCAGAAAATAAATATTTTACATAATACAGTATCGAAAAAGTGTATAATATTAAATTTTTAGGTATTTTTTTAAAAAGTCCTTTCTGAACTAAAATTGTCTTCAAAGTTTCAGTCGGATTTATAATTATACGTACAAATTAACTTCTGAAATTCAGTCCTTTCTGTGTGTGTATGAAGACCCCTTAAGATGTTGTTGGATCTGAGATTCTTTGGAGCGTACTGCGGTGGGTTTACACCATGATTGCTTATACACGTACGAAAGGAAGCGAAACAAGCGTTAAAGAGGAGGACCGAGCAAGCGAGAATAACATTTTAGGCTATGTTGCTTGTTCGTGTGTAATGAAAGGTAATTAAAAATCTGTCAGTTAATTCAGACGAGAATTTGACCTGCTGTTTGTCCCCGCCATTATTCTTTTTCGCCATTGGTTTTTCGCATTTAGCATTGGTCTGAACTCATTCGGGCTTTCAGTACAAGGGTGAAAAATGTGAGCGTAAAATAACACAATACAATTACATTTCATTCATTTTTATGCTTTCATAGCTCACATATCCAATATTTCTTGCTTAGTTTGAAAGTAGCTTAGTATTTGCCAGATTTTAGGTTCCCATGGGTTCGTATCTGAAGTGCAGGTCTTCTGGGACATGACTGTATTTGGGTGAGACTCTTCGACGTTTATGATGAAAGTGGTGCCTGCATCTTCGAGGATCAAGAGGTTCTAGAAGACCTGAATCCTCAGGCTAGTGTTTGCTTGAAGAAATACAGGTACCAGAGAGGAGTTCCGATTGTTTCGTGCTCTTTTCTGTTCGCTGTATTGTTTCGGAGGCCAGTTACACAAGTGTCTCGCTATGGCACATGTAGCTGGCTTAATTTTCAGACAGAAATTAACACAACAAGTGCATACGTTCATTTAGTACATAAGTGTTGTTATTTGTGTCTTTTACTCATTCGTCGCTGTGGTTCGCATTTGAAAGTCAAATATAAGAATTAAAGCCAATTAACAAAAGAAGAATTTTTAAAACCGAACATCCCCTTAATTTTAGCTGTCTTAACCCATGTGATATTTCCATTTTTTACACATTCCTTCTGCGACGGGCCAATCCCTTGTCCAGAGGAGTCCTACTGTTGTGGTGTATCTGAGTGTGATAGCGGAATCTTAGCAATGAGGATTCCTAGGCCGTGGGAAAAAAATAGTCCTCCTTCTACTGGTATTTGAAATGTTGTTTGTTATAACTATCCACCATGCTCTAAAAATCGTTGTAAATTTTACTGCGCCAACCTATACTTTAAAAATATGCACATAAGTAGGAAACGGATATACATGTGCATCACGTACGCTGTAGTCTGCTGTCTTAGGATGGCGAGAATCTGTCGAGCGGTGCACTTAAATTGTGTCGTCGAAATCTGAACCCACGTGATAGTGTAAGGCAGTAGGTTATGTTTGATAGTCCCATGATGTGACCGTCACTGTTGCGTGACTCTTCAGGGTTTATGTACTCCAAATGTCCTGTGTCGAAGTAACGGTACATTTTTAAAGCGAGTCTTAGGCTGCTGAATGAAAAGTTTTCGGCTGCCAATGATCTGGAATGGCATGTGGGTGCGGATTTGTTGACGGAAGATTTTGTGGTCTAGTAAAACATCTTGGTGTGCTTAATTGAGTGCCGCCATATGTAGAGGCATGATTAGTGGAAGCGTGGCAGCAAAGGTAAGTGACTTCACAGTGAATGAAGACAGTGGTCGGCTTCCTACTTTAACCACTCCACTCCCGGTGCAAAATTACATGAAAACAAATCGGTTAGTAAGATGCCTTGAGTTCCAGACCAGTTCTGGACTTGATGGCAAAATATCTGCTGAACGGCACCATCCGCACCGTACACACGACTCACGCAGCGGCTCTCAAGACCACCACCCATCCAAAACTCGGTGCAGAAAACCATATGCTGCAACTCAACATCCAGTGCTCCTGATGATGAGCGTATGTGCCCGAAATATGTCGAGCTAAGAATATATCAATAAAATTACCTTGTTGCATCAAGTTGGCATTCCACATTATTTAAAGAGGAAGATGCACGGTCAAACAACCTCCAGTAAAAATTGTGTTGGGAAAGTCGCAGGATTATTATATCTTATTCCATTAATCTTCTACTATAAGATGTAACTACAGGTGGATTGAAAAGGAATAGAATTCCGATCTCCTGCAGATACAAGCAGCTATTTCTTCTTCACATTGTCCAAGTCTGACTCTGGTGTCCACCAGGCCTCCTATCCAGCGGTTATCGGGGGCTGTGACTTATAGCTGGCTATTTTCTTTTACTACTGCAGTGAGGGACAAGTGGAGCTGAACCTACTCTTTCACACAGCTCTTCATTGTATGGTACTTAACTAAGCACGGGTAAGTTTACCTCTCATTTTCTGTCATCAGTTTTTAAACTTGATTTTGCTTACTTACTAGACTAGTACGTAAATGCATGCGACTTTGCACACTTATCTGTGTATCGTTGTAGACATGTCCGTACTGAACACACAGTTTCACTTTCCGAAACACGACACGCTGAAAATTGTCTGGTTAAAACGTATCCTGGTGCTCAGATTGTGGTCTTGTGGGTTGTGACATTGTGGAGATAGGTTCCATTGTTTCGGAGAACGTGATGTCTCCAACTTCAGGGTCAAACAGATTATTATTTTTTAAAAATTTTATATTGTTCATATTTTGCATATTCAGTATATTAACTAAAACACATTTGTTTGCTAATGTATTGTATCAAAGTGATCTGTTTCATTTTGAAGCCAGGTGATAAAGGTGATGTTTATGTCCACCCTTCTTGTGTAATTTTACCGCATTCTCATCCTGTTTACTTCGACACTGAAGTTGGAGGCAACTTATTGCTCCCAAGTGGTTTTATCGCCCAAGGGCAACACAACGCAGAGTACAGGAACCGCGGACTTGCTGTCTTATGTCCTTCTGTTCTGAAGATGGAGATAACATATCCGTGCGAAACAGTGGTTTTCACATCCAAGTCCATACGATGTCACAAATCATGCAGCCACAATGCGAGAACATCGTTCTTTTGTTTTGGTTTACTTTCTTGTTTACTGTACATATGAGATGGCCCAAGGAAGTTTGTAACGTCACATATAGTAAAGTTATATTTTATATGCCCCTATACGTTGTATATGTCTATCTATGTATATATATATATATATATATATATATATATATATATATATATCTGTTAAAGAATGAAAGGGTTGAAGGGTGCCAGCGGTCAGGAAATGTGCGTGGGTATCAGGTTATTTATTGAATTGCTTTCCCACCGCTTTCTCTGTTATTTCTTTGTTGTCGCCGTCTTCGCTGCATCTTCGGATGTTCTTGGCCGTCTTGTCTTTATGTTGGAGAGTTGTTTTTATGATGCTTTATGGTGAGAGAGGACTTCTCTCTTAGGTTCATCTGACGGTAAACAAGAGCAGAATGAGAGCCAGTGAGGAGGAAGGAACGACGAAACTCTTTGTTGTTATCGTGGTTTTGCAGCCTGCAGACGGTGCGCCTTCATCTGGAATCAGATTAACCAAAGCAACATGACTAAACCGAGTGGCTAGAATTTTAAATCCATAGCCGACTTTGTCAAGTTTAACCTAGATATGTTAATTTTTAAAACAATAGGATTTTCGATGGACCCAGAGTTTGTATTCCTAGGTTAATCCGTCGGTTATACGCTTATTGCCGACGGTGTGTGAATTACTGATGTGCCGTAATTTTGAACAAGATATGTCGTATGCGATCCTATACAGAATAGGCGAAATCTTACTTTAAAAAGAAATGTAATGAATTATAGTTAAAATACAACAAAGTCGCAATGACATGAAGCATTTAAACGTCAGAGGAAACATTGAAATTCTCTGATTACCTCACAGTTGTCCCGATGATGGCCTTTCTTACCTTATTCTCGAACATGTTTACTGCCTATGTGGCCAACGTAAGTCAATAAGGGCAACAGAGGAGCGCACAATGCCCTATTCACAAGAAGAAAGCAGGACTTATGTACTGCAGTGGTTAGCATCCTTATGACGACGAGGATAAAGTGAAGAGAAAATATCGTTTGCGAGCCACATTGTGAATACTACTTCTATTTTTTGAACTTCCGTGTTACGAACGGTAATACCATATCGTCTGGAGCGCCCATATTGAGGCGGTAAACCTTAAAAATTTGAATTAATCATTCAAAATTTAAAAATAATCTCACATAATAAGGCCTTACTTGTTCCTATCTTATAATAAATCCTGAACAAAATTAACTGATCACATATAAATATTTTTATTTGCGTTCCATTTGTCAACTAGTACCATATTTAATTTTTTTGTGAGAAGGAAACTGTGTTTGTATCTTGGTATTAAATTATGTCATATCGTCCATGATAAAATTTATTTATGAATAATTTTTTTTTTGAATATGGATAAAATAATTATTCTTTGAATTGCTTGTATTTTTGTTTCGTGTTTCGGAAATTTGAAATCAGACCGCATTGCAAACATAAAGGGAGTGCATGCGGCCCGCGGGACGCGTGTTTTCATCTCTGATTCGATTGGTCTCACACATCCGGTCGGTTTGCTATGAATCGCTGCTCATTAATGGACACTGTCCTCTGCGTGGAAAAGTGCAAATTGTGCCATTTTTTGGAAAATAATTTTACAATCTCTGTGATACTGTAGCTGTGTCATCAGTTGATTTTTCACAAACAGATAGATGGTAAAAAATGTGAACTTGAAAATGCTGTGGCGAATATAGGAAGAATTGTATATATCTATTGCTATATTTACAGCGTAAGCAAATAATTTAATACTGAGCACTTATGAAGGAATTCGAAGGGTTTCCTCATATACTGCGACTGGTTTCTTGGCATGGCGTCTTTCTTATTGCTGAAAACAAAAGACAAACTTGATGTCACGTGCTTTTTTTCACTTCTTATACACTCAACATGTTTCGGACATTAATATATCCATCATCAGGAGCTTACGACTATTCTGTTGAATTACTACATTGGTCTTGTGTTCTTGGCTCGATGTGTGTTGGTGTTACGTGTTGCAAGTTAGCTCTGGATCTCCGGGTGAAGGATCTTGACTGCTAACAGCCATTATCTGCTTGAGATAATATTAAGATTTCTGCTAGGCGTACTGATGTACATCATGAAAACTTGACACTTACGGAAGGTTAGCAGGGTGATATTCTAGCTGACGATCCCTTGAAACTTAAGTGGGATTTTTTTCTATGGCTTAGGGCAAATCACCGATTATATTTCGCAGAACAATATTCGAGTTTACACAGTAATGTTGCTGAAGATGAAAGTCGCATGGAAGGTGACACTGTGTTTTTGGACCAGTAGCTCTTGAACCTTTTTGGGCACTGCGTTTTCCCTGAACATCTCTAAATTCTCGACTAAAGCACAGTGTCACTTTACGCAACACACTTTCTCATTTAGGCGTGGTATATCATTTTTCTGTAAGAATTCTTCTTGTACTAATACAGATGTATTAAAAGTTACTTATGATCTAAAGAACATTGACAGTATCACATCATTGAATATCTTTCATCAAAAATATTATTTTTGTTTCAAGCAACAGTTAATCATATATAGTAAATGAACATTTCAGCCAAAAATTTATAATTTTATACTTATTAATCACACGTAACGGTACGACTCAATTTGAAAAATTATATGATGTTCCCGTGGAATTAACAGAAGAGTCTTAGTGTCTATAAATTGCGTTAGGCACAATTCTGAAATAAATGTTGAACGACATTAAGAAAAATAACAAATTGACTGGTGATAAAGATTTCGTTAAAGAGAATGAAAATACAAACTGTAAAGGGTACTTTTGTATTTCGTTGTTAGGTAATTTAATGATAATCTATGAGCTTTGCAAATGATCCTATATAGCACCAAACAAAGAGAGATGATCGTGAATTAAGTGTAAATAAGTATTTGGAAGGAGGCGCGCATGGTTTATTTAAAATTACACTACGAGTATTGTTCATAAGAGATTCGAATGGTTTATTCCGAACAGAGCTATATAGCTATTGTCATCACCGCAGCTTGATCTGTAAGAATGGTAGCAGGCAGAGGATAAGTCCGGAAATTTAAAAACACCTGATTTGTAAAGAAATTACCTTTTCCGCTTACTGTGTCTGGGTCAAATCTATGTCCTGATGGAGGCAGGTCTGTGGCCGGGCTTGGAGGTGGTATGTAAGGGACGCCTCCGCCTGCGGTGGCCGTCCCATGTAGCAGTCCCCTAGGACGTTCTTCTTCCACGCTTTTCTCTGTGCTCTGGTAGTATATGTCGTGGATAGAAGCAGAACATCGGATTTTGAGATGGCCGTGTGAGAAGTGGTGTGGCTTTACCGTCATTATGAGACCAAGGTATGAGCTCTCTCTCTCGCCGTCTGTCTCTTTGACTATGGGGTATTCCACGAGGTTGCTCTTGGGTGGCTGGAATAAGACAGATATGTCATTCTGCACGTACGGTACGTGTGTCTATCGCAGTGAAGTGCACGTGGCTTCTACTTGCACACTAGCAAAATTCCATTGAAGTTTCAAAGGAAAAATTTGAAGGTTTTAGAAAATATTTACTGAACTTGGGGTGAAAATTCCATTTACAATACAATTTTTTTACACTCGAAATATATTTTGCGTATAAAACAGTCTTTAAATTGGCCTGAAGTTCGAGTAGACTAAGTATTGTACTGCACGTAGTGTCAGATATAAAGACATTGCTCCAGTTTATTCATTTTGTGATTATTTGCGCTTAATGCCAGTCTTGAAGAGAGTTTAGGTGTGTTGTACATCTGACTGAACATACAGTAGTGAGGGGTTTCTGGTGATTAAGTGCTACTTTTTGATTTGGGAATGGCAATTGCAATAAAGTGTACAGAAGCGTCGATTTACTTACTTACTTACTCCATGGTGCAGAGTCCTTCTTGAGAAACTAACTGGTTTGCAGCTAGTCAAGAAATTCCCCGCATTTCACGGAACCCGAAGGTTCATTACTGCACTCACAAGCG
>Ga0131853_10009238_pt1 | contig 18022 bp, 10 predicted proteins | sample TergutLab28metaG_FD_92764 | JGI IMG/M metagenome (GOLD analysis project Ga0131853, IMG submission 92764) | Labiotermes labralis P1 segment gut microbial communities from Petit-Saut dam, French Guiana - Lab288 P1 (version 2) (version 2) | ecosystem: Host-associated > Arthropoda: Insects >... | reverse complement strand
TACTCTCCGTTTTTTTCTCTTCAAAATGCAGTTTGTTTCATAATTCTAACGTATTTGGTTCCTGTATTATTCACATTTTATATACAGAGTGTGCTAAAATTTAAAAAAATAATTCCGGCGCCACAAGGTTAAACACAGTTCTGCTGCTGTTGCTTTCAAGATTTCGATGTGGATTCGTTCATTTAATAGTTTGGTAGAGCAATTATAGTAAATACTAATCTGATTATTTATAATACGTCAAGGTAAAGTGTTTCCAAAATTAATTTTTGTCGATAAATAGTAGTTACCTTAATTTTAGTACTACTATTTTAGGGTGTAATATTTGGTGTATTTTAGTAGATTGATTGTGAAGGGGGGCTTCTTCTGTAACATTTTTCCTTTTTGTACTTGCATTTTGTCTACCTGCTGATGGTCAAACGAATGACCAAAACATATACGAAGTAATAATTTGAACGTACAAAAAAGTTGAGATGTTGTGATTGTGTGGACTGGATTGGGAGTGGTTAATAGAATTTATACCGTCATGTCTGAAATAATCAAAACAACATATCATCAGTCTAACAGAACTTTATATGCTCAGAAAACGCTGACATGTTTCGGATTAAATAATCCATCATCAGGCTACATACAGACTTGACCTGCAGGTAAAATTCAACTCATATTACTTCCTTTTGATCTTTGTTTTTGTTTTCGTTTTTTCTTTGATCTCACAAAACACAAAAAAACAGCGTGTTTCTACTTTAGTTTGTTATCTGCACGCAAATGTAATAAGTATAAAAGTGTAAAAATCTCAAATTATATAAATTTAAAAAAAAACCTGTTTATTCTTTGGACTCAGATTCATTTCTCACAAAGGTATTGCAGATTATCTTAAAACTTACATCTGTATATTGCTGCGTGGAGATTATGCTTTATACTTTTATCATTCCTGTTGATATTCTCTTTTTTTCAGTTTTTACGTCTGTTGTTCCCCATTTTAATATATTTAAAATTAAAATTCTGTGCAATCAGTTGGTGGAAATAATTCTCATAAGGTTGTGTTCTTATGAGTAGTGAAGCTTTTTTATTATATTTTATTTTATTTTATTTTGTGTATCCTTTTGCTGGCATTACATTGTGGGCATGAAGTATGTTCATAGTGTAGTTCATGTTTTTAAAATGTACGAGAGGGTAAGTCGTATTATTCTGTCATCTTTTTGGCGGAGGTGTTCGTCACCGTTTGCTTATGAGTACATTAACAACAGGCAACAATTAATCTAGTGTGAAAATTGATGTCAGTTTAACAGATTCGCTCGTGCCGTCCGTTCGGTATCGGCTCATGCTGCCCGCGAGTATAAATAGTTGACCGTCCGTGTCCTTGGGTGTAAAGAAAGAGCGAGGTGTCGGTTGGCCCTTTGTCCAGGCCCATGCGAGCCGGAAACGCCAAGTATAAATCTCTTCTCTCAGCACCATATTTTATTTAAGTAATTACAGGATTGAATAAGCTCCGAGAAGTGTTGTTGCGTTGGCCTGTGGGCTCTGCGAATTCCGGCGAACCAGTTTTGTGTCTTGTGACACCCTTCCACCAACTGACATAAAGTAGTTGCGCAAGGTAAGGTGCGCAGTTTCAAATCTCCCAGATTCATCCGTCGTGTGGGATGGTTCGTCCTGTTCTCTCTGTCGAAATTATATCGCAGGGAGCCAAGTTGCTCGCCTTGGTGTTCTAATTGCTAGTAGCTGTATTATGTTTCGCACCACCACACCGAACCTACTGATGTGGATAACATAACGTACTTTGTGAAAGGAAAATACGTGTTTACGATCTGTCACCCCCCACTCCCGTCGTGTGCTATTTGGACAGTCACTTTTTTTACGTTTGTCATCCCGTTGTGGTATCTTTATAGTAAGAGACGTAAAATGCCGTCAACGTTACTATTGTATGTTACATCTTTAATGCTACATGTTTGGGCCTCACAGCGTCATCTTGATGACATTGGTGTAAAATACTAAAATTAAAAATATATACAGCTGTAATTATGTTTAGACTTGAGATCTCATTGTTACAGATTTCTTAAAATACATGTTGCTCTGTCAGTCACGTTGTATAAAATAGGTAAATGTAAAAGTTAAAACGGTTTATTGGTTGTTTTAAAATATTTGTGGATTGTATTGTCGTCTCTTGATGTAGTACACGAAAGAACTGCTTAGGCTTCATGATTTGATCGTCTTGCAAGTTTGTCTTATGTTTGGTTGGTTGAGTTTGTTTTGCTTCCTGCGAATATTATCGTATATTGCAGCTAATTTTGTTTAATTCGAGCGTTAACATTAATGTTTAGTCCTTCAGTTGTACTGTGCTTGCTTGTATGAAAGATATAACGTGTACTAGTTGTGTTGACGACATATTGTTTCTCTTACTAGAAACGTCATGCCCTAATACCTTAAACAAAGGTGCAGCACAGGGCCGCTTCCTCGCCATTCGCCATTGTCACATATTCGAAAACGATGTAACCCACTCTCGTCTGTGAGTACAGCATTGTTTTGTAACTTCCGAAACTGCTGTTAACATTCGAGTTCTCTCGGCCTACGGCGCGAGTGACCAGCATTCGATGATATTGTTCTTGGGATTGGCCTGAATCATATTGCGGCTTTTTCCAGGACTGACATGGAGACTTAAGTGAGAGTATTTCCTTATCAGGGAAGTTTCCTCTCAGATCCATTTTCGTAATTTAACATTGATGATGTGCCTCACAGCGCAATTCCCTTAGTTTAACGCTGCAGAAGTAATGTGAACGTGTAGCATTCCTTTGGCTGTAGATCACACTCCTTGGCGCACTGGGCTGTTTTCTCGGCCCAGACTGTGAAACCCACAGGCGAAGGTCAGATTGACGAAGTTTGAAGCCTGTTACCCGGTCTGAATTGTGTCTTAATCACTCATAGTCCTTATCAAAATCGATGGCAGAACAGTAAAATTTGAACTGTAGCCCAAAATATCACTACTTGCGTCACCGTCGTATCTTCTATTTGATGCATGTACTGGGGCTTTAGATTTAATATTCCTGTTTGTTGTCTACCTGCACATGAAATTATCATTTTGTATCATGACATCCAAACTTGTAGTGTGCACAAAGTGTGGTTCCCTGTATTGCCTTAAATGGCTGTCCCAATAAATTTTTACGTGATTTTGTGTGTGTGTGTGTGTGGGGGGGGGGGTATTGCTGCATGCATATTAGCTCTTGCCAGTCCCCATAAAAGAATTACAGCTTCAGTGAGTCCGCGGCAAGACTTAGAACGTCCCTGTGTTTTCATCAGTAAGTGGGACGTGTATACTTTCAGACATGCAAAATGTAACTTGGGAATTAGTGAATGTAATTGGAACCCACCGTTACGTAATGTGATGCAGAGAAATTGTTAATAACTATTTAAACTGTCACGTCTGGAAAAGAAGGGATTACATAATGTAATTATGCACCTTTGTGACAGGACAGTGTCGCGTAGGTCTGCAGATATCTTATGAATTCGTAATGCGAAATTCATTTTTAAGGGAAATGTGCTAGTTGTGAAGGGAAAAGCTTGCATCTTCTCATTTCATGACAGAGTGTCTTGCACATCCATGATGAGACCCCTGAAAAATCTTTGGCTTCTTAGGTCGTGTGTACTGTCGGAACGTGTGAATATGAAGTGGTTAAACTGCGTAATTGCGTCTTTATTTCAGTTCTCGGCAGCACCGTTTTCTTTTTAGAATAACTGTGGCAAGCTGCCGGCGGTATTGCTTTATTCAGGCAAGGATATGAATGAAAATTGGCAATATATCCGTTTCAATAACTGTCACCTGAAGATTATGTGCGTTTCACTGAGATTCGTGGTTTGAAGGCAAGGACTCGTGCTTCGTATTCAAGAGGCCCCTTGTTGGGGGTTACAACCAAATGTCAGATTTCGTGACGATCCGTCCAGTGGGAGCAGAGTTGTTCCATGCGGACGGACTGATGGACAGACAGACAGACATGACGAAGCTAAAAGTCACGTTTCGACAATTCTGCGAATGCACCTAAGAATTAATACTTTAATAAGGTGGTGCTAACAGTGAAGCTGGCGGCACCAATTTTTCTGCGTTCAGCACATTGACGAAGTAACCGAATTCCGTGCATACGAATTCATCTGTTCGACGGTCTGCTTTGACTCGTCATTGACATGAAGACGTGTCATTGAATATTGATAGCCTGGAGGTGCACAAATCCCGGACGCCGGGTCGCCAGGCCGCCATGACGACTAAATTTTGTGCAGTGGCACCTAATATTTGTGGATCCTCGGTACGCAATTAGTTTCTTGTCACCCTTCTGTCGGCTGTACCTGTGAGTTGTCTTCACTATTTTTGCAAAATGTGTGCACTCCTGCTGAAAGCGTGTGCCTTTGTTGTGTGTTGTGCCTTCTGCAAATCCTGGAAGTACGTGCAAGATGTTCTTTGTTGTGGTGTGTTGCGTTTAGTGCCGAAGGTTCTTGTGCTAGTGGTCGTACGATCGTATGCATGCTGGTATTTTATTCCCCGTATCAAAATTGCTGAGAAGGCACAATAACTTGGACAGGTGTATTGTATGGAATTGGTCACACAACTCGTCACAATTGGATTCGAGCCATCCCCATAATAATTATTGTTATTGTAGCTAGATCCTTAATTACGTAATTGGCCATGGGCTGTAGCCCACATCACTGTATCAGAATACAAGGTAGCTTAACGAACCTGTGAGTTATATAGTCTGGTTCGTAAATAAGAGACCTTATTATGTAATAACGTTACCACACAAGTACAGTACAAGTTTTCTGTAGCTCTCCTTTTGGAACATGGTATTCGTTTAGGCTGAAAACATTTTATTTTAGCACTTGTATCAGCTCGACACACACACACACACACACACACACACACACACACACACACACACAGACTCATTACACAACGGACCAGTACGACGACAGCGTCTACATACGGCTACCGTACAGGACTTCATGAGAATTATAGCAACAAAATTATTTTAGCCATTTTATTATAAATAGGACAGTTTTAATATTTTGGAGATTTTAAACATAGTGAAATTTTAAATTTTTTTTACCAACGACAGCATTGACATACTTGTATAACTTAGCAAGGTACCAACTACGAGCTCCCTGAGGAAGACACAGTAATGTCGAAACATTTAAGAGTAGTATATAATTTGTCAATTAATTGTGCATTGGTTGCTTATTATATAAAATACAAAATAAATTTAAAAATCTGAAAACTTTATTTATCACGGTCGAAATGCACATGTATGATGTTGTATGGGAAATCTTGGTTTTTAATAGTGTTATTGTTACGCCCCATCTCTTTTGATATGGAACAAGTGGAGACAGTCCATTCCCCCCTCCTGAAAAAAACTATATAAAAATCAACCTAACAGAGTTGTTTTAATCGTCTTACTGTCGCCAAAATGGCATAGCTAGGATGGTATAGTCATCCAAAACTGCTGATTGAGTTCCAGGGCGTGTTAAATACGTTCTTTTCCGTCTACTCAGTATCCAAGAGAAGTGGAAAAGACACTTACTGGAACGCAGTGAAACCTCTTCCCTCGTTACATATTTGTACCCTCTCTTTTCCGCATTTCTTGCTGTACTTTCTGTACCGGAGGATCGTTTGCGTCGACTTCACCGAAACCTACGGTGCCTCAATGTGTCACGTAATGGTTCTAATTTTTACTGTCAACGTGACGAACACGTCTAAATTTGTGTGCCATTTGCCCCGTTACGTACTGTCCACTCTGTAAACAGACCGAAAGAGCGAGAACAGTGAATGCTGTGTAAACAGAGGCCTTGCGTCATACGTGTCCTTACCCAAGAACTCCTACTGCTTGCGTCGTAAGACATGCAGGACACCTGCAATACAGGATACGCGATTTGCACTAAGTCTAATCGGCGGCAAGTTTGAAAGCAGTTTGCCTCGTAACATTGTCCTTGTTGTCGAAGTCGAATTAGATTGCCGTCTGTCGTATTATTTTCGCCGAATCAGAAGTCGAAAGTTCGGGTGTACACCTCTTCTCTATAACTCCCTCGTGTACATTTTTAAGGTCATTGCCCCATAACTGCTTCGCGAACGGGCTTGTGGTTTCGCTGCAGCTTACCAATCCACATATATCTGTGATATATTTCTGTATCTGACTGATAACACTAATAATAAATTGAGTTGCTTTGGCACTCGCATGGCAGCAGTTCATGCTAGCTCCAATAATTGCCATCCCCTTGTGCTTTTAGCCTGCCATCATACAATAAAATTCAGGGTCCGTCTAAACACAAAGTTTATTATTATATCATATCATTATTAAGCAGCTACATGTTTCGATCGTATACACGAATCATCATCAGGCTTCACATAAAAACAATAAAAAAGGCAAAAAAGTATATATGTTGCATACGATAGAGTGAGATATAATTTACAGTTTTTAGATTCGCAAGTCTCAGCCGTAACTGCGGCCGCTAGCTTGCAGTGATTGCGGGTCCTTGTCAGTGTTGTATGTTGTCAGGGCGAAGTTTGTGTAACGTGCCGATCACTTGTCCAGAGGAGCGTGTGTGTGTGTGTATCATTGAGTTTGATCAGGTGCAACAGTAACCCTCTACACCTGCAATGAGTGGGTAGACAGAGATCATAATAAGAAAGAAAGAAACAAAGATTCTAAAGTTGTTTGGTTTTATTCTGTGGCATTTTAGGCTAAATCTTATAGCGATCGTAAAACCTGTGTTGTGGATGTAATGGATTCGAATACCATTCAGGGCGTGTATGTTCCTGTGCTGTGTATTATCTCTTATAGTAATCATGTAGTTAAGAACTTTGCAGTAAAAACAAACTAAACAAATTATCAAATTAAAGGTAGGAAAAACTGTTCAATAATACTTTAACTACTTTACAGCAGACCTCTTAATGATGGCGACGATAATGACAGCATATAACGTGTAAGCAATAATAGCGTACGTCTGACGACTTATTATCCGACGGTCATAATGCGACCTGTCGAGGCCAGTCGCTATAATTGAGTCTTGTCTGTGGTTTGCATGTGTCATCCGGAACAAATACTTGGATGGTAATGAAACATGGCCTCTGTTGCTTCCTCATGGTCCAGTGAACCGTCTGTTATTGTTCACACTTCGGATAACATCAGTCTGGAGTTGAATACTGGCATTGCACAGTACACAATGGGCATCACGGTTTTCCTTCCTTTCTCTACTCCCAATCGGCAGTATTTATTTATTGTTTTATTTTAATGACTGGTGTGACCGACCAAGTGTGAGAAGTAGACAGGGAATATGTAGTACTTTATTTCTTCATATTCCCATGTCCATAAATTTTGATTGTCACAAAAAAGAGTGGGTGAATATGGACGTGTGTGTGTGTGTGTGTGTGTGTGTGCGCTTGCGAGAGAGAGAGAGGGGGGGGGGTTACATATGTCGTATTGTTGTCAAAATCGTACTCTTTGTCCAAGGACGGCAATTTTGCACTACGTGAAGCTCTGAGAGGACTTCCACATCAGAGTGAAGAAAACCCCTGAAACGCCTACAGTTAAACGAACTACTAGTGGATGACGTAGGTAACTTATCCACTAACAGTCCCTCTTGAAAAGTTGGCCCAACTTCCAAAGGCGCAATTGTTGTTGAAATTCAAAAGAAAACAGCCCAGGTTTTAGTTGTATGCGAATGTGAGAGAAATATGAAAGCTGATGAAATGTGAAAGAATGAGATGGGCAGGGCATGTGGCGTGTAAGGGGATAATGGGGGGATAATATTAAAATGGGTGTTAATAGTAGGTTGGAGGACTGGGCTGGATTGATTTGGCTCATGATAGGGTCAGGTGGCGGGTTTGGTATTGAACCTTCGTATTCAATAAAATTTGGGCAGTTTTATATAATAGCTGAGGAACTGGTAGCGTCTCAAGAAGGGCTGCTGCATGAAGTTAGATAATAATAAGAAAGTAACTAACGAAGTTGTAATCATTGCCAAGAAAGCTGCACAGAAAGAAACTTCTGTTTTGATAAAAATGCCACTAAAAGTCGCACAGCCGCTGAATACGGGGAGTTGCAGTAGTGAAGCTGACTTACTCATTGAGACACAGAAACGACATTGGCAGGCACTGTAGCACCTCTGAGCACAGCGGTGTTCAGGATGGTACAGTGAACTGCGTGGAAGAAGTGGGCTCGTGAAAAGGATGATGCGGGCGTCAGAGAATGAAAAATGTTAATTTGTAAATTGTGTTGAGTCTGTTCCTGCTTCCACTTATTCCCGTTTTCTTCAAATTCAGCTACTCCTACAGTATGAGTGTAATGTGTAATTAAATCCATGTATGATTTCAGCCTTGAACATCGTCTACTTTTTTGCCTTATCGAATTTTTAACGCGATGGTACCATTTTGCAACTGCAAGTAAGATATAGGAGCCCGGTTATCCAAATCATAGCACTTCGATAGACTCAGAAAGCTGTTTATTATACCCATTGAAAATGGTTTTGGTAGATCACAAAATACCAGTTACAGTCGAATGTTTGCGCTACACAGTAGTTACTTTGGCGTATCCAGAAAGGATGATACCGTTGTCTTACAAAAGCGAAATTCCTGAACGATATGATTGCGGGAGGAGTTTGCTACGTGTATTAAGTATATGCGTGATTTTAACACCGCCTGAAAACGTTAGTTATTGCGCCCTGTGTAAACATGGTTAGACCTGATAGTAGTAATTATATTTGTTAACTTTTTTAATTCTGTGGCGCAACAATCCCTAGTGGGCCAGGGCCTCCTCATTATCGATGCTTCACTGCTACACTCAGACACACTGCACTTGGTAGTACTTCACTGGACGAGTGATAAGCCCGATGCAGGGACCTCTACCGGACAACACACAACACTTACACTCCATGCCCCGGCGGGATTCAAACCCGCAATCTCAGCAAGCGAACGGCTGGGTACCCACGCCTTAGACCATGCGGCCGGTGGGATCGGGAACTGTTGATTTTGCTGTACCATGTAATACGAGACAATCTATCTGCCGGCCATTCTAGTGGTCTGTGGAACGAAGGCTGGGCACAACTTTACTAACCGCTCAGGCCAATGTTCTTGTGTTACAGTTCTTCACGTACCTGACTACATGACAAAAACCAGAACACAAAGAAATCAGATCAAGGTAGTGTGGCCCTAATTCAGGAACAAATTAGAGCGGAACCTTCGGAAAACGGGGCACGTTTTATGAGTTTTGTTACGTCGCTCGAGTATAGGATAGAAATTGTTAACGGCTAAGTTGCTTTGCGATTGCCCGTTCAAATGCGATTTGGCACAGCACGTGTTAGGGCTAACTTATACCGCAGAAGTCCGCGGAAGGCAGTTTGAGACTTTGCTGCCTGGACAAAAAAATTTGTCAGCCCTTCAGATAAATCTTATTGAAGATTCTAATCTTCTGGAATATTAAACCACGTCGATTGGTAAATGGTTACCGACGTTTCGGAGGGCCTCGATACCTCCAGTTTCAGGTTATAAGTGTAGTCTCTTACCGCATGTTTGTAAAATCAGTTTTAATATTATCCTCCTATCGACGCCCAAGTCTGTCTTTCGATGTTTTCCCTTCACCTTCGGTCTAAATTTTGTATTACGTGTTTCTCGTCGGTGATTAGCCGCGTATGGTGATTCAGGAAGAATACGTGAGAGAGCAGTTGTGACCTGTTTGATACTGGTCTTCTAGATGAGCGTTTTTCTAAGGGACTGTCGCTATCAGAATAGCAGATCGCAGATATAAAATACCATCCTGTGTGATTTTTGAGTTGTTTCTAGCACATGTTCTAAGCGTAAGTAAGAATGTAGAAGGAACAGCTATCACTACATAGTAAATATTACTGATCAGGGTTTACTCCGTCACTGACTCTGTACGGTACTTAAAGTCAGGGTTCGTCGAGGTGGGGCCCTTGGGTTCAACCGTGGCCTATTTCCTCCGTGGTTAGGGTACATGAGTGTCAGACCCACTATTCTCCTCCGTAAACCATCACGAATGCCTGGAGATTTCCTCCAGACCCTCTAAACGTCTTCATAGCGCTGTAGTTACATTAGAACCTGTAAAACTACCGATATGTCCTCGTAACAGAAGAAGTAGAAGAATCCGGCGAGTTGTTTGTGAAACACCGCGTTGTTTTCCGATCGTTTGAACGTTACATTTATTGAAAGGCTTGGTCCTGCTGAAACTGTGTAATTCGTGTGACCTTCAGTGCACATACAATAGCAAAGTAATGACTGCATTTTGGGCCACCTCGCTTAATAGGAAGCGAGTTGTGAGTAATTTGATCGACAATTTGGAGTGTGGGAGAGGCAGCTTACTAAAAGAAGAGAATAATATAATGAGGCGGTAAGTGCCGGAAAGGAACGTCTAACAAAGGGGGTGAGAGTTTAGAGTTCACCGACCGAACTAAAGAAGACGCCTGACGTTTGGTAAGAGCAAACAGACTGTTTTAATATTCATCTTTTCTGACTGCCACTGTAAATAGGCGAGGTTCACGTCTTAACTTAGTTCATAAAGTAATATTTCACAGTTCAGTTCCTGCCACACATAAAACACTTTTTTTGTGTCCGTGACACAGCACACACCAGCTGGTAGTTAATGCTGTTAATTCTGAGAACCACACGAAACGCGTAACTGCACACTGTGAAGGAAAGTGCTGAATTGTTAGTGTTAAAGTTGGTGGTACGTGCACTAACCAGGGGTAGACCCTGCTTTTAAAGGAGCTGTGTAGCATGAGAAGTATATTTTATACCCACTATAGAGAAGTGATAAGTGTTTTTAAGACGCTGTTACTTCATAATATTATATGGCGTCGATGGAAGATGAATGGAGTATGAGTATGGGGCATTGGTAGAATGTTACTGAGAGGCGAAAACCGAAGTACGCAGAGAAGAACCCGTCATATCGCCGGTTTGTCGACCATAAATTTCACGTATTCTGGCCTTGGATAAAGCCCAGTCTTTTTTCATGAAAATCCTTTAAACAGTTGTAGAGTTTTGTTTTTTCGCGAAAAACATATCGAAGCTGATAGGTGCATTTTTAAAACTCACGATGCGAAAGCGCCAAAAACGAGCGGAAACTAACGCACAGAATTGGAGCTGACACTGAGAAATACATATTGTTGTGGGGGGAAAAATGGTCTTGAAGTTGTGACGAAATTGTCGAGGGCTCTTCGAATTGGTTTGTTAACAAAATGGTAACAACGCGGTACGTCAGATACGCTTTACGTTTATCTGTTGTATTGTCTCGTGCCCTTTGCTTGTGGCAGACAGTTTTGTGTGCCGCAGATAAATGAGGCATGTAACGATTTAATATAATGCGGATTGTGAATTTGTACTCCCCGGCCCGAAAAATTAGGGACTAGGTGTTCATAATAGCGGGCGATCGTGAATGTTCATCAAGTCTCCGTATCTCCCCTGTTTTGTAAAAAGGGAATAACCCACAGTAGATTAATTTTACAGGAAACGCAGGAAGGTGGCTCCAAATTTAATGTTGTGCATTTTCCGTGAAGCTATATTACATACATAAAATTTAACGCAATTTCATGCGCATCGTTTTGTTATTTGCTAATTAATGCTCGACATGCTAAAAACGAGATCCCTGAAAATGGCCAACAGTTAAGACCGAAACATGTCGGAACAGTAATTAACAAACTAAAAACCGCTGTGCAGCAAGTTGGTGTTAAGTTTTATGTTTGAAAGATGACTCCGTTGTACATACTACAAATGCATTGAGAGGTACGATTTTGCTTACCTATCTTGGTTATTCTTGGAGATGGAGTTGTCATCTTTGTACTACGTGCACGTAGAGGACCATTAGTTGAATGATTTGCTGCTCATTGCTCAGATTAGCTCGGAGTGGCGGTTGACTCCTTACAAAACGGGGGCGATATGTCTGAGAATGGGACATGGGATGGTCTTAGTACTAGCCGGTGGTAGTCTAGGGAACTAGGCGTACACATTGTCGTAATAGTATTTCACCCATAAATTGTTTGTAGTGCCCTTGTATGCTTTAATAATGTTCAAGTCAGTTCATCTATCCCCCGCCGCGTTTCAAGGGAAAGGTTTCCTGAGACAACTAGTCTGGTTTGTATTTTGGAGTTGCCTCAGTGAAAACCGGTTACTTTGAGGTTTGTCGTAGTTTTCTTAAGTTGCTCCAGACATACCTGATTTTTTTTAAAAAAAGGCTACAGCCAGTACTGGCTAGTCACCATTCGTGACTGTCTCGTCTGTTTCGATGCACGTAGCATGGTGCCTTAAGTTGAGATTGCTTCGTTAAATAATCTAGGTGTCCAACCACCGGTAAGATCCATCATACGGCACGCGTCGGATACGGAAGGCTTGTTTCCTTCCTCCGCGGGGAAGAGAAACGTAAATTTGTTTAATAAGTGTTTAAGCAATATACATATCAAGTATAGGTTTCCGAGTGCTACGTACATAAAGTTCAAATTGCTTATAATAAAACTATTGTATCTTTGTTTTAGTTACCAAACCAATAAATACAGAAGGAACTTATGTAATGCACACACACGCCAGTAAAAGTTTTGAAGTGAAAGTCAACAAACATCCCTTACATAATCCGTATCTGAAAAAAAAAATGCTCAGATTGTGTCGTTCATAAGAAAGAAATCATGGTCGCAATTCCCAAGCACTCAGTATCTTCTAGCCCTTCACGAATATATAGCCTGTAATTCCTCATGAATCACCTTCATTTCTGTCAAAACATAACAGAACTATTTTCCTTAGCCTGTACTTCCATAACTTATGGCTGGAACTTCTAGTTGCGTCAAGAATATCACTGGCAGTCATTACCTAACAAAGAAAGCCAACTTGTAACTTTACACGATAATTTTTTCTAATGTTCCCACACTTCACTGTCCATTCATAACACTTCGTATGACGGAAAGGTGCGCAGTGATAGCCGTTACTCCAGTTTGCCGTGAGTTGCAGTTAATATTAGGTTTCTCACTCACCGCGTAACTTTTTGCTTCGGCTTGCAGATACGCGTACACGTCACACGTGATAAATACTCCCACTACACGTTGAAGTTCTGGTGAAATGCAAGCACTGCATTCTGGGTGCTGTGTTTGGGGTCGTCTTCATTGTGAGGATTATTCCCATGCACTTCACCCTTTAATAATTTCCTGGTGCTAAAGGCGGTCGGTGCGTAGGATTGACAACCTTGCCACCGTCATGTGCCGATTGTCTGGAAATTCTGGGAGCCTCGGGGTCCTGAAGCCGTAAGGTCCTGTCCAGACCTGTAATGGGATAGTTTTAGCTGTACTTCATTCTTCAGTGTGCCTCACAAGGAAAATTCGATCGCACGGGTTCAGATCTTGCGAACGAAGGAGCCAGAGTCCACTGCTGAATATATGTCATTAAGAGCTGTAAACAGCACAGGGGAATTTAATTAAAAATTGTGCCATCATAGCACAAATGGTTTCAAAGCGTGTGTTAATATTTAGTGTGATTTTGTGGTCAGGAAAAAATGGACTCGATAATTCTATTGCGATTTTATGTATGCGGGTTTTGTTGCAGGATAACTTTTGCAGTAATTAATAATCCTCATGCTTGAAGGCAGTCTGAAAGGTAGGATTGAGAAAGGTATGTTGTGTTGCGATTGTGGATTGTAAATGAAATAAAAATTCAGCACTTGGAAAATAATGAATACCCTCTAAATGACATACAATTGTTTGCTGTGTGATCTCTTGCTGTGTCATGCTGCAAAAATGCATACATTCACACCTGTCGTTGTGAATTCAGTGTCTCTCAGAAAAAAAAGTTTCCTTCAATCCTGGTTGCACTCATAGTACACACCACATACCAACCTCAACATCATGTAATTACATGTCGTGGATAAACACGGGAAACCTGTTATTGTGAGAGTCCCCATGTCCGCCGAGCTTCGTCGCTGACAGATAAAGTGTGGGGTCTCTTTCTTCATCATGCATCTCCCCCAAGGTACCATTTTGCGAAATTCAGCCTTGTTTCACGATCTGTATCATTGAGTTTGTGACTGACAGTTATTTACGGATGTAGTACTGTCTAGAATGGAACCTGTTGCTCGAAAACGCAAGTGATTGTGGATTGACCAAATGTTGACGCCACTTTCTGTATCAACTTGTTCGGCGTATGCACCGGTATGCACCGTGTCCAGAAAGTAAGAACCGATTGGGTTTAAAGGGCGTTTAAAGATTTTTTTAAAATACCTTCATTACAGCATGTCGATACCTATATTAAACTACTACTCACTTAGACGCGTTGTAAATTGGAGCAACTGTCATACATTTGGAACAGCGTTTGTACGTCTTCGTCGAAGGAAGTCATCGCCAACTAGTCCTGCACAACGTTATTTGTCTCGTGGTCACTCCTCAGACTCCGGCCGGCCAAAAATGTTTGGAGGTGGAGAAACAAATGATTGTCACTTGGTACAAGGTCGGGATTGCACGGAGCATGTTCGAAAGATTCCCACTTGAACTGTTAGAGTAATTCTAATGTACGAGCAGAAGCATGCGGTCGTTCATTGTGCCTTCTTCAAACAGCCGGCACCATTTCCTTCGTTCATTGCAACTCCCGTGTATTTAAACAATCTGCCTGTGAATTTCCGTGGACGAACATTTTGTAGCGTAAATCGTATTTCCGACCGTACTTGGCAGGTAACGGGATTTTCGTTTTGTATGTTCCATCACGTCAGCAGCGAATGGAGGGAAAACATTGACACCGTACTGCGTAATAGACGTGTTCTGTGCGCGATCGGTTCTAATCTTGTGGAAGCGCTGATAAGCAGTGTGGGGGCGAGAAGGTCACTGGGCTAACGTGTGCAAAATAAGTGGCCCAGCTGGAAAGGAATAGCTGTTTGGGTCATATAAAGTAGTGACCCTATGCATATGTAGTTCTGAGCTACAGAAACCACCTTGTCAGAACACTGTTTCGGCGCTATACCATGACGTCACTTACATTCGTGGCACAAAGCTGTAGCCGCAGGTGCCCACGATGTCTGGATGTTAGGGGATGGCGTGACGCAGTTAGTATTTTGATCGTAATAAAATGTTAGAAGTTCTTAATTAGTAAAGTAATTAATCATCGTTATAATATATACTTCGTGAATCTGTGCATTTGAGCCATTCTTATTATAGTGTGTAAGCTTGATACTGAACGTTGCCACCCATCGTTAAAAAGTTTCCCGTTGCTTAATTGAGAATCACGCCGCGAAGATACGTGACTGGAGTTACAGCTGTGTGCTCTCTTAACCTCGGCGCTTGTGGCGGCGGCACGTCACTCCCGATAACCACTGCATAGAATCCAGGGTGGCTTGGAAACCTGCTCAGAACATTTCGGAAGGGACAAAGTGTCCTGCCACTGTTAGGACTCAAAGCACATGCGTAGGGTATCCGGCTAAATAACCTCTGGTCGGTGGACCGACTGATCTAACCCAGCTCCTTTATTATTCGCGAAGGTATTTGTTTTCCTTGCTACTCGTGTATGTGTAAATGAATGTATTTGTCAATATTTTGTAACTGATATTTATGGAATGTCAACATTTCATCGACGGTACATACGTGCATCGCCAGCTCCGGCAGTTGACATGACGATATCCCAGTTCAGTTTTGTAAAAGAGACGTAACGGGGGTCGATTATGCTTAGGGGTCCTAACCATCAGGTGCTATTTCCAGCCGGTCTCATGTCGCCGAAATATGACAAGAGTTCTTTCTTCCGGAGGCAGTGCCAGGATTAGGAATGCGTGGAGCGTTGCCTACACTTTTCACGGCAACATTGGCGTGTGGTGGAGGCTTTAAAAACATCTCATGTATTTTGGAGAGAGTTGCATGTTCTTTATGATTATAGACATTAGCGGAATGTTGTGAGAACAGTTTTAATTAATAATGTCAGATACACAAGAGAAGTTTCGCGTCTAGTTTAAAGTAACTGAAACAAATGTAGTCACGATTGTTGCTGAAGGCGTGCTGTCAAAAATGCGGAAGAATGAACGCCGTTCCCTTCCGCGATCTGTGGATCAGTTTTGTAATTCAACGTTTGTCTTACCTACTGGCATGAACACAATGGACGGTTTGGTCATGCGATTGGCACTGTAGGAACTATAGTCCGATACTTCAAATATTTATTAGTTGAGTCAAATTAAACCGAAGGCTGCGTCTGCTTAACACCGGTTTATTCGCAGCTCGTAGCCTGTATGCCTGCATGCATGTTAAAACATTTTATTATCCAACAGATGCATAAATATATAATTCATTGATACAATTAGAATTATTATAAAATATTTAAAATAGCTGACATGTTTCGGATCACAAGGGATCTATCATCAGGGAGCTCTATACAGTGCTTGGCTAAAATTACAGTAATGGTTCTATCTCGTCCGTTGATATGGACGTAGTCGGTGTTATGGGAACATATTTGCCCGTGGTGCGTGTGTGTACTGCACAGTCCAGAGAGCACTGTATATAGCTCCCTGATGATGGGTCCCTTGTGATCCGAAACATGTTGGAGGAATTTTAAATATTTTATAATAATTCTAATTGTATCCAAGAATTATATATTTGTGCATCTGTTGGATAATAAAGTATTTTAATCGTCATTGATGCACCCCCCTACCCACGCATTTCCTATTTTAAAAACACATCCCGTCCGTACTTATAAATCGAATATCGTTTCGGATGTTATAACGTAATCACATTCTTTCTAAAATATCACTTCTAGTTTTTATCTTTCTTGTCTTAAATTCTTTTGTATTGATCTTCTTAGTAATAGTTTCCAGTTCCTGCAGACCATTAAGCAGTGTATCTGCATCATTCTAAAGTAAATATGTAAAATAGCGGAACGCCACGGTGTTATATTACACTGCATGGTTCGAAACTCGGTCATGGTACGGGGTAGCCTCGCTGATTTTATTAACCTACTTTTCCCTGTTAGAAAAGTAAAGAAGCACGCACCATGCTGTTTATGTTTGCGCACCCGCACCCCTGGTTGTGCTCCCGATCCAGTTGACAGATATCACGAAAATGTTTATTAACGTAAAGTTATGGTAAAAGGAATGGCATGACGGAGAACTGTCAGTGATCACAAATGATAGTGATACTGTTTCGCTAGTATCTATTAACAGAGATTGACCCTTGAAGATGTACTGCTGTGTTGAAACATGCCGGTTGGTACATTATTATGTGCTATTAATGAATTCAGGTCGAATTCAAGTAGGATTGTTAGATGCTTTTTAATATTGAGTTTTGAGGTTTTCTTTTCCGTGTAGCTGAGGATCCCCTTCTTCTGGAATACAACGCTGCATGAAGGGGAAATCGGATCCCGACTTTTCGGGACAATATATTTCAAGGGTCGACATGTTCGAGAAGAATAGTTTTAACCTTTTAAAGCCTACTGATTACGTGATGCACCAACAGGTTTAACATGCATCAGTTCAACGTTCCACCCACACTGTATTTATGTGTTCTGTATTTATCTGAGAACAAACAGCGACTTGTGCCACTTACACCATAAACTGATTGGTTTTTGTAACCGAGATGAAAAATGTTTACAGCGCGGTACGGACTGGGCCTTTAAATAAAGCAGTCTGCGCTTCTGCTTTAAACTGTTAATATTACTTATGAAAATGTCAGTTCCAACAGTTTTAATTTGACAGAATGTGAAAGCGTTGATTATTTTGAGAAGTATCATTGTAATTGAGACCTACGAGTATGCTAAGTGGTGGAGGAAAAATGAACTAGTGTTTTTATTTTATGACGTGAGACAGTGATGGAGACGCTGTAAGCGTCCAAACGCTTCTCTCAGTAAATATGCAGATTAATGTGCAAATGGCCGTTTCTTATTGAAGATGTGATCAGGTGCGTTTACTTTCCTTTGTACCCCTTTTGAAGGATTAAAGTGGGCGGCAGGCAGGCCGGACCATGAGAAATGTATCTTAGGCTTGGTCTTCTTTGTATGCTATTTTTTTTGGGGGGGGGGGGGGACATAACTGCATTTTTTGTAGTT
>Ga0131853_10009237_pt1 | contig 18022 bp, 12 predicted proteins | sample TergutLab28metaG_FD_92764 | JGI IMG/M metagenome (GOLD analysis project Ga0131853, IMG submission 92764) | Labiotermes labralis P1 segment gut microbial communities from Petit-Saut dam, French Guiana - Lab288 P1 (version 2) (version 2) | ecosystem: Host-associated > Arthropoda: Insects >... | reverse complement strand
TTGTTGTCAAAGACAAAAGGTCCGATCAACTTGTTACCAAGCACACCACACCATACATTCACTGTAAATCTCCTTTGGAAGTTGCTTACACTTGTCTCATGTGGATTATCATGGGACCACGTACGCACATTTCGTAATTTATTTACACTGCCCCAGGTAAAAGACGCCTCATCACTGAATAAAATGATGCTTAACAGTTCAGGATGAGCTTTTATCCAGTGGCACAAATCCATACGCTAAGCATGGTCACCTGGTTCCAGATGTTGTACCCTTTGATCATGGTAAGGATACAAATCTTCCTCATGTAAAGTTCGCCACACCTGCATACGTGATACGCCGATGTGAGAAGCCATTCTACAAGTGGACAGTCGCGGACTTCTCTGAACCATCCGAAGAATGTTCTGTCGTGTGTTAATCGTTCGTACAACCTCCCTTTCAGACTGCACAGAAACACTTGGAAGAGAACCAGTATCACACAATGACTGGAGAATTCGCGTAAGTACACTTTGAGACGGAATCCTTCGATCGGGAAAACGCCTTTGGTATTCTTCTACAGCAGCACGTGCATTGCCATCGCAAAATCCATAAACAAAATATACACACACACACACACATGCCTTACATACAGTACACATTACACTACAGGTCCATATATCCACTAAGTGGTATAGTCATACACTGCACAGGATGAGGTTATCAATCCCCTAACCTCCAGGAAATACACTGTTTCAAATGGGAATTCCATGTTCAATTGGCACTTTTTAAAATTGTGCAATGTTTTTCAGAATCATAAACCCAATGTTAAATGCAACCTGGCTGTACTTACACAGTGTAACTATATGTACAGTTCTGTTTGAAGACTGGTATATGTACTGTTTCACATTTTTGTTTCATTATTATGTTTTGCAAATATGCTTTATCTAGTCACTGAACAGATTAATGTATGCAAATACCTTTCAGATAGTGTCCACTCCTCATTATATAACACAGCACAGTGCACACTATTTACGTAGCTGCAACCTTCCGACAATCATACATCACTCACTACAACCTTTTACTATTCCCACTAATCATTCCACAGTGGATCACATTCCAAACTCTAGCAATTTTATTTTTTGTGAATATACTGTAAGAACGTAGGTAGACATACACATAATACATCACATGTATGAAGTACCTACAAGAGAATATGGCTAACAGGAAATACTCTAACAAGATACAGCACAATACTCTGAACTCTAATACATATACACACTGTCCTGTAGATTTACAGATTCACACACTACCCACAAACCAAACTACAGCTCACTTACAAAAGATCATAACCACAACATGACATCTCACAGATTATAATTAAGTCCAAAGAGAAGTTTATTAGGATCTACAAATAAAGGCTTGATTAATTCTGTTAACAAGACAACAGAAACATTAAAAAATGGCCAGAGAATAGTGCAGTTGAAGAAGTCCAACAGCAAGGGAGCTGCCAACACTGGTCTTGCAACCAGCATATATAAAAAATGATTTACTCACATCCTGTTTCAGCACACAGCTTACAACAAACTGTAACCTTTCTGTCATCCAAAAGCTGTGTGTACACTATGCATGCTGCACACATTTTTTTGCAATGAAAGTTGTGCACAGTAGTCACCTGAATTAGCTACTGAGACCAGCCAACACCCTGCCACCATGTCACGTGCACAGTGCCAGCACTATTCTATAGTAGTGCTTTTTTTTTAAATTAGTTTATTTTTACATGAAGAATATTTTCTTGCTGTCAAAAAAAGTTAGCTCATATTATTATTACAGAGCATAACAGCATAAAAATACACCACATTGTTTCTAATAATTTCTTTCTGGATACCATCAAGACGGACCTTACAGTAACAAACTTTCAGATTAACATTGGTAGAATAAAAGCCATCCAACTAAAGCACTTACCTGTTTGTTAAACAAACTGTTATTCTACCTAGTATATACTCATCACAATAGCTTATATGGATATTAGTTACAAACTATGTTGACTCTGACTCCAAAAACAAGCCCACAAATGTCCTCTGATAGTTCTGTACAATAATTTCATCAAGAGAGAGAGCGGTGCTTTAATTGACAGTGCTGTCACTTGTTAAAAGCCTTGATGGGGGACGAATGCAATATGAATATTGAGCATTGGTGGAATGATATACACAAAAACTGTACTTTAGTACTAGTGCAACTCTGTCCACCACAAATCCCATAAAAATGGCTACATCAAACCAAGACCTCTATAGCAACTCACCAGTAACTTACCATTGAAGCCATGGTATGGCCTAGTTTTCATCAAGTTCAGTGAATACTAGTTGTATCAGCAAAGACAACGGATGTAAAGACTCTGTATCCTGCATTATACTAATTAACAAAAGAAACCATAGCAGACCCACTATAAAACCTTGTTGGATTCCAGCAAACCACAAACTAGAATTTTCCTTTACAGTTATTAATACGGTCGGGTTAATTAGCTGTAGCAGTATCACAGAAAATACAGACTACATGCCTTTTATTATGTGCATGCATTACATCACGCACAAGTTCATATGTGCACTGATGTTAGTGCAACATATTTTCAACTTCACCATTGACAATGCAGTGGACCCCTGCTACAGTCTACCTATATACAACAAATACTGTCTTCAGAAGTTACACTATACAGTCTGAGAGAAACCAAGCATTTTGGAGGAACCTTCTGCCTCCATCTCCAGTTCCAGAATTCTTGGAAAAAAATTCTTAAATTTCTACCATATTACACAGTGTCGCATCCCAGATGACTATTATTCATGGTCACTAACATGAGAACCTCAGTTCCCACACAATTTGACACACCTTTCTTGTCCAATTTCTTATACATGGATCTGGAGACTGGGTATTCCCAGTAACCAACGGACTGGTACAAGCAACTCACAAATTCCTGTTACGAGAATGTGTTCAATATTGTACTAGACTTCATTACATCCAAATAAGACTTTACCTTTGAGACCCTTATCAACGTTTCCGTTGTTGTTTAGGAAAACTCATGCTCATAAATTTACGTCATTGAGATCCGCATATCTCAGAAAATAAACTCTACTTGTAATTAAATTATACTGCTTAAACCTGCACTGATTTCGCTGCAAAAACAATGGCCACGATCCACTAACCACAGAAATAACCCAACTTCCTTTATGGTATTCGCAATAGAATAACATTAAAACACACACGTATTAGAATAGAAATGCACAATTTCGACCTTCCTTCTTACATGGAAGGCATATTCAATGTATCCTTCCACTTCCGTTTTACTGATTAAAGGATACCAGCACCATGGCTTCGACTGCTTCTTCTTTTTTCTACCCATGTTATAATACCCACGGCAAGTTTAAAACGCAATTAACACCCTCGTCGTGAATGCTGCGCTATAATTCGAATATTGCCCACTTTTGTTCACATATAATGGCGTCCGTCGAATACATGAAGACCAAACGACACGTCGTGGTTGTCTTGTCAACAGAATGATCCTATTGGTTGGGAACCCACGATTTTCCTGACATCTGTGTATGGAACGAAACCAAACCCTGCGTCGGTTGCACACTGGGAACGTAAGGAATGTTTTCGTACCCTGTTAAGAATATATTCCAGCAAAAGCATGTTTCGAGGCCTTCGTTCTATCGGGATACTGTCCCGCATCTTTGATACGTCGGTTAATTTAGTGACATAGCGCGATCTTGGAAGAAAGGAAACATTAAACTGCAACATTGCGAAAGCCCCCCCCCCCCAAAAAAAAAAAGAGCGAAACTTCAAGGTTTCGATTTCAAACATCGTAAGAACGTTTTCACACGGACCCTACTTTCCCACATATACAAACAAAAACAAACACAAAACTAGCGAAATCCAACTCCTACAAATTGTCGCACAACCACCGAAAAACATCCAATGAATAGAATGTGAGAAGCTAATTCTTCCTCAGGTAGTCAAGAAATTATACTTAAAGAAGATGGAGGTTCAATACCCTGCTCACAGCACCCCACCATTTGTCTCTAGCCACCGGATTCTATTTCTTTCAGATCCATTTCAATATCATCCTCCCATGTACCCTTAATGATGGATACAAAGGAAGGAGAGACTGACACAGCAAAGAAGAATAAAGTGTACAGCACAATGAGGAAGCAAGTCATAACACATGAAAGCTCCTTACTCCGAGTATCTCATAGCATTCAGTAAGAGATTAAGCACATTCAATTGAAGACATAGTATTGGTAGATGCAAATTGCAATTTAGGTGCTCATAGTGTCAGCAGGTATCTTGCAAATACCTTTTACTGGTGGCACAGTTTTGTCATTGTCTCTGAAGAACTCTATGAGCACCATTAACAATTCAAGTAGTTCTACAGAATGACAGGGAATGTAATCAGAATCATAAACCCACTACCAAACTCAAACGTTGAACTCAACTTACTGTTCATTTTTAAATGTCATAGGTACCTTTTGGTTTTCCTAAGATAATAATGTGTTTGCAATTAACAATAACTGTTTTTCAAAAACTTCTAATGGTAACAAACTAGTGTCTGAAAAAGATTTAATGTTATAACTGGAAATTGCTTCATAGGTGTAGTCACTGTCAGTGATCTGTCTGCTGTGTGCATTGTGGCTGGAAACAGGTTTTGCTATTACGTCACTGACATTTTCGTAAAACATGGTGTTGAAAACAGCAAGCTACAATATGCAGTACAATTTCTCAACACATCCTCTTCATCTTACCAAACAGTAGTATGATTTACGCCATTCACATTTCCTCTTCTGCAAACCAGTTTCAAGTCCAAAAGAGGGCTTAAGAAACCACATATCACTGGATTCTTCCAAGTTTCTTAATTTGGTAACTCCTTGAAGGTGCTCAGTAGTCAAAAACCTGCCTATAACAGAACTGCAAGGGAATAAAATTTTGCCATCGCAGATAGGTCCCATTTAATATGTGCACTTTCAACTTTGAATGCTTCAAACTAAAAGTTGTCTGCTAAAGATGTGTTTCTGTTACACCCAGGTTTCATTGTATTTTGCCCAAAATCAGATTAACTTTTCCTTCTGGAGCTTTGTACAGGAAGACAACAGTTCAGGTATCTCCTTATAATAATGTCTCATGTAACTTCCTCCTGTCCGTTGCAGAGCACTGTTTTCAATGTTCATATCAGAATTACCTTCATGGCCACTAATGTACCTTCTCAACCACTGAGATACCACTTTGTTGGAAGAAAAAAATCATCATATGCAAACATTATGCTAATATTTTTTTATTGTCATCTCCCAAAGTAACGCTTTCCAAAATTATCACGTGATGCAGAAAAGAAAGCTTACACAAATTCCATGTGGGTTTTCACAAATTAAAGTAAAAATCAAATATCATCACAAATTTCATACCTCCTATAAAATTATAAGGACAACAAAAATGACATCCCCACACAAGAACATTCACGCTTTATGTTAGGCATCCCGTCGTGTTACATGACATATAGATTTAATACCGGTGACAACTATTTAGGGATTTTTTATTAGTTTTTAATACTCAGCAATGTGTTTTGATCAACCTTCATCATCTTCACGCCATTATCAAAATTCAAAGCCCTTCCTGAATGCGACAAAGTGCAGAGCCAATAAACCAGTGTTAAAAATGGAGCTCCATAACACACCAAAATAAAACATACAAGAACAGTATAGTTCATCATTTTGACACAAACTGAATAAACAAAAAGCAAGAAGCAACATGTACAACAAAAATTATGTAAAAACTGATGTACAAATATTAACACAACGCAATTTTATACATGTAATTTTTAATTTCTATAAATACCTGAAGGTGACCACAGCTGATCAAAATATGTTGCCAAATTATAAAAACTAATAAAGACCACTACTAAATAATTGTGTAGATGGTATTAAGTCTTTACATCAAGAACTTTCAAATAGTACAGCAATGACCTCACTATCTTAGGAGACAGTTACAAGAATGTTTGTGAATAAAAGTGAGGAAAAATTGAGGGAAAGCCTAAAATTTAAAATACTGTCTCTCTTCAAAAAGTGTAGACAGGAAGGTAAATTTCACACTTCACCCCCTAAGGAGAAAAGCTTGCAAAATTTGACTGGAATCAGAGATCATCATATTTATATGCTTTGTTCCCAGCAACATACAAGGAAGAGGTTCCCCTTAATTCAGAATATGGGTAACTATTACCATTCCCCACAACATGAGTTGCTCAACACAGCAATCACCACATGCTTTCTATATACAAGGGACTCACTGGCCACACAACTGCAAAGGTGTTGGGAAACAAAGGAATTTCACACCTCCACAGACTTTTGAAGAAATGGAATGTGAATTTCACTTCATGCAGCACTTAAACATGTATGCATCAACAGCTGAAAACAGCAGACTACATGTTTTGGTGAATCATACAAGCATAGTGGCAACCCATAAATGATGGCAGCACAAATAACAGGACCTGTACACAGGAATCCAAGTTCCTAGAGGAATACAAGATTCTAGGACATATAAAGGAAACCCAACAAGACTGCATCAGTGACAGGGCAGAGGTCACATCATATATCCCAGAAGACAATAACTTTAACAGTTACTGCCATGATAGCCTCACATTTCTCAAAGCAGATATGCAATGAGAAATCAGATACCTGTTATAGCAAAGAAACATTTGTCTTATATCAAGCAAATGATCTAGCACACATATGGAGTATGTTATGTCCTTACTGGAGGAATGTTACAAAATTAGATGGTTGCAAAGCAGGGCACCACTACCAAGTCCAGGAACAAGTACAAGCTGTGTAGTGATGTCGTTTCTGTCAGGCCATATGAATAATAATATTTGAAGATTCAAACAAAACAGTGTGTATCCTTGCTTTCGAGAAAACCATCCAGAACTCATGTTGTGAACATATGTGGAGCAGCATAAATAAATACATTTTGTATGTAGAAATGAATAAAGTAGGAAACATAAAATTTTTATTTTATGTCATTTTCTATTATAAATCAAAGTCCAATTTTAGGTTCCATACAGAGTAAAACCACTTCTGCTGAATATGATGTACTTCGTGGTTTTCTCATTAAGTCAGAAAAAAAAATTTCTACTCTGCTGAACATCTAATAGATCCATAAATAATGTTTTTACAAAATCCTGCATGTATTTTTGAACTTCAAAATTAATTCCATCCAGATGACTGCAGGTTCAGTTTTGCGTGTGCAGATCACTGCCCATACAGTTGATACAATTACATTTAAATGTATGCTCATGAAACATTTTAACAGTCCCCCCTGGCACTAGCAATTCTGATGTCCTGCTATGATGATAACATTGATGATGATGAGCTCTAATGTTGATGTTATCCTTATTTGTTATAATTTCTTGTTTCTTTCAGTATCCAGAATCATCAGCAAACAGTCATAATGAATGAATCATTACAGTGATCTGTTAAGAATGGGCTGAACACTCAACCTTACCTGCACAGCTCTAACCAGAACTGTTACCATGTAACTAACTGTAAGGTTCACAGTGTTTTGTCACACAATGAGCACACATCAAAGCCACAGTGCTTGTGGCATCATGGTCCTTCAATTCCAAGATCTGGTCATTTCTTTTCATGCTGTTAATTATTTCACAAGTAAATTTTATAACATTTTTTTCAGTAAGTATACTTGTTTTTGCAAAGGAACAGTTATTACAATGTAAATAAATTATTTTATCACAATTACATACAGTGTATACACACACACACATATATATATATATATATATATATATATATATAAGGTCTTACAAGAAGACAAACAGCTTTTCATAACCCCATTTAGCAAAGATTTCAATTAAGTGTATGAAAAGTCAATTATTTTATCACAATTACATACAGTGTATACACACACAAACACACACATATATATATATAAGGTCTTACAAGAAGATAAACAGCTTTTCATAACCCCATTTAGCAAAGATTTCAATTAAGTGTATGAAAAGTCATTCCCACAAGTGAATATTAAAGCAGGAATGATTGAACCTTTTTTCTATAAACTTACAGAAACTTCCATCATGCATTCTCATAACCTAATTTTCAGCACCTACCACATACACACATTCTACATTTCATAATGTAATCAACAATTCTTGTGTGGCAACAGATCCACGATTTTTGTCCTGTTCTTGTCTCTTGGCATGTCTCCAAGCATTGAAGTCACTAAGAATACGTCTCCCATATGCAGTGTGCAATTCCCTGAATGTCACTTTGGTTCGTGGAACATTTTCTGCCAGCCTGGAGGTCCCATCAGGCCTGCCAGATGAAGAACTGTATCTGTGAGAACGATAATTATGGCCTGAAGGCAGCACCTGGCCATCCAAACTAGCCACCTGTTGTACTCTGTTGAGAGGAATATGCCTTTGGCGTGGTGGAGGCACTGGCGAATTTCCAGATCTTACTTCCACAGACTTGATATTTTGAGTCAAGATGGCAGAACTTTGGTTGAAAGTTTCATTCTTAGTTGTGGTTACTGCCTCATACTCTAATGTACAAAAGTTAAAAAAAAAAGTCAAATATTTTTAGAAAAGTTCCATGTAAGGAATTCAAACAGTTCATTTGGTGAGACAATTTTAAACATATATATTCCCCAGGACTCTAAGTGTTAAACTTACTTGAAGGTAGAAGAATGAAAACGAAAACGTTCAAGCCTGAATAAAATTCTGAACAACAGCATCATGCTCCTCATAAGTTCTGAGGCAATGGTTGGTTTATACAAGAATACTAAGTTGGACACAGTCTGTTGTCTGGAGGACCTAGCCAGCTAATCTCTATCCAAGCACATGAAGGCTGCATAGACTGTAAATGTCAAATACCAGCTTTAAGAGATAAAAGATATCAGCTTCTAAAAAACTGTAAGTCAGTCCTGCAACCTCAAAATGATAACATTACTGCACTTACAACCAAAACCCCCTTAAAAATGAATATGAAGGGGGGGGGGGGTGCTTCAGGTGAGATTCCTGACCTAATTCTGAGTCAAAAATGTCATATTAACATTTGTCCAATATGCAACCATTACAAAACTACAGAACTCTTTTACCTCTGAACTTTCCACTTTCTGCTGACGTACAGCAGGTTGCATGGCTGAAGCAAACAACAAAGGCTGTTTTGACTCTGAAATTTATGCTTGCTGGTAGCCTTCAGCAGGCTGCATGGCAGATGCGTACAATAGAGGCAGGTATGACTTTGAATTGTGAACTTTGCACTTACAGGCTGCATGGCAGATGGACACAACAAAGGCACTAATCTGTTTTCTATCCACAGAATGTAAACAAATTTGAATTCAAAGACTAAACTTTTAACTCTGAACTTTGTGGTTCACCTCAACAGGCTGCAGAGATGACGCATACAGGCTGAAGCTGGTGATTTTAGACACTTGTAAACATACTGTAACACTGTTACCAATGTTGGAATTAAACAGAACCATGTCTTCCACTAACTTGTGTGTACTTTTGTGCCCACCTGTCTATATTCATTCACACTTAAAATTCCTGTACCTTTGTAACAGTTTCAACTTGGTTGGACCCATGCTTATATGAAATATTTGACTCAGTATGAGGTCAGGAATCTAATCCTGAAGTTATGAATAAGTCAACAGGTATGGATTACTGCAAAACCACATGACATTCTCTCACCTTCCATTTCATCAAGCTGTCTCTGAAGCTCCGCTACCATGAGCTTCATGTAATCATAACTTGCACATGCCAGGGTTTTCATCCACTGTTCCATACTTTCTTGGGACTCAGCTCCAAGGGTATAACTGCGGTTACCTGTCCCATGAAATACAATTTTGAACCCAAATTGTTCTCCATCTTCAGCAAGTTCTGCAATAATAGAACACTGTATTACAGGGGATGGATTATGTAGATACACATGTAAATACAATGACAGTTCAAGATAATATGAGTCTGAAACAGCATAAAAGCTGTCACTATATCTAATACTTTTCATAGGCAGATGTGCATGTGGGAAAATAAATACTGCATCCAGAAGAGACCACATCATAACTAGTGACACCAAGGGAGTCTTATTAAAAAAATGACTTTATGACTGGAACTGTGAATCATATGAGTAAATCAGAACTTAATACACCAACAAACAACACCATACAGGCTCTAAAATGTTTTTACATGGGACATAAAAAATATGATAGAATGAACAGTCCTAACATGATATTACATTTTCACACAACTGGAAAAACATAGTGGACATAAGGATGGTGCACATTATATTTATTCTCGCTGCATTTAAAGTAGTTCTAAAAGTTAGCCATTAGCCTTGCCTCCCACTACTTTCTCTTCATTGTGATAGCTGCAGCCAGTGTGAGGCCACAAAATCAGTGGTTACAGATACAGGACCTTCAAATCTCTCATACAGACAGAAGAGTTGACTGGAACTAGCTGTTACTGGACAACTTTAGTATATGTAACATACACAAGTTATGGCATAGTATTAAAGTGTCATTACAATGTAAAAAGCCATAATTGTAATAATGGACTTTCACTGTATTCCCAACTTTGGTAAGATTCTATAACATAAAGAGCCAAACGACAATTTCACACAAGTAGGTTTGTAAAACCGGTGCAAAACCAAGTGCCAATTCATCTTTTCCTCAGAGAACACAAAACTGTAATTATATCACTGGATAACACAGATCAGGGGTAACTGCAACACCCTACATTACCCAACATAACTCTTTGAAGGGTCATGACCTGCCAGCTGAGAAAAAATGAGCTAAAGCACAGTACACCAACAACAACCATGTCCATGGAGCAGAGTCCCTGTTGAGAAATCATCAGTTGCTCAGCCAGTCAAGAAAATCCCTAAAATTTTATGGAACCCAACATTTCATTACTGTGTACACAAAAGCCTGCCACTGGTCCCTACTCTCAACCAGACAAATTCAGACCATGTCTTTCCAGCCTGCTGCTTAAAATCCAGCATAATACTAACCCATCTACAACTTGGTCTTCCAAGTGGCCTCATTTCTTGGGGATTTTGTACCAAAAACTTGTAAGCATTTGTGCTCTTGTAGTGACACCAACTCAGGAATCCTGGGTTCCATCCCCGAGTTTGACTGCAAAAAGTACAGCAGGTTCTGTCATTTAAGAGTAAAATGGTCATGACAATCCTTTCTATTGGTGTGTTGAATGACTTTAATACCTCTGATAAGTAGTATTACAATGATGTAATCCTGTATGAAGGTGAGCACAAGAGGACTGCTAATATCTAAATGAGCCTTCGTCTAAGAGATGTGGTCTGAGTCTCTGGCGCCCAAAAAATCCCTTGCTCTAGATGTCACATCTAATATACTGAGGTCTGCCACCTACTGTTACATATCGCACAATCCTCTCTCCTGTCCTTGCCTTACACAAAAAACAGAAAAGTCACAAAAGAGTGTTCCCCAGGTTCCTGCTAGACAAAACATATGTGAAGAAATGTGTTCCATACCTGCTGTCTGCAGGGTGCAACTTGTGGCCAGTACGCTGGCAAGAGCCCCAGAATGCTAAATTCTCTCCCATGCCCTGCCCAAAGCATTCTTAATTTGATCATCTGATGTCGGCAAGGAGTGCACAGTACGAAGCTCTTCATTATGCTATTTTATTACACCTCCTGTTACTTCCTCCCTCTCAGGACCAAATACTATTCCTAATCCTTAGTTGATGTTCCTCCCTTAATGCAACAGATCAAGGTTCATGCACGTACAAAGCAACAAATAATAAACCACTAATACCTTCCCATACATATCAGAAACTTACCATGGAGGTTGGTGTTGTAATGCTCTAAGCTTATACTTGAGGTTCCCATTTCAAATCTCAGCTGGGACACCAGCTAACCATACTGAGATTTTTTTGTGGTTTTCCTCAGTCCTATAAGCAAACACCAGGGTAGTATCCCTATTAAGCCATAACTGCCTCATTCCAAATCATCATCATTTCATCAGTCATCCTAAAATTGACACAATATAATCTGAGATGTGCTCAGCATCATTAAAAAAAACCACAGACAAAAACCACATACTTGCTTCCAGTGAAGTCCACTTTCATTCTCCTTCCAGTGACATTCTGTATTACATTCAATGGTTAAAATGGGTCTTACAGAATGGGACAGGATGTTTGCATGTGCACACAAGCATGGATTAAACTAGTCCATGACAGGATTAATTGCTGGGCTGTTACAAACATGGTAATGAACTTCTAGTTTTCATAAAAGAGTGGACAACTTCTTCATTGGCTGAGCAACTATAAATTTCTCAACATAGACCCTACAGCATTTAACAGAATGGGTTAGTTCTATATCATTAACCACATGAGTACTTCAAATCCTTCTCGTAGTTGGATAGATGGTTACAACAGAGGTTAACTCAAACTTGTCATTTGGCTCATTAGCTTTCTCACTGTGCCCTCGGGTCAGGTATGGAAGAGGCTAACAAGAGACATGTAAATATGCAGCAAATTCAGAAATTCAAAAACACTCAGTGGGGCATGGGGTAGCTGTGCATGTGTCAATTGAATTCTGATATCTTGAATTGAAAATTGCCAGAAAAGTCTAAAACTATGTGGCCAATCCCAGACACAACTTTATTTGAAGTCATCTGAAATCCCAAATGGACTTCCACGTCTGCGAATGGCTAGATGGCTATAACATCCCCAAATCTTTGGACATAAACACTTTAGTATTCATTTCTGCTTGCTGTATATAATAAGAGGAGTGAATATTTGATCCCTGTGGGTTTGTCAGCAATCAAACACAGCATTTACCAATACATTCATACTTTCATTATTTACATCCTTTATTTATTAACCAAGACTATTTATATTTCTGTACTCTTGAATGTTATCTACTGATCGTAACATTGAACTCCCTGTTCCATCACAGTGCACATATATTAACATCGCATAGCCATGGAAAGATAAGCAATTGATTATTTTATGCTACAATGCTCGAAACTGCTTACAATGCAACTCTGTCAAGCAGCCTAATGATGGACTGAAATGACTCGAAGTTACAACAGTACGCGCACTATACTTACCAATCGTACAACCTTCCAGTACTATTACACCAACAGGCTCTTTATCTCCACGTTTCTCAAAGTAGAACAGAAGGTTGCCCTTCAAGACAAACCACCTTCTCTGATACCCTTTGTTGACTTCACCTCGCTTTACAAGCCAACCTTCTCGATCCACAGGTGTTGCTGAAGAAGCAAATGCAGCAAGATTCTTCTCATTTATCTTCATGGCAGGTACGTCTCCTGTAGTATACCTATTCACTCCTATATGCAATAAAATACTGAACATAATTCTTTTAAACTTCGATTGACAGATATGGTACAAACATTTTTAAAAATACTGCAATCCACCACGGACGTGCGTTCAGCTCTCATTTTGTCATCTCACACTTCAGAATTTCAGTTTACAGTAGTACAAGCAAAAAACGGCGGCCACACATTTTGGTCTGAGACACTCACATACCATAGCAATGAACATTCAAGGAACACAACATAAGTTTCTTGGAAACATCAGTTACTTACACTCACAACTGCTACATGCTACAGCTACCAGCGATATCTGTGACTCTGATGGGAAAACATAATAAAGTTCCAAATCCACACCTCAAGAAAACATACATATGATATATGCACTGTTGTTAAAACATGTTCAGTCACAAATGCTGCTTTGGCTGAATAATGTCTGTCTTTCAAAATGCTGATGAATGTACAATTATAACAGTTACTCAGTACACAAGAAGTCACACCCCCTACTGTACAATGGTTGCAAAAATATATTTCACAAGGGTCAGGTTTTGTGTCTTGACATGCAATTTTAGTGAAAGACTCTCAACCCATGACTACCAACATACACTACAAGTCAGCATAGTTTCCATTACATCCAACATGAATTATAAAACATAACATAAGGTTCATATATTATGATTAAACTTAACATGTTCAATAATTTCGAGTTCTTTATATCTAATGATCTAAATATTCCAGGTTTTGGCTGGAAACGTGTTTAATAGGAAACCACATTCACTAATGTGGGCATGGAAAAAATATTTTTACATTTCAACCTTCTTACTTGTGCTTAGTGCAGCAGGGTTTTGTTTTGAAAAAGTTTCTCCATTTGGACACAATACAGATCCACTGGCTGAAACAAATGCTTCCAAAGTACTTGCTGCATCTATTTACAAGGCTGACCGAATGTCATACCCAAAGACTAATGTACAATAACCTTTTATAATACTTTACCCACAAAAACTTCAAAGTACAATAGTTCAGCACACTATTTCAGTATTATTACCAAGCCACTTAGGATACTTTACACCTATACATCTTAAAGGGCAACCATATGTACATGAAAAGCAATATTTAAGAGTAAAATACCAGCAAAATGATATGTACATGCATGGTGCTCTTCAGTTATAAATTCCTTTAAGAAAACTGTCTTAAAAGTTATGCTAACAGAATGTCACCGTGACTGATGTACTGGTTACCAACTTTCAATGCCGCCCACTTACAGAAACTGATTCTAAACATTGTAGTCTGTCAGTTAATTTGGAAATCATCACGGGTTCATTTTCAAGAAGTTTTAACTGAAACACTTTATACATGTTCGAAGCGCAACCTCAATCTTAAGGCCTCTCATAAAATGCATTATACACACGAACACAAAACTCTAGCCTTAAAGCCTCGCCTTGTTTGTCCATATACGCGCAAACCAACACACGCAAACCGTAAACTCGGATACTACACAAAATTTTATGGACAATTTTTAACCTTAAGGCCTTCCATGCACAAGCCTGTAAATTTTAATCATTGTTTTTTTGATAACAAACAGGAAGACAAAAGATTCTGCGCCGAATAATGCACTATTCATCTAATATCTGAATACCAGCCATGAAAATATGCAAACCTAAAAGATTATAGTTGGTTGTAATTTCATCCGGTATTTTCCAGCTCTGTTGACCTGGACGGGATTGTGGTATGGTGACACCCGACCATTAACATTCAGCTGTACTTGTCACTCGTAACACATTAACATTTCTGATATCATACCTCACTTGCAAGAAGTCACTAACGTCGCATCTGTGTTTCAATGCCGTACAGCCCTACTACCCTACGCAGGTGACAGTACGAACAAAGACTATTATTAACCGCAATACTGACCGACCATTCTACATCACACTGCTTGACAATATCCTACTTCCATGGCGATAGACGAAAACTTTGTACTTTGCGTTCCGGATTTAGTCTACGTGTAGTTCGTACCACGTACCCACCGTATCTGCGGGTGGGTAAGGCACTAGATCATCTGTGGGTAGCGCCTCAGATGCATGTATCACCGAACGACAGACCAAAGATGTGTCTAAAGACCGTGCTAAAATTTACAAATTAATACCGCCTACAGAATGAAAACTCCGTGAAAATGTACAATTACAGCGCCACAAGCCATTTCGACTTTCATTTTGCCGCAGGTATAGCAACTGGTATTAAAGGTCAAGGTAAAGTTCACCCTAGAACAGGCCACGATGGCCCAGAGGGGTAGAAGAGGTATATATCTACTCTTTCTTTAACCTCGGTGCTAGATGGTGGTGGGTGGTCAACAACACGCCGCGGCCGCTTTACCCCGGGAAAGAGACCCGGAACCCATTTTATAAGAGGCTGGGTGGGCCCCAGGCGCGGTCTGGACAGGTGCAGAAAATCTCGCCCACACCAGAATTCAATCCCCGGACCGTCCAGCTCGTAGCCAGTCGCTATACCTACTACGCTATCCCGGCCCACACTCATAGTAGTAATTCATCGACCTGTGTAGTGTATTGTATGGAACGAAAGAAAGTAGTTGACATTTAGTTTGTATTTAGAATGTGAAATGATTTTTTTTGGAAAAAATGTAACGATGCGGGATACTACACAGTTTAAGTAAGGGGAAATTGAAGTGAACTATGTTGATTTTATTTTATGTAATTTGAATTTTGTGTGTTGGTATGTTGGAAAATTTTAAATTGCAGTTATATAAGTTAGGCTGAGCAAGTTAACGTGCACTAAAAACAGGAAGGCTGTATCATGCAACATTCTTCAGTAACAGCACATTCCATCATGTCTGCATAAGCTTTTGCTAAGCAAACTCAAAAAGCACTCAGTTAGGAGTTTTGTGAAAGCATGTATAAAAAAGAAGACAGGCACCAAGGTAATGGTGTGAAGATTCTGATGTGCCATGTACCTTTAGTACAAGGACTCCTCATATTCTATTTCACAGCCAACAGGTACACAATTGCTGAATGCTAACTTCTTGGTTCAAAGTCAGAAATATTGTTGCAGTACCCCGACTGTTAATCATCATGTGATATTACTTACACACCAATATGCCTTAGCCTGCCATCTATGTGGTACTAACAAGCTATGCATGCTACAAGCAATGATATCCAATCTGCTTTTGGTGCCACAAGACCTTGGTTGCAGGGCACATCAAACTTTCACCAGGGTGCTTAAACTGAACTGAGTGGTGTCTTGCTTTCCATGTAGGAGTGATTTCAATTAGCAGCACATGGGATGCTACAAAGTGGCTGGCAAAATGTTATATTATTGGTGCATACTTCTTCTTCACAGACTTCTATGTTGTTGGAATACGTCGATTGAATAAGGATCCTCGTATCGTTCATACATATTCTTTATACGTGTTATTTCAAAAAATTAATGTGTTTAAGTATAATCAACTCACTATATTTAGTCCAGTGGCATACCAAATCTCTCAAGCTTTCCTGGGTGGCCTTCTAAGAACATTAACTGAATAAGTACAGCATGACAAATGTCCCTCTGCATGCCATGAAAGCATAAAGAGGAGGGGAGATACAGCTCCATTCAATTAACCTAACCACTAGGTGGAGGTATGTAGTCAGCTTCATGCCCCAGCTGCTTTATCCCTGTAAAAAAACTTCTGGGAATTTAATCACGTCCACACTTTACTCACTACACAGACTTTGCCTATAAACAGCAATAATGCAGCAAAATTTTAATCAACAAATCACGTTAGTCGGTGCACTTCAAAGCCTCAGTTTGAAATAACATGTCTGTGTAACAGAATAGTTTCTTTTTGAGTTTACCAATTTTAATGCACATAACTCAAGAATAAGGAAGTGGGTGATTTTCTGAGACAAATCTTTGCAAGTCTCGTTTTGTCAGTAAAATCAGAGGGTGCACTTATTTCTCATCTACGACCTGTTGCCAACACATGCAAAAATGTAATCCACCAAGGTTATGTTTCAAGTTCTCAAAGCAGTAGCAACCTGAAGTCATGGTTGCCAACTACTGCACCAACCTGTGCTTAAAAACAAGCCCAACGGTGAAAACATGTATGATATTCCATAATAATTTATTATCTTGTCAACAATACATTTACAAGTACATTCATGCTGTTGCAACATCAGCAGCTCAAAACAGTCAACAAATATCATTCCTTATATACATACTTAACATAAATAGTACAGTTTGCTATGTACCGTTGTGGAGTATTGCTATAGTCAACAACACAACAATCATCCTCAAGAGTATTTTTAACAAAGTTTTAATAATACAGAGGTATTCTATGATTTATTGACATACGGTGTTTTAATGACACTTTTCAACTGCAAAGCTATGGTAGGATAAGTGGCCGTGGCCTTCCTGAAGATACCATTCCAGGACTTGCCTGGAAGGACTGAGGAAAGCTGTAAACATGCCAGTCAGATGTGGGCATGCAACTGAACTTTTGCTTAGATGAGCAGAGAGGGTAAAGGGGCTCAGTATGAGAGCTACAGAAATTACACTGTTCTTCAACTATCATATAATCTCCATATTAATGGTTGCAATCTTACAAAAAAGGTAATAACACACACATGGTGTTTGAAGGGCTATTTCTTACTCTTTTCACTTTATCAAGATTCTTTGTGGGGTTCAAGTGTGGCACCCC
>Ga0131853_10009236_pt1 | contig 18022 bp, 12 predicted proteins | sample TergutLab28metaG_FD_92764 | JGI IMG/M metagenome (GOLD analysis project Ga0131853, IMG submission 92764) | Labiotermes labralis P1 segment gut microbial communities from Petit-Saut dam, French Guiana - Lab288 P1 (version 2) (version 2) | ecosystem: Host-associated > Arthropoda: Insects >... | reverse complement strand
GGCTGGCCCAGGATAGAGACAGGTGACGGACGCTTGTGAGTGCGGTAATGAACCTTCGGGTTCCGTGAAATGCGGGGAATTTCTTGACTAGCTGCAAACCAGTTAGCTTCTCAAGAAGGACTCAGCACCATGGAGTAAGCATATATGATTCGCTGAACCACACCCGTTTCCCGAAAGAGGATCACCTACCAGACCGAGAAAGTCGGGACGACAAAGTTACGAAGGGTGATGGTGCAGACCTTCAATGTCTTAGTCAATCGTTTTAATGATGTAATTTAATAAATATTGAAATTTGTAGTTCATGATGAAATTTATTTTAAGTAAAACAAAATCTAAAGTCAGTATACTGAAGGCTAAACACATCATCACTCTAAAATTAAGCAGAATCATGTACCCAGTGCATCAGCGACTATAAAAGCTATTTCATCTTACCGCCTTCAAGATGCCTTCGCTTTCAGACGAGACATTACACAGCCATCACATAAAGCCGCACTATAAGAAGCATTAAATTAATGGGCTATATTTATGGACTGACGGTTCTGACGCGGACCTGACCGTTTCCAGAGCAGGGTTGGAAAAATCTTAGCCCAATGGTTTCGCCAACCTGCGGTTCGCGAACCCCGAAATTTTCCACAGCGTTCGTGCAAATATATAAAGAATAATGTTTTTTTTTGTCTTCTTCGCTTATACGTTCAAACAATAAACAGTTCGGTCTCAGTTTCCAAAGCATGCGTATACAAGAATCCTGTACGTGATTTCAGGCTTTCACCGCGAAGTAGATGAGATTCCTTGGATTTCTGACCCTTGAAAATGGGACCGATAGGATGTCCCGAAACGTTGGGGAGGAATTACCACTATACACTGCCTAATTTCCCAGAAGAGCGCATATCTGAAAAGTACCGTAGTTCTAAACATGGTATAACCAACCCAAAGAACTTTAATTTTGTGATGTATTTTCGTTTGTAAAGTGCCCTACACCCTCTCCGTTAAACTGAGCGATTTTACTTCGTGACATAATACCTGACGGAAAAACTAAGTAAACAGCGCAGTTTTGACAGGCAATAGCGCAGGCATCAGAACCGTATTTTCCAGTCGTCTTTCGCACAGAGAACTGCGCAGTTCAATCAGGGAATCCCACAGTTTTCTCACTCTACCTGCCGACAACACGATGGCATCATCTCAAGGCACATCCGTTTCTAGCAATTCATTCAGCAGGTGATCATCGCACGATATATTCCTTTTCAAACACCACTTCTTACTGCACATTTTACGCTTTCTTTTCTCCTTTTCGGATAACATTATGGCCGATGTGGCTTGCAAACAGCAAACGACAGCCTTGTTTTTATCCACCATAGTCACACGCACAAGAAGACACACAGAACTGACAAAAAAAAAACTGACAAACCTGATGGGAAACCTGTGCTGTGCCAGAGAACATTCAGCTCAGTTTTTCGTGCAGTTATTTACACAGTTAAACCGCACAGTTTAACTTGAGAATGTATGGGGCCCTTTAGATTTTCACCAACATGTAAATCCAGGGGCGCTGATATGTCCTTAGCCCGGCCAGGAAGGAAACAAGCTAATGTTTCTGTCAGAATGGCGTGAATTTCCTTCGGCGCCCTGCCTTACAGGAAAAAAAAACTTAATGACAGTTCGCGTCTCGATGTTGTTGAAATCGCGCGCGTCCCCGACATGCTTCCGAGCTGGTTTCCTTCCTGGTCGGGATAAGGACGTATCAGCACCCCTGTACGCCGTAAAATTAAAGTGCATTTGTTGGTTGTTCGTATATTTTATATATCTAATTACTACACGGAATATGGAACGTGTTAAAAACACTGCAGTTAGTTGGCACTTACTGAAGGGTACGATCTTTAGGTGCAACATCCCCGTTGTGTTATAAATAATTAGGGAGGGGGTGGGGTACGTCAAAACACAACTGTCTTGTATCCTAATTATTATGCTGACGACATGTTTCGGCCACTCAGGGCCATCTCCAAGTCACGAAAATGTATATAGTGGAATAATATATCTTCTATATACATTTTTGTGACCTGAAGATGGTCCACAGTGGCCGAAACATGTCGTCGTCAGCATAATAAATAGGATACAAGAGAGCTATGTCTGGACGTACCCCACACCCTCTGTAACTGACGGGTACAATGTTTAATTTTTCATATTTATCTTGTATTTTGCAAGACGATCGAACACCGAGGGACCGACAAACATTTGGCGGCAATGGCCGCAAAGGCGGTCCGACAAGTTTCTGTGGCGCCTCCAACACCATCTCCTGCCGAAACCCGTTACCTCGGAGACCGTAATTTCGACCTGGTTCATCAGTTGGAAGAAGCTGGTGTAGCTTGAAGCCTACCCCAGTCTCAAAACGAACACACATTCTGCTGAAACCACATCTTTTTGCGGCTCATCCTTTATGTTCATTTATGGTACTTGCGACTACTGTAGAGGCCAGTTGAAATGTGATGGCACACGCGCAGAAACCAGATTTTGTCTTTCGGCGAAGCGGACGAGTCCATTTAAATTGGCGGGGGGGTCAGTTCAGTTGACTACTGTCAGCCGAGGTGTGCGCATCAGCGGTAGTAACGCTGGATACACCATGTTCCGAGGTAGTGTTAAGGGTACTGGCTACACACTCCATTCGCCAGTTTCCCCTTCACTTCCCCATCCCGTGCGTCACCGTGTGCTACCACATTTCAACTGGAGTCTCCTAAATTGTAAAGCTATACATCCCACTATGTATAGTAATTTAATATATGCAGTGAAATAAATAACACTGTCGCCACAACTAACCTTGAATATCCTTTAACACAGCTACATGTTTCGACTCGGTAAGGTCATCATCAGGCTAATATTAGGACATTTAAAAATATATAAAACTGTAAATGCTATTATTATAAGGTCGAAATATTAAAAATGAGATCTCATTTCTAGCATTTGCAATTTTATATATTTTTAAATATTCTAATATTAGGCTGATGACGACCTTACAAGTCGAAACATGTAACTATGTTAAAGCATATTAAAGGTTAGTTTTCTCAACGGTGTTACTTATTTCACTGCATTTATTAAGTGCATTAAACGTTGCTGTCTGTGACAACGTGTAGTTTGGTTCACAGGTACCATGCCTGCTGAGAAGCCTGCTGCCTCTGCCTTCAGGGTTGAGGTTATTCTGGAGACGAAAGCAGCACATTTCACCAACACGTTGGTGCTCGTCCACCACTGTACAGTGTGTCACAACCAGGACTGTCGCGGCCATATGAACAGTAAATTCTACAACTGAAACAAACACCTATATTCCATCACTAATACAGTCACTTTACGACTTGTGCCAAGGGCAAGAGACACAGAGCCACGGAAGTATGTCTCACGAATACAGTATCACCATCTACTTTTCATTAAAGCAAATAGGCATTTCCTAAATAGAGGGTTACTCGAAATGAGTGTCGGGGTTTTAACAATTCGTCATACACAATGCACTTGAGAAAGGAGTATATGTTTTTTTCTCATTTAATAGAACAACACTCCAAGTTTTTGTTGCATGCCTTACAGGTGCTCTATATGTGCACCCTTTGTGATTCTACAAACATCACCACGATAATCGAGTTCGTTCCAAACTGTTTGTAGCATGTCAGCGGTGATTATCGATTATCGTGTTGATGTTTGTAGAATCAAAAGGGTGCACATACAGAGCACCTGTAAGGTATGTAACAAAAACTTGGAGTGTTGTTCTATCAAATAAAAAAACACATATACTCCTGTCTCAAGTGTATTGTGTATAACAAGTTGTTAAAACCCCGACAATCATTTCGAATAACTCTGTATTATTATTTCAAAAAATCCCGCTCTTCCGAACACCAGAACTTCATAGTTGTCCCTTAAGCCGAAGAAGGACTCTATGAAGTTCACTGCAGTTCTTAACGGATGTCGTGTTTCCTCTGTCCATACATCTCTTTGACGGGGACGCATAACAAGGGGCGACACTAATATGACATCATCACAGTCACCCCTTCTGTCTTTCTCTCTTACACTCTGACGCCCAAAAATTGTACAGTGTCTGAATAAACGGTGGTACTTTCATTTCATTAGGCATTCGTTCATTCTTGGAGCCTGAGAAGCAAGTAGAGCAACTGCCATTGTGATTTAGAAGTACAGTGTGCGTCAAAAGTAAAGCTGAGTCAACTTATCGACAGAATAATCAAGACGCTTCAAAATAAAGCAGTCATTATATCGGAGGGCCTCAGCGACTCTAAGGAAAAGCCAGTAACTGCGTCAAGTGCCCAAACAAACTGACACACTACGGAATGAACGACAAGTATTGCGGGCACAAGATAAATTCTGCAGGCAACTGCAATTATTTTTTCTCCTTCTGTCGACGGAATAACTATAGCCTACCCTCATCGTTGCACCGTGCATTTCGTAGAATCACTTTAAAGACTTTCACTATGTAACACACGACCCACACCATAGCCAGACGCATTCCCAACAACGTACTCTTACACAACACGATATGCTGCCACAACACCCTGTTAATATAATGTAATTATTTTGTGAATGTTTTTAAAATGACTTTGGCAAGGAACAACGTAGCTCCCTGAGGATGATCTTAGGATCGAAACATGTCGGAGCGATTTTAAGTGTTTTAATGTGAAATTTTATATAGTGCATTTGTTGGTTAATAATTAAAGTAACTCTAGCCTGTTCCGGTTTTACAATTACCCATTTCTCAACAACACCCTGTATATTTACATCCCCCCCTTCTTTTTCAGATTTCAAGCTCTTGTTCTTAACCTAGTTTTGGGAGTGCCTGGTATCACCACCAGATATCAACAGCAGATCTTCCAGCCAACATGCAAAGCAATTTTATTATCTTTAATACTTCATATGTAAAATACCACATCTGAATTTTATCTTAATAATATATTTTATACAGAATTACCACGAACATTTTAACTGCTGTTTGTAATACAAGATATCGTAACATTCAAACAAACAGCAACTGTACATACAAACCACTCCGAAGACTAGCCTGAAGATGGCTCTGTATATGAGCCGAAACATGTAGCTAGAAATACAACTAGTACTTCTAATGAACTAAGAGTTGTGTATGACTGTATAATTGTATAATTTTACACTACATGTGTTGCTGGTATCGTGTTGAAGTTGTCCGAGCGACAGGACGTTTCGGTGTAACATCCTGCCTTCACCTTCAGGACGAAGAGGCAGGGTCAACCACGAAGGTCTAGAATAGAGGTAACTTCCAGTCATTACCAGCACCCCAGAAAAGGATCAACATATATTACGAGGGTGAGTTAAATGAAAACCTGAAATATTGTAACATAATTGTGTGTTAATTTTGAAGGTTTTCAGTTGACTCTCCCTCGTACATTGGCAACTGCGTTCAGCAATCCTGCTCGTTTTTTCTACTGTTGCCAAGTGAATTATCCTTTTTCCCATCTGTTCTTCCAGGCCTTGTTACCGAACAAATATTTAGCTTCAGACATAGACGACGCGATGTTTGAGAGGTCAAAGAGTGACAACTGTGGACGAGTGGAAGCTGAAATGAAATGGTGGTTGAAAAAAACCCTGAGCAAATAATGTCGAACAGGGGGATGGTGGTCCCCAGGAGTCCGGATGTTTGGGCAAGGTCTCTTGCCACTGCCAGTAACCTAACGTCCGAGTCTAGTGACTAGGGCTACGGGATCAACAATCAAGTAATCGGGGTTCGATTCTCGGAGAGGGTAAAATTTTTATATATTTTAACTGCAAATGGGTTGACACTCGGTGGCTGTAATACAGTACACCTTTACACACAAACAATACACAGAACAACACAATGAAACAGAATACACAGAACAGTACATAACAATAAGAATACATAAACATAACAATAAGTATACAACATAACAATAAAAATACATGATTTACACAACTAAATAGAAGCATACAAAACATACAACCATATACACACGTCTAACAAATCAGCTACTTCGTATGACTTCGTTTACTCATCTCGTACTTGCTGACGATAAATTGGAAAGATTATAGCATACATTTATATGTCACAGAAAGTGTTAATTTTCTTAATGTGCATAACCATATTCACCCGCGCTAAATTTAATTACTGCCTTCATTTTCGTTCTTATAGTGATTTTTCCCTCATAACCCAAATATAATCGGGAAAAACGAAATAAGAAAGATGGCAATAGCGTGGAATGCTGTAGGTATTTGACGGAAATAAAATTCACCCTAAATTTTGACCCAAAACCGAAAGGAAAGAGAGCACTTTCAAGAAGTGCGTTGTCAGCATATTTTTTTTGAAGTGGTATTTAACACTGTTGTCAACAGCTAAAATCAAATGAGATAGGTAACAGATGGAAGAATGATAATCCAGCATTTCTGGAGTGATAAAGTCAGGGTAAAACCGAAGCAGTCGAAGAAAAACCTGTCCCGTTGTAACCTCGTGCGCCACAAATACCGCATGGACCTCCATGAGACTGAACCCAGGCCGCGGTGAGACGCTAGCATATATCCGCCTGAGCAACGGTACGGCCCTGGGTAACATTAAACGGATCTTGAAAAGCAGTAAGTAGGAGAGAGTAAAGTAAATTCACTAGACTCAATAACAAGGGGCCTGCGACGGACTCTTGTGAACACAGTAATGGACCTTTAAATTCCGTGAAAGACGGGGAACTTCCTGACGAGGTAAAAAGGGTATTAGTTTCTCTATAATACTTCTGATCCATGGACCCAGCCATTACAGATGCAAAAAATAATGTGTAAAACTGAAGGAAAAAGAAGCGAAGGAAAAGAGAAAGAAAGAAGAAATACAACTAATTTGTATAATGTATTATATTCCGTCAATACACAACTATGTATCAGTACAGTGACATTATATATAATATCACTGTACTGATACACAGTTGTGTATTGACGGAATATAATACAGGGTTATTCATAAGTCTGTGAAACATTTTAAAAATTCGCAACAAATAAACTACTCAACGGATCGTGGTAGTTCTTACGCCGATAGAGAGAGAAACTCTCCAAGTTTTTTTTTTTAAACGTATTTCACAGATTCCCAATGTGTCCACCTTTGGTAATACGGCAGACATCTATGCGATAGTCCATCTCGTTCCACACCCACGTCAGCATATCACGGTCGACCAGAGCCACAGCAGCGGTGATACGGTTGCGAAAATCTTGAGATTAGCGGGGAGTGGAGGCACAAAGACAGTGTCCTTCACAAACCCCTAGAAGAAAAAGTCGCACGGGGTTACATCCGGAGACCGGGGTGGCCACCGCATTAACGCGTCATTTTCTTTTCCTGTGCGTCCTATCCACCTTTGTGGCAAGTTTCGATTGAGATACTCTCGCATGTCTTTGTAGTGAGCCGGAGAGCCGTCTTGTTGAAAAATGTAATCATTACTGTCTTCACTCAACTGTGGCATCAGCCAGTTTTCTAACATGTTTCACGGACTTTTGAAAAACCCTGTACATTGTACAAATTTGTTACTACACAACGGGATGGCCTCTGTCAAAAAATAAAACAACAGGCTAAACAGAGGGAAAAAAGTATTCCGAAATGCGCAGAACTGATAAAGAAAAAATGTCATTCCTTTGCAGGTCTGTTTGCCAGTATTGAATTCCGCATCGTATGCAAATACGTAAGTCAGCTTGGTGGTGCAGCAAAACACAGCAGGAAGACGTAATGGAAAAAAGAATTTGCTACGACCTTCAACTCTCTTCACAAGTTCATACTATTCTCTATTCCCGAACATGAACTCAATACACATCACACGCCTGTCGGTACAGATGGAACGCTTCATTATCAACTTGGACAGATCCCACTCGAATACCGTTTTGCAATTGGTTTCTCTACTCAATGGCGCCACATTACACACTAGATATAACCAAACTTTCGAAAGAATACCCCCATGTCACCGTCCACTCACAAATTCTCAGCCCACTTTCCTTCCCAAAACAGAAACAAGTGTCTCACGGTTCAACTTCTGAATCAGCCAACCGATTTTCATAAAATTTCGTACGAAGGTCTGACAATGCAGATCACCACAATGTTGGTTTTACTTTCTAATTTTCTACGATCACAAATAACAAACACAACAGATGGGCGAAAGTAAACATCTCAGAGACAATAGCGACGTCGATTTTCGTGTACTGTAATGCAGTATGATTATAGACAGTGAAATTTAATGTTTGCCATTCCGAAGTGTTTAACACATATATAAATATACAATGCTGTATCAGTCAAACACAGCAAAACTTAAGTATCCTGATTGTATAATATGAACATAAGGACACATGCATTTTATACATATTTTTATCAAGAATGTAAGCGTTTGGGATCCCACCGTGCATTTTAAACATCGCTAAGTAAGGATCTGTATTCTTAGAAGGGCCTGAGGATGATTCTATAATAATCGAAACATGTTACCCTAATACAATACTAAACATAATAAAGTTTTTTATGTTTATTGGACCGTGCATCATCTTGATAGTTGAATAGAGAGACCAACTTGATGTCACTGGCTTTATTATTTCATTATTTACTGCTCAACATGTTTCGGGTGTTAATACATCCATCCTCAGGAGCTTGCGACTTATTTGATGAGTTATTTCATGGGTTATATTGTTCCGGTTCGATGTGTGTTGGTATTAACATAGGAAACATGTTGAGCAGTAAATAATGAAATAATAAAGCAAATGACATCAAGTTGGTCTCTCTTTATTCAATAATAAAGTTTGTTGTGTTTGACTGATACAGCATTGTGTATCTATATAGACAGTCAAAGTTCGTGTAACTTTTGTTAGGATGAAAAACCAAGATGGCGGTCATGCGAAAATTTTCTTTCGCTCCGGTTTGATGGTGATGGCTCATGAACTGCGACGGCCAGGCATGCGAAACCTGTTACGGAGACGTCACACATATGCCTAAGAATTCTGCTTAAAATATTGTTAGTAAGACAACAGCAACAAGAATGACAACGATACGAATCTTCAAGGCTATATCTGAGAAATTAAAAGTACCGTGTACAATAACAGTAAAACACACGTCAATTAAAAATCCATGAAACGGCTAATTAGTCTCTGACAACATATCAGAGAACTACCTTGACTCCTGCATTATGCATCTTTCGTAAATTGTATTTAAATTAGCCCATGACGCCAAACTTCAAGCTTAGGGCACACACCATATTAAAACTTCAGGTTTACGGCGTTGACTACAAAGACTACTGTCTTCTGGACCATGACGTCGTGCACTTTATTAGGCAGGTTAGCGTTCTGAACGAACATACTTCTCTGTGTGATTCCCAATTTTTCATTATTTCCTCCATGCAACTACAGCCATAATATCTCAGTCTATGAATCAAAGCCTTGAAAACCTAACAGCACTGATCTCACAACGGAGATCACCTCAATACAGCATTCTGACTGCTTGTTAGAACTGAGAGAGACCGTGTTTGCTGCACGGTACGAACTGAATCTTCAAATGTAATTCAACACATCGTTGTTTACAAAAGGTTAAAATTCAGCTAAGTCCTGGCTTCACCCACACACAGCACAAACATCAAACATTCCGATTCATGACACACCCACACACCCAAACTGAAAAAGACTACAATTTCCTTACAGACAACGACTGAAGTCAACCCTCTCCCCTTACAGAATGGATGTTGTCACACTCCCCGTAACGATGGCAACATAAAGGCAACACAGAACAAACACGAGGCAGATCGGGACGCGGGGCGTGGTCATATCGGACACTTGTGACGCTCTTCCACGTCATAACGCCTCTGAACTGTTACTATGGTAACAACTTTTCCTCGATCGGCTGTGTTCTACTTGTCATGTGGCACACAGCAGTTCAGTATAGACTGGTCCACACACACAATGTTTCAAATACTACTTCACTACCTCTGTGCTGCAGAATCCTACTTCAGACACCAACAGTAGGCAAACTGCCCGTCTCTTACGGAACCCGGTGGATAATGACCTCTTCCACATTACACCTAGATGACTCGAACTGCTTTCTTTCTTCATGCATTTTTTTACTACAATTTGAAAGTTTATCTCCCTGTCCAATGCGTACTACATGCCCTGCCCATCCGGCCCATTTTGACTCTATCACCTTAACAATATTTGGTAAACTGTACTACTGCCTGTGTACTGTACCACTGCCACCGGGTGGCTACCCAATTGCAGTTAACAAATATATCAAACAGCATAAATTATGAATCACTTCCGACTACCGCCGCTATGTAAATACGATCTGCGCTCTTCTGGGATGTTAAGCAGCGTAGAATAGTAGTTCCATTCCGACGTTTCGGGACAATCTCAAACAGTCCAAAAAAGAAAAAAACCGTCGTTACGGAACTGCCATTCTACGCTACCTTCTTCTTCCATTGGCACTACAGCCTACTGTGGGCTTTGGCCTGTCGAACAATGTCCTTCCATTTTTTCCCATCTGCCACCAACTCTCTCCATCTTCTCATTCCCACCACTTGAAGATCTCTTTCTACTTCCTCTTTCCATCTTTCCCTGGGTCTTCCCCTTCTTCTCGTCCCTTCCAGTTCTTGAGTGAAGATCTTTTTGGGCATCCTATCCTCCTCCATTCTTTCTAAGTGACCTAACCAGCTTATCCTTTGCACTATTATCCATTTTACTATATTTTCTCCTTTGTTCATCGCTTCTAGTTCCCGATTATTCTACGCTAATTGAAATACCAAAATAATGCAGATCTAAAAAATTATGATGATTCAAAATGCGGGGAATAATGCTCCTACGCATGCCACTCAGGCACAAGGGGAAGTGGAGGTACAGCTCCACTCATTTTTAATCTCAGTATTGAACTGGGATCAGTGGTCAGCTTCGTGTTTCGCGAGCTTCAATTCAGGTGAAAGTGGCCCCGGTACTTATTAAATTGGAGGCTGAGTGGGCCCCAGGGCCAGTCCGGACGCTTGAGAGAGGATTCAAATCTGCTGCTCCCGCAAGGAATCGAACTACGATTTACTATGCAGGTGGATCGAAGTCACTGTCAGACCTTCTTGCCGCCACAGCAACCAGACCAATTCTGAGACATATCCAGCCATCTCTGCGATGGGCAAGGCAGACTATTCTCTCCGTGGTCAAGCGGCCAGGGCGTCAGCTGACAATTCTCCTGCAACTACTAGCGCGGTCAAGAATGGGTAGGAATATGTCTCAGTTTCCTTGTCATTGCAACTAAAGACGCAATACAAATATACGACCGAAGTGGCTACGGGATGTAACGCCGTTTAGTCTGGTAGACTGTCACGAACACTTAGGAACCTACTGCCTTCACTTTCAGGACAAAAGATAGTATTAACCACTGCTCTTTCTTCACCGGGGGACCGCGGTAATACAGTGGTTAAGGTGCTGTGCTACAAATCCGAAGTTCGCTGGTTTGATCCCAGCTGGTGTCGGTGGATTTTTCATTGACATAAAATTCTTCCGATCACACTAGGGCCCTGGGGTCGACTCAGCCTCTAACAGAAATTAGTACCAGGAGTATTTCCTGGGGGTAAAGGCGGCCGGTGCGTAATGCTGACAACCTACCACCATCCTATGCCGTTATCACGAAATCTGGAAACCTTAACTTCCTGCAACCCTCTGGGCCCCTCCGGGCCTGTAACGGGACTGACTTACCTTTACCTTTCTTCACCACCAGTGAATTTTATTAGGTGTGCGGGACGAAAGGGAAAGGCAGTCTACAAGGAGCAATTTTAAATTCGTAGCGTTTGTAATTTACTCACTGCCAGGGTATACAGAAGTGGGGAAGGGTTGGATGGGACCTCGCTAATTACATTATCGAGTTAGCACAGGGCAGCAGCAGCGTGTCCACATAATGCACATGGAACAAACTGTAAAACTCAATTTCGCAGACCACCATTCAAATATTGCACATCATTGCTTTGCTACAGTCTCTGAGGTCCCAGAGCAATATTTCATAATAACATTCAACTTTCGTTTTACTGTTTTTGTTCAGATTTCCATGCTACGTAATGAAAGTTGTCAAGCCGCACTACCGCGGAAGATTATGCTGTCATTTCAGACTTTAGATTCTCATGAGAGTCACTACGAAGATTAATGTCTTCTGCGATATCATGTCATTCTGTTGGGCCGGTACGTGGGCACAGACATTTCGGAGAACCGTGCTGCCTCCATCTTCAGGTCAGTATACCATGATCTCTTTAATGTACTCAGCAATTTAGCCATTTAGCTAGATGATTAACCTTTTGACGCCTAATGTCAACTACAGTGGTCGTACCGCACCGCTAACCTCTAAAGATGCATTTTATATATTTATTCAACAAATATAGGTACTGAATACTTTAAACATGGTATATACTCTCCGTTTTTTTCCCTTCAAAATGCAGTTTGTTTCATAATTCTAACGTATTTGGTTCCTGTATTATTCACATTTTATATACAGAATGCGCTAAAATTTAAAAAATAATTCCGGCGCCAAAAGGTTAATTAGATGGCTCAGGCCACAGCATGTTGAACAGGATTCCGCTTCCGCCTGTGACAAGAATTCCTCGCCTCCAAGTCCAGACTAGCTCTGAAATCGAAGCAGTTTCAAATCCAATAGGAGCAGCGAATGGGAAGCCGCAGAGTGAAGTTCTTCACTCATCTTCATACTGCCGATCGAGGTCGGCAGTGACTAGGCTACGGGCCGTTAAAAAAAAAATCGCGATTCTACTGCAGACATGAGGAAGAGAATTTTCTTCTCCAAAACGTCCAGACCGGCTGTGGGCCCATACAGCATCCCACTTAATGGGTAAAGGTAAAGGTAAAGTTTTCCCGTCACAGGCCCGGTGTGCCCAGACGGTGGGTAGAGGTATAGCTCTACTCTTCCATGACCGCGGCACTAGAAGGGGTTGAGTGGTCAGCAGCACGCACCGGCCGCACTTTTCCCCCGGGAAAGAACCTGTACCCACATTACAGGAGGCTGGGTGGGCCACAGGGCCGGTCTGGACGGGCTGGAAAATCTCGTCCCCACCGAGACTCGATCCCGGACCGTCCAGCCCGTAGTCAGTCGCTATACCGACTGAGCTACCCGGCCCATCACTTAATGGGTACCGGGAGTAAAGTGGTCCAGGGGTGAAGCTGACCACTCATTTTCGGCTACTCACAAAGCTAAGAATAAGTGGCGCTCTACCTCCAATTCTTCATGCCTTCACAACGTGCAAAATGGCACCTTTACCTTCAGTCACAAGCATTCCACTGATTTTGTCGCTTTAGTCCAGTCCATTTATTAAGCCGATTTGCTAGTATCAGTCACGTAGTATTCAGCTAAACTAAATACAGAGCTCGGTCTCTTACAAAGCGGGTGTTGGGCAGGGGTGAGCAAATTTTTCAAAAATCAAAGAAACCACCTCAAAATTCTGAGCGCCAGACTGGTGACACGAAGCAAGTTCGATTAGAATGGACCCACACAACACACGCGGACCCGTAAAAATGTAGCGCTCGAGCGAACGGGCAACCAGATTTTGTGCACCCCTTGTATTGGGCGAGGACTGCATTCAACTGCCTCAGCAGAGAGGCGTATGAACGTGTCAAGTTACTCGTAACTCCGGGTGCTACAAAATACATGTAATTCATTGACCAGGTAAGGCAATATTACAAGTGGATATTGGAAGGATACGTTTCCAAACGCATAAGGTGGTTCATGCAATCAACACATTGCACGGCTTTGTTGTGCAACAAGATGAGATCTGAGGAACTAACCCCCCCTCCCCCCCTCCCTCATCGTTACGAACGGAACAGCAGCCACGGTGAAGTCGGTGGCACGTCTGCTTCGATTTCACAAGGTCCCAGCTTCAAATCTTAGCCCAGATATTCCATATTCTGAGATACTCCGTGGTTTTGCTCAGTGCCCCAAACAAATAATGGGATAATCTTAGGAATTAACCTACTTAGTGCACAAATTCGTGTTTTATAAAAAGTTTATTATATGCCTCTACATTTTTCGAGCACTGTTGTGCTCATCATCAGGAGGTCAAAATTATATTATACAGCATCTGGTATCATCACACTGAAACAAGTGAGTGGTCTAAAATTACTAAAATACAATTCTATAAATATGAGCACATAGTAGTAAAATTTATGTGTGAATTTTTCGGGTGTGATTACTGTGTATTACTTACTGTAAACATGCTTTATCATGCAGAGGTTACGTTTATCCAGTTGTTAAACTTATTGAAAATAGACATGGTACCTTTCTAATAAGTTTAACAACTGGATAAATATAACCTCTACATAACATAACATAACGTGTTTATAGAAAGTAATACACAGTAATCACACCCGAAAAATTCACAAATAAATTTTACTACTATGTGCTCATATTTATAAAACTGTATTTTAGTAATTTTAGACCACTCACTTGTTTCAGTGTGATAATACCAGATGCTGTATAATATAATTTTGACCTCATGATGATGAGCACAACAGTGCTCGAAACATGTAGAGGCATGTAATAAACTTATTATAAAACAAGAATTTGTGCATTAGGTTTCTAAGATTATACTGAGATACACGGTCAGCAAAACATAAAACAATAATGGGATAATACCTCATAATAGGCTGAGACCGCTTCCTTCACCTTATAAAGCCTACCGGTCACGTGACGCACCACCAGTTTAACATTCAACAACTGTACGCACTGCCCACACTGTATTTATGTGTTTTGTATTTATCTGAGAACAGATAGCAACTTGTGCCACTTATAGCATAAACTGATTGGTTTTTATAACCGAGATGAAAAGTGTTTACAGCGCGGTACGGACTGGGTCTTTAAATAAAGCAGTCTGCGCTTCGTCTTTAAAGGGTCCTAATTCATCCCTCGCAATTTACCTTATCATCTGACTGCATGCAGCGCCACCAACTGAGAACGCCGATAAATATCGCATAGCTACCGGGTTCGTTGTCCGGGACTGGTACCATCTCCACTACATTCAATCAACACTAGAAATGGCGTGATCAGACTGTAAGCAATTACAGCATAGGTATGTAATTATATGGGTTAGTTACATAATTAATTTAGTTGGAGAGCTAATTAAGTTTTGTTGGCTATACACTTTGGTTAGCGCATTACATCGCAGATCACCACTTCGGAGGGACGAACGCGTCGGCGACGCCACTATCGAATTTAATTAACTTTGTTTAACAAAAGTATTCATTAACTTTTTTGTGTGTTTGGCATTCTACCTGCACATGAGCGGAGTCAGCAGACTCTGCCTGTGGCCCATTCTTCTGGTTGTAGTCGTCGGCCGCTTTTTGTGATTACAGGGAAACATTGAGGTTAAAAGTGATCCACGTTACCACAGTTATGAACAGAACTCTAATAGCAGAATCATATGTCTCTTACTGTATCAGAATCTATCAATCTTACAAATCATAACCGGTTATAATATGTGCGTAAGAAATGTGCAAACTATGCTGAACGAGAAAACGAAATGGACTGTAAATTTACATACTCGTGGTGATTTCACAGAGTCAGGGAAGAAACAAAGGAAGAGATGAAGGGATAAACCGGGAAAGAAAAAGTAAACATAAAACGGGTGGGAGAAGGGGAGAAATAGAGAGAGAAAAAAAAGAATTTATGTAGAGCGAAAGAGAGGAAGGAAGAACGGAAGAAAACCAAGAATAAATTTAGAGGCAACAAATAAAAATACTGAAAGGAATAAATACGATACAACTAATGAACGGAAGGAAGGAAGGGATGGAGAAGAAACAAGGGATTATAGGGAGCACGTGAAAGAGAAAGAAGTGAAGAAATAAGAGGGAAAGTGAAAATACAGAAGAAAGATAAACGGGAAGATAAAGGCAAAGGTAAAGTTTTCCCGTTACAGGCCCGGTGTGGCCCAGAGGGTGGGTAGAGGTATAGCTCTACTCTTCCATAACCGCGGCACTAGAAGGCGGTGAGTGGTCAGCAGCACGCCCCGGCCGCACTTTACATCCGGGAAAGACCCGGTACCCATTGTATAGGAGGCTGGGTGGGCCCCAGGGCCGGTCTCGACGGGCCGAAAATCTCGTCCCCACCGGGATTCGATCCCGGACGGTCCAACCCGTAGTCAGTAGCTAAAATGAGAAGATAGTAACTTGGTTTAAAAGATATTGCTGTGACGATGGCGACAGCACTGGTTCCTTTAACAGGATACATTCTGCACGGTGAACCACTCAAGACGCCTTCCGCCCCAGAAATTAGTTCACTTCCAGCTGGTGAGCGCAGTGACCGTGCGTACATAAATTCTCTCTTAAACTTAATTACCACTCAGCTATAAATAAAGTTCCCGGGCAGCTAACATAAATATCACTTGGATTGCTTCACATTGATCATTTTTTGGATAGGGGTGCTTAATTTACAGTATTCACGTTCGGGAGCGGGGTGAGGTTATTAGAAGAAAGTTTTCTCGTTAATACAATATGCCGCAGTTACACGTCCCTAATTTTTGTTACATAAACCGGAGGGTAACCACAACACAACTGTAAAATAACACATGATTCACCCACATAAATCAAGTAACTGGAGTTCTACAGTTATCCCAAGGGTAGTTCAGTTGGAGATGTTTGTGAGGGAGGTACAGCAAACAGAATTGCAAGAGCAATTGTTCGGTTATTCCAAAATTTCCCAGGCACCGACCCTCTCCCATTCCGTTGTACTTCAAGGCCCTTTTGCCTCGAAATAAATCCTGCCGAAACACTAAATAACGCGCTAAAAATCCACAAAAATTGTCTTTAAGGTCCTCACTGCAGGGGTTGCCATCTTCTGGGGTGTGTCACCCCACCGTCTGGCACACAAGAACCAAAATACGTGGCCCCACCACCCCACAGTACAGCAGTCTTAATAATCACAACAATAACTGAACGCGATACGCCGCTATTTCATGCAGAATATTTCCGTCCTCCACCACCCATTAACATCAACTTCAGAGTATCAAAAATCGCAGCACAAAATTAAAACACTTAATGGGTTTAACACTTCCCCAAGCAAGTGAACATCGTCACCGTTCACAAGGTCATGTCAGATTCAAGTTTTCCGGTGTATAACGCCTTGTACAACACACTGGTACAATTTTACACTCTTCCTGGATTAACGTATTTGGTTCCTGTATTATTCACATTTTATATACAGGTGTGTTAAAATAAAAAAATAATAATAATTCCGCCGCAAAAAGGTTAAACTTTTGGAGCCGGAATTATTTTTTTAATTTTAACACACACTGTATATAAAATGTGAATAATACAGGAACTAAATATGTTAGAATTATGAAACAAACTGCATTTTGAAGAGAAAAAAACTGAAAGTATATACCATGTTTAAAATATTCAGTACCTATATTTGTTGAAGAAATATATAAAATGCAAATTTAGAGGTTAGCGGTGCTGTACGACCCCTATATGGGTCGTTTAGCGTCAAAGGGTCATGTCAGATTCAAGTCTTCCGGTGTATAACGCCTTGTACACTGGTAAAATTTTATACTCTTCCTGGATTACGTAAATTCTACTCTGATAATGCAGGCAGCAAGTCCCTCAGAAAAGCCGGTAACTATTTATCAATCGGTACGGCGTCATATTCCAGATGATTCTGAATTCATCAACCCCAAATATCACAAGGGCACACATGCTGAGTCAATGACGAAGAATACCACCTCCTATTCTCCACTGAATCCCTATCTCTGTGCGGCTGTGTCTTTCAATTCGGATTTGAAACTAATAAACCACGTAGACCCCAGTTGAAATGTGATGGCACACGGTGACACACGGCAGAGGAAGTGAAGGGGAAACTGGCAAATGGAGTGTGTAGCCAGTACTCTTTACACTACCTCGGAACATGGTGTATCCAGCATTACTACCGCTGATGCGCACACCTCGGCTGCCAGTAGTCGACTGAACTGACGTCCCCGCCGATTTAAATGGACTCGTCTGTTTCGCCGAAAGACGAAATCTGGTTTCTGCGCGTGTG
>Ga0131853_10009235_pt1 | contig 18026 bp, 9 predicted proteins | sample TergutLab28metaG_FD_92764 | JGI IMG/M metagenome (GOLD analysis project Ga0131853, IMG submission 92764) | Labiotermes labralis P1 segment gut microbial communities from Petit-Saut dam, French Guiana - Lab288 P1 (version 2) (version 2) | ecosystem: Host-associated > Arthropoda: Insects >... | reverse complement strand
TTACTGATGCCAGCACTCCATATATGTCTATTGTTGTGTGTCTTACTACAGCCAGCACTTCATATATGTATATTGTTTTGTGTCTTACTGCCGCCAGCACTTCATATATGTCTATTTTTGTGTGTCTAACAGCAGCCTGAACTTCATATATGTCTATTGTTGTGTGTCTTACTGCTGCCAGCACGTCATTAATGTCTATTGTTGTGTGTCTTACTGCTGCCAGCACTTCATATATGTCTATTGTTGTGTGTCTTACTACAGCCAGCACTCCATATATGTCTATTGTTGTGTGTCTTACTACAGCCAGCACTCCATATATGTCTATTTTTGTGTGTCTTACTACAGCCAGCACTCCATATATGTCTATTTTTGTGTGTCTTACTACCGCCAGCACTCCATATATGTCTATTTTTGTGTGTCTTACTACAGCCAGCACTTCATATATGTCTATTTTTGTGTGTCTTACTACCGCCAGCATTCCATATATGTCTACTTTTGTGTGTCTTACTACAGCCAGCACTTGTTATATGTCCATTGTTGTGTGTCTTACTACTGCCAGCACTTCATATATGTCTATTGTTGTGTGTCTTACTACAGCCAGCACTCCATATATGTGTATTGTTGTGTGTCTTACTGCTGCCAGCACTCCATATATGTCCATTGTTGTGTGTCTTCCTGCTGCCAGCACTCCATATATATCTATTGTTTTGTGTCTTACTGCTGCCAGCACTTCATATATGTCTATTGTTGTGTGTCTTACTACAACCAGCACTCCATATATGTCTATTGTTGTGTGTCTTACTGCTTCCAGCACTTCATGTATGTCCATTGTTGTGTGTCTTACTGCAGCCAGCACTTCATGTATGTCCATTGTTGTGTGTCTTACTACAGCCAGCACTCCATATATGTCTATTGCTGTGTGTCTTACTACAGCCAGCACTCCATATATGTCTATTGTTGTTTGTCTTACTACTGCCAGCACTCCATATATGTCTATTGCTGTGTGTCTTACTACAGCCAGCACTCCATATATGTCTATTGCTGTGTGTCTTACTGCTGCCAGAACGCCATAATCATGTTTATCTACCCGCCCAAAGACTGGGTCAATTTTGAAAGATACTTACAGAAGAATCTGCATAAACTAAGACAAAAAACCCTTTTTAATATTGTTCCAGTGTGTTTGGTATGTCTGTGTACTCTACCTTCCGACTGACACTAAGAACTAAATTTCTAATCGTTATATTTGTTCAAATGTTGCAAAATGCTGTAAATAACACCATTTTGCTTTTTTTTCATAATTACAGAAAATTGAATTCTTTTTAATGTTGATTCTACTGTAATGTAATCTCTACTTCACGAAAACAGCCATTTATGTGACTTTAATATGAACCTAACACCCAGTTGCCACCTCACATAAATGCCTGTAATCTGTGTTTACGCATGTGGCGCGTATGGGTGTGGAGAGGGGTGTGTATAGGGTCTTGGTGGGGAAACCGGAGGGAAAGAAACCACTGGGGAGACCTAGGCGTAGATGGGTGCATAATATTAGGATGGATCTCCAGGAAGTGGGATGTGGGTATTTGAACTGGATTGGGCTGGCCTAGGATAGAGACAGTTAGCGGACGCTTGTGAGTGCGGTAATGAACCTTCGGGTTCCGTGAAATGCGGGGAATTTCTTGACTAGCTGAAAACCTACTACCTTCTGAAGAAGGACATTGCTCCATGAAGTGAGTAAGTAAGTAAGTAAGTAAGTGGGTAAGTAAGTAAGCAAGCAACAGATTTGTCCCGTTTATATCTATGCGTTAGAGATATTAAATTTCCAAATCTAATATTCAATTTGTCATGAAATATTCGTCTAATCACCGGCACTCGCAAACAGAAGAGACACGTGTGGAATAAAGAAAGTCTTTTGCACTGTAGTTGAACTGAGAACCAGGTTTTCTGATCTAACGGCCTTCATCTTACCCTGACTGCAGTAACTCCATCTCTGTCACATTCGCGATTCCGGTATATAGTTTACGAAAGTAGCAACTCAAATAAACAAAGTCCGGGTGTAGAATTGTTGTAAGCCGTTTCGTTTTAAGGGTCTTAATGCAGCATAGATAGTGATATCGGGGGGGGGGGCGGGGGGGGGCTTGTTCTGGAGTTTCCTCGTCTTCGCTTCTGTCGCGGGAAGCACCAGAAAACGGATTAACTTTACGAACAATAAATATCAACATTTACTCATTAAATGCTGATTGATGTTTACAGCTATGTGCTGTGCAAACAACCCTGTCACCTGCGGAACTGGACAGCACACACTCTGAAGTGCGGAATGGATTTCGTCACAAGTAAAAACTTTATATTCCTGTTTGTGAAATGCGGGTCAGCATGCGTGAGTTCAAACTTCCTCCGCGGCATAAATGAGAACCTCTTCTGGGGTGTTACGCCGTAAAGACTTGTAGTTAGTGACCGACGTTTCGGGACATACCGGTCCCATCTTCGGGGTCCAAGCAGTAAAAGAACAAAAATGAGATTTATGTTTTGTAGACTGTGCATCCGTGTATAATCATTTACAAATTAAGCCAACTAAGTGCACACTAATTATTAGTCCATTTATTTCAACTTATCTACATGTTTCGGGCAACTATGTGCCCACCATCAGCAGAACTTACCGTATCTATGTGACAGTGGTATTTTTTATTCTGTATGGTTGGCTGTCTGGTCTGCTGGTTGGTTTCATTCCAACCAGCAGACAGAACAGCCACCCTTACAGAGTGAAAAATGCCACTGTCACATAGATACAGGAAGTTATATTGATGATGGGCATATACTTGCCCGAAACATGTAGATAAGTTGAAATAAATATACTAAGAAGTAGTGTGTACCTAGTTGGGTTAATTTGTAAAAGAACAAAATTGAGATCTAAAGTCAATACACTTGGGCTGGTGTATGTGTGTATTTTTTTATTTTGTTTTAAGCATGCTCCATTACATTGTGTAATACTACATGCTATGCTTGCTTTGATCTCTCTATTGTTCATTCTGTAGTAAAAGTTCGAAATCTATTGACTCTATAAACTCACAAAACACTTTCTTATGTTTGGATATAAGTTCTTGTTTAATTTCCATCCAGTTTCGTTGTTGACTTATTTGGTGTTTTAGGACCTCTCGCTGTGTGCTGGCCTTCTCGCAATGGAATAGGAGATGATCCATGGTTTGGTCATTGTGGCCGCACATATATCTTGCGTCGTCCCTTAGGTTGAACCGGTAGAGATATGCCCTTGTTTTCCCGTGTCCGGTCATCACGGCTGCTAGCTTTGCGGTTAGTGTTAATTTTGTCCCTAGTCTGTCCTGCACGGACGGAAAATATTGTTTTGTTGCAGCAGCCTTGTTGCTTGCTGTCCATTCTGCTTGCCATTTTTGTTTGGCCTCTTCTGCTGCTCTGTGCCATAGGTAATTTTTGGTATTCTGGTATATCCGTAATGTGTAGCGGTACTCTGCGCCGCTTCTTTGGCTACTTTGTCAGCTAACTCGTTGCCGTGCGCTCCTGTGTGGGCCTTCATCCACGAGAACCTTGTTTGCCGTCCGCTTCTCTCCAGACTATCAACCTTTTTTCTAATTTCTTCCACCAAGGAACCGTGGTTTTTGTAGTTTCGAAGCGAGTCCAGAGTAATCCGGCTGTCAGTGAATATTGTTGTCGAGAGTGGGTTAATGCTCTGCCTGTTCAGCACTTCTAGTTTTTCTAATGCTTTGAGTATGGCAAGTTGTTCTGCCTGATTGTTAGAGCATCTGTTATCTAGTTGAAATTGTAACTTGGCAATCATCTCCCTTCCTTTGAAAATCACTGCTCCAGACCCCACTCCTTGTCCTTGTTTGCTTCCGTCAGTGTACACTTGGATTGATGTTTCCTCGTTCCCTACCACTTCGTGAATTGTCCCAACTTCTGCCGGGTGCGGCCAGTTTTGAATTACCACGTCGCAGTCCCATTCTATGTCGCTATGTCCCGAGTTCTGTTTTATTTTGTAGTGTGCTGTTTCTTCTTCTAGTTTAATGAGTATGGGAATCATACCCGTCAACATGCAAAGCGCCTCGCTTGACGTGGTTTGAAACGCCTTTGCCATTCGGATGTACATGAGACGTTGTTCCCGTATGTACTTCTGTCTGTTGTGCTCGAAATTAATTTCTTCGATCCATACGGGGGCCCCATATGTTAGGAGGGTTGGGATTGCGCCTTTGTATATAGTTGCAATCACTTCATGTTTAATCCCACATGTTAATTTCGCCGCTTTTGATAAGCTGTGTATTAGTTTTGCGCTTTTCTCTCCTGTGTATGTTATGTGTTCATGAAACCTAAACTTATGGTCCCGAATTAATCCTAAGTATTTCATCTGAGTGTCTTGTTCAAGAGGTTTGTTATTTAGGTATACTGTGATGTTCTTGTTTTCTTTGTGTTTTTTTCTTGAGACCAACATTACTTTAGATTTGGTGTCATTGAATTTGATCTTGTTGTTCTTTGCCCATTCCTTAATTTTACTAAGTTCTACTTTCGTGTAATTTTCCACGGCTCTTACCGACTCGCTCCTCGTTGCCATTATTAAGTCGTCCGCATATGCCACCACTTTTGTTCGATCCATGTACTTTATTTTCAACAGAGAGATATTTTGTAAACTCCAGTAGCCTGGGGCGCTGCATGAGCCTTGTGGGCATCCTGTACTTAGCTCTTTCTCCATTCTTATGCTGTTCGTTGCCAAAATCGCTGTACGCTGTGTAAAGTAGCTCTTTGTAAGTTTGTAGAGATTTATGGGGCTTCCGCAGCCTCTCATTTCTTTCAGGATCGCGGGCCATCAGGCTGCATCAAAAGCGCCTTGGACATCCAGACATACCAGCGCTATAACTTCCACTTCGGCCAGGCTGTCTTGTACAAATTCTTTAACTACCATAGCCGCGTCGATAGTACTTTTTTGAGGTCTAAAGCCGAACTGATTTTCGTTCATGTGTCCCCATGAGTACACGTTGTGGTTGATTCTATTGATCAATAACTTTTCCAGCACCTTCCCACCTGTGTCCAGTAAACTTATGGGGCGGAATTTAGACGCTTCCTCAATTTCTGTCTTCCCTGGTTTAGTTATTGGAATTACCAGCGCTTTTTTCCACCTCTGCGGGAATGTTCCTTTACGGAGACATCCATTGTATATGGCTGTCATGTACCTGGGTAAGATTTCTACCACACTCTTAAAGACTTAACTTGGTACGCCGTCTTCCCCTGGTGCCTTATTTTTACCCATGCTCAGTACACGTTCTTAACTTCCTGTACGGTAAACTCCTTGTCGTCGTCCGTGTCGACGTCTTCTTGTGCTAGTGCGCGGATGTTTTTCTGAAATTGCGTGTCGTCCTCTTGGTTATCTTCTCGTGTGAGGATCTGTAGCATGTGTTGAATAATTTCTTGGAGATTTGTTGTTAGTTTACCATCTTTTTGTTTTAGTGTAGTTTGAGGTGCAGCTAGCTTATCTCTACCTGCCAATATCGTATATATTCCTCTCCATGGATTAGTTATCGAGGTCATAGTGCAACACTCTTTCCAAGATGTATATCTTTCTTTCCTGATCGCTGCAGCCTACTCTGCTTTTGTGGCCAGATATTGTTCTTTCCGGTGGTCACGTAGGTCGTTATTGCCTTCCGTCTGTTGAAACTTCCGTCGCTGGGCGCTTGCTTTTTCCTCAAGATTGTAAGGTTTTGTGTCCACCAGTGGACAGATTTATGCGATGTTGCCTTCTGTGATATGTTCCTTATTCTGAAGGAGGTCCTGCAGGCTGTTTCTAGGACCTCCTGAAGTTCTTCAATTACTGTTTTCATGCATGGTGCTGCTGCTACTCTCTCGCTAAGTTGTCCATCTAGTCTCTCTATTCCACCTCTTTCCTTGTTCATTCCGATTAGAAGTTGTTCCATGATTTGTATGAGGCTCCCTTGAAACTTGTCCTTCTGTTCCACTCTGTATATCTCCCCTCCTTTTTGTTTCCCGTCGGTTGAGTTATGGCGCTAGAATTACCGAGACCGTATTTTATACTGTTGCGATCTGAGCAGCTCTCTTGATAGTGTATTGCCCACCCACTTTTGAGGCCGATCGCCTGGTTATTTAGGATCGTCACGTCGATGTTGCTAGCGCCGCGACTGGTCCAGAACGTTGTGCGATAACTTTCTTCGTTGGCGATATGTAGCTGTCTGCTTATTAAAAATTCCTCCATTGCCTTTCCCCTTTTGTTGGTTAGGACGTCATGCCATTAGATGGATCTAGCATTGCTCTCTACTGTAAATACAATTCCTAAACCTTTTGCATGCATTATTATTGCTTTCATCCTTTTTAAATCGTAGTCTATCGGTCGTTGATGTCAAAGTACATGCTAGCGATTAATAGCGTGGCTTTGCCAACCTTTGTTTTCAGTTCCACGGTATCTTCGTCCGAGAGCTGGGTTACTGTTATTGTGTCTATATGTTTATTATTAATTACTATAGCTGCCCGTTTCCTTCTTGCCCCCGACGTGTAGACTGTAAGGGATTTTGGTAGGCCTGCTAATGTATTTCCTATTTTGTATGGTTCTTGTATACACAAGATGTCTATTACTTCCTCTTGTGTTATTTTCAGAAGATTGTCTGTAGCTAATCTAGAATACTGTAGGTTTATTTATAAGCATTTGAGTCGTGAGTTTATTTTGCCCGTTCTTTCCATTTGCTTAGCAGTATCATTAGCCGTCGTCCAGCCGTCCATTAGTCTTCCGTGTTCATTTTAATTTTCGCTATTGCTGCCTGCCAGTTAGGTCTCTTTTTTATCTAAGGATGAGTGGGCATCATTAAAGGTCTTGGTCGGATTGTATTTATTGTAGTTCGCACAGTTGGTACACTTGTGTGTAGTAGAGTCTCCTGTACACTCTTTTAAGGTATGTGGGTCTGCACACAGAGGAAACGTTACTTCCCCCCTACATTCCTGAGTCCTATGGTTAAACTTAGAGCAGTTGTAGCACCTAGTTGCTACTAGGTAGTTATCAGTCTTGCATATTTACCATCCTAATTTTATTTTCTTGTGCAGTAGATATTTTATTGTTTCCGCCCCCCACTTGTATTACTGCATTCTGTTACTTCTTCTTGGTAATGTAGATGAACTTGGACACATTGTTTCCTTTCTTTAGATTTAGGTCGGGATTTTGCTTTATAACTGTGTCCTCAATGTTGTTTGTTGAGATGTCTTCTGGTACGTTTATGATTATTAGCCGTGGTTTCCTTCTTGTGTGTACGCGAACCTCTAATTCTTCTCCACATTTTGCTCTGCTTTTTTGGCCCAGGGCTTTAATTTCTTCTTTGCTATTTTTTCTATTATTACCCCTCCATTGCATGATTTAAAAGTTTTAACCCCCACTTTGATTTCGACGGGGTTTGTGTTGGCTTTCAACATTTGTTTAATTGAGTCCAGCGGGTGTTCACCTCTCGATTTGATTCTCATCTTAAATGCGGTACCTTTCGTCTCCCGCACCGCTATCGCGTAACTTCTAATTGTCTTCTCAGTAGGTAGCGCCACGTGCCGCACTGGGTTCTGTGCTTCTGACGGTAGATGGCGTGCTGTGTTCCGTAATCGCTGCTTCTTCTAGTGTTGTTGCGCCTGCGGAAGATGGCGTTTGATGAATGTTGGCTTGCTTGTCCCTACACTGCTTCAGCTCTGTTTCCAGCTTGTGTACTTGCTTTGTTAAGTTGTTTATCTCACTTGTTTTCCTGTCACCGCTTAGTTTATTTTAACAAATAGTGCTCTTAGGGTACTTACGTTTTCTAGTATCTTCTGCTTCAGTGCTTTCCTCATGTTACTGCTTTGTTTCGTTGTACACACTACTGGATTGAGCGCCTGTTCGTCTTGGTCTTCCATTTCTTCGGCCATCTTGCACAATATGTATGTATGTATGTATGTATGTATGTATGTATGTATGTGTGTGTATGTATGTATGTGTGTGTGTGTGTATGTATGTATGTATGTATGTATGTATGTATGTATGTATGCGTGTATGTGTGTATGTATGTATGTATGTATGTATGTGTATGTATGTATGTGTGTGTGTGTGTGTATGTATGTATGTATGTATGTATGTATGTATGCATGTATGTGTGTATGTATGTATGTATGTATGTATGTATGTATGTATGTGTGTGTGTGTGTGTATGTATGTATGTATGTATGTATGTATGTATGCATGTATGTGTGTATGTATGTATGTATGTATGTATGTATGTATGTATGTATGTATGGTCTCGTCGGTCCTTCCGAACTTTCTATTCACAATCATCAAGCTATTGGACTCCGTTTAGTCGGAATTACCGACAGAGTCGTTAACCAAAGAATAAACAATTAGAGACGCCAGGCTGTTTGTAACTTGAGTTAATTCCGCACGCCAGCTAATGGTCGCGCCGCGCCAAATTTCACCCAAATGTACGATACATACCCGCTCTAAGTTATGAAAGTCTTCTGGGGGGTTTTTTTTTTCCTGCTTTTCCTATCAAGAAAAGCACAGGAGCTTTAGTAGTTGCTAGTAAGGAGAATGGGCTAGACGTAAATGCCGATAAAACTCTACCCTACAATACTTGGCCACATTATCTCATAAAGGGAAAGATTTTCGAAAAGAAATTAACGTAACACTTGTGTTTTTATGGGGACCGCGGTGGCACACCCTGTATATAAAAAGTGAATAATACAGGAACCAAATACGTTAGAATTATGAAACAAACTGCATTTTGAAGAGAAAAGAACGGTGAGTATATACCGTGTTTATAATATTCAGTACCTATATTTGTTGAATAAATGAATATAATGCAACTTTAGAGTTTAGCGGTGCGGTACTACAAATCGGAAGGTCGCTGGTTTGATTCCAGATGGTGTCATTGGAATTTTTTATTGACATAATCTTCCCATCGCACCATGTTTCTGGGGTCGACTCAGCCTCTAACAGAAATGAGTACCTGCAGTATTTCCTGGGGGTAAAAAACGGCCGGTGCTTAAGGCTGACAACCTTACCACCTTCCTATGCCATTCTCACGTAATCTGGGAACCTTAACTTCCCGGAACCCTCTTGGCACATCGGGCCTGTAATGGGACTGATAGAAACACTCATTTCTATTAGAGGATGAAACGACCCCAGGGCCATAGTGCGGCCGGAAGGATTATGTCAATAAAAAATCCCAATGACAAAATCTGGAATCGAACCGGCGACCTTCCGACTTGTAGCGCAGTGTCTGAACCAACTGCGACACCGCGTGCCCCCCCCGATTTAATAGTAGTAGCTGAGTGAAATGAAAGAACTACCACTTCAGTCGCCAGTACGCTATTTCTCTGTGCTTGTGTCTTTATGACTTCAGTGGCTATATGCAGACACGCACAAATCTAACTCCTTTTCATAGAAAAGGAACCAATCCGTGATCGAAACCCCCCCCCCCCACTTTGCCCAACATTGCGTAGACAAATTTCAGAGATAATTGTATTAGACAGTAAATATTGCTACCTCCGGTATATAGGGGGTTATATATCAGAGCTCTTCTTATGCTATTGCTTATACCAAACTACAAGCCTTCATTTTAAAACCACATATAGGCCATTCTGCTGGACCGTGATGCATTACGCGTGAGTCAGGAGCTTCTCTTGATGTCTAATCCACAACCATTCCAATCCAGTCCTCATGAACACAAATTAATGCAAAGTGAAACTTTTTTCCTGAACTTCCAACAACCCAAACTACAGCTGTCGTATATCCAGCTGTATTTTTGCGATCGGTAGGTGTCCAGTAATTTCCCAGTTCTGTTTCTTATTTTCTGTGAGTGTCTGCACAGAAAGTAGTTCTGTAGGATGCAATTCACACAAAGTAACATACATTAGGATGCTATTCACACAATGTAACATACTGTAGGATGCTATTCACACAAAGTAACATATTTTAAGATGCTCTTCACACAAAGTAACATACTTTAGGATGCAATTCACACAAAGTAACATAATTTAGGATGCAATTCACACAATGTAACATACTTTAGGATGCAATTCACACAAAGTAACATACTTTAGGATGCAATTCACACAAAGTACCATACTTTAGGATTTTATTCACACAAAGTAACACAATTTAGAATTAAATTCACACAAAGTAACATACTTTAGGATGCAATTCACACAGAGTAACTTACTTTAGGATACTATTCACACAAAGTAACATAAGGTATGGTACTATTCACACAAAGTAGCATATTTTAGGATGCAATTCACACAAAGTAACATATTTTAGGATGCAATTTATACACAGTAACAAACTTTAGGATGCAAATCACACAAAGTAACGTACTTTAGGATGCAAATCACACAAAGTAACGTACGTTATTGTTCAATTCCCACAAAGTAACACACTTCAGCTCGCAGTTATCCACCACCTCTCTATTCACTCCTAAATTTCATGTTTATTTGCACCACTCACTTTTCCCCTTTTTGCAGTAAGCTTTGAATAAACGCGGTCTCTTTATCGTGATCTTCTTCAGTTTGTGCGATTGTCTAAAACAGAGGAAGTGACAGAGATATATGATACGAAATTTGTTAATTCTACAGCTGCGCGTCCGGGAAAAATTCTTTGCAGAGAGGGAAAGATTGCTGTGGCCCAGTCTTCTGCTATGTTTTCCTTAATAATCCATTATGGACAGTAACAGGGTAAGAAGTAATGGATAAAATCCATGTCAACGTCATTCCACTGGCAGTACAGATGTCTTATCATATCATTTACACTAGCAACGGAAGAGGAGTACAGTACATTTAGGCACAGTCGTAAAATATTACATAAATACATAAATGGATTACTTCCAAATTAAACAGTAAGCTTACGATAAACTTTCCCAGCTCTGCCCCGTGATCACACACCCATGCATCCTGGTATAATTAATGGATCTTTTATGTGTGTTAAATGTCTCCATTTTCTTTCCTTTTCCAAATAGAATGTTTAAGATCCTCGAAACTGAAATTGCTTGCCAAGTTTTTTTTCCGCAAGACGCCCATCCCTCAAAGGGATGGGCGTCTTGCAATCCCATTACAGGCCTGAACAGGCGCAAGGGATTCCAGAAAGTTAAGTTCCCAGATTTCGTGACAACGGCACAGGATGGTGGTAGGTTGTCAGCCTTACGCACCGGCCGCCTTTACCCCCAGGAAATACTCCTGGTACTTATTTCTGTTAGAGGCTGGGGCGATCCCAGGGCCATAGTGCGATCGGAAGGATTATATCAATGAAAAATTCTAATGACACTAACACTAGCTGGGATCGAACCAGCGACCATGTGATTGTAGCATAGCACCTTAACCTCTGTGCTACTGCGGTACACCCCCCCCCCCCCGCCACGTGTAATAAGCAACTGCAAATACACATTTAAAACTGTGACGTCAGCAAAGTTAGAAGGGAACAGGTGAATAATATGAACTTCCGGTTCCCACTCGCGCCATATTGGTAGTGATCTGCGATATCTTGCACACACACACACACACACACAAGCCATCCGAACTGAACGCGCTCTATAAATATCCTCGCGTGGCCACGGTGTAAGTTTTGAGGAAGAACTAATATTATTTTAAGTTGGATCGAATTCTCTTTGCCATCTTGAGAATATTTCGTCTAGGTAGCGATGACGTCCTTAGGCAAACGAATATATTTTAATCATAGGCGTCCGTACGGGGTGTGGCGGTTTGGCTAGACACGACGCAATAGACACAAAGGAGAGCGGCGATTACGTTTATTCAATCACACGACACATTCTTCTAGGTTTAAAGTGTGGTTTGTTTGCATTTCAAGTTGATTTCGAGTGTCAATCTCAACAAGGCAGTCACAGTACGTATAATCTAGGAAGTGTGTTACCCTCGTTGTTTGTGTCAAACTTGGAAAATTGTATGTAGTCAAACACAACTGTGTCACATGACGTGTATTTAATGACTATATAATGGACAGCTACATGTTTCGGCCTGTACTGGTCATCTTCAGGTTGTCTTAGGGGAACTTAAGATCTTATTATAAGCATGCACGAGCATGTGGTGTAGAGATCTCTACATAGGGCCTTATTAGATTCCTGTTTTTGTTTTTGGTTTCGCTAATAAGGCCGTATGTAGACATCTCTACACCACGTGCGCGCGCATGCTTATAGTAAGATCTTAAGTTCACCTAAGACAAATTGAAGATGGTCAGTACAGGCCGAAACACGTAGTTGTCCATTATATAGTCATTAAACACACCTAATGTGACAGAGTTGTGTTTGACTATATACAGTTTTCCAAGTTTACGTATAACGTAATAGGCAGGAGCGTTCGCGTAACCACATATGCAATGGAAAATAAGTAACTAGTACAAATTCTGAGTTCGTGTCTGTAGCTTTAGTCATCTAGCACGCAACGTGTATGCGCTGTGTCACATTGTCATCTGTGGACTGTTCGGCTCTTCCGTATTTTTCCAAATGATCTCACTAACTGCACGATTTTCGAAAAGAAAAAATCTTGTAGAAAATAAAAATATGGGTTTTGATTTTCGCTACAGATTTTTTTTCTGAAGTGCTCCTGCACACCAGACGGTCATTTACAAAGAGTGACATAAACCAGGTGTCGCACTGATACAGTAATTATATGCTCCTGCACACCAGACGGTCATCTACACATAGTGACATAAACCAGGTGTCGCATTGATACAATCATTCTCCTTCTGATAGGCACATGGCTGGCCGAAACATGTAGAGAACATAAACAAACGTACAAGAAAAAAATCTTGCGTTGAGTTGGTTATTTACAAGGATCATACCAGTATGCACGGTAAACGAAACATAAAACAGTTTATATAATTGATTTGGGCCTGTAATCCAACAATCCTAAACTTAACCATTTCCTAACTTGTAGATAATTTTAGGATTGCAGGATTACAGGCTTTATATACATAACACTTAACTCAAAATAAAGATTTATATATACCGTATATTCTCGAATCTAATCCGCATCCTTTTTACAGTTTCAGAGGGCTAAAGAATAATATGCGGATTATAATCGCGTGCGGATTAGATTCGCAGTCGTGAGCTGGATTTTGGAAAAAATGATAGAGCCGCTGTACGTGCCGTAAGAACAGTACAATAATTTATTATTTTTTTATTATTTATAATATTATATAATATTTATTATTTATTATTTATCAGACTCGCCGTCATCACTCATAACTGAATCGTTATCCGTCACCCAGTCACTATCATCTTTATCTTCACCATCGTCCTCCCACAGAATGTCATCTTCGGATCAGCTGCAGTGCGTTTGTACCGCCGGCAGTTAAATGACCACTTGACACACGGCGCGTTAGTCGGATAACGGTTATAGCATTGGTAGCATCAAATATTATTCAATCAGTCTGCCTTGTAGGCAAGGGGCGGTTGAAGGAAAGTTGCGGATTGGAACCGCGAACTGACTGTTTTTTCGTTTAAGAAATCGGCAAAAACTAGTGCGGATTAGATTCGAGAATATATGATACTTTTAATTCTAAGAGGAATTCAGCGAGATATTATCATAAATGTACATATGTCGTCATGTAAAGTAATCGTTATTGTTGCAAAATTTGATTAAAACTTTAAAATTATTTTGAAAGATTTTCTAAAAATCGCTGAAATATCAAATTTCACAAAAATCCGTCCAATTGGAGCCGCGTCGTTCCATACGGACGGACAGACGGACGTGACGCAGTGTTGCGAATGCGCCCAAACGCAGTGGCGTACCCAGGAATTTTGTTCGGGGTGGGGGGTTTTAACAAATTCAGTTGAGGACAGAGGACAGAGAAAACGGGGATCTGGGTGCGGTAGCCCCCTAGTCAGGAGTTCTGGAGGCAACTGTAATTTGGTACAAGAAATCTCATTTCATATGGTAAAAGTTTCTTAATTTTTGGCACTTTAAGACTATTTATGATGACAACCAATTTATTTGTCATTGCTAATGTAAAAAAATTGTGAGCCGGCGGTAGTTTTAGAATTTTACTGCCTTTTTTCCAAACATCTTGAGGGTGTTAGCTCCTAAATTCAACAATTTTTAACAGTTTTCACAATCGGGTTGAGTTTGGCACGATTTTGGGGGGTCCTTCGGAATTTAGGAGGGGGGGGTTGAACCCCCCTCGTTACGCCACTGCCTAAACGAGCCTAAACTTCAGTCAGTTTTATTTCCCTCACTTCGTTTGGCGAATAGAAATAATATCCTTTAGGATTCAATTTTCGATGAACGTTCGGCCTTGAAATAACGAAACACCAGGTTCCCTGTGTCCAAACCCCAATGAAACGCGCTGCTCACGCTTGTACTTTGTGCAGTAAATATTGTTCTTCTGTCTAGTTCAGACGCCTTTCGTCCAGCTGGCCGGATGTTGGACTTGCCATGCAAAAGTTCCGTACAAAATTAGTAATTGGAACACCAACGCCACCAGCAACACGACAGTTGCGCTGCATCCGCCGATCTTCCTTCCCGCACAGCGATACCGCATCCAATACCCCCTTCTAAGTCGACTCATTATTCTTTCCGTTATCAAAGGTGTCTCTAATACAGAGAATGTCAACAATAGCCAATTCCGGTGGCCGCGCGGACTAAGGCGTAGGTCTGCGGCCTTTCGCTTGTTTGGATTGTGGGTTCAAATCCAGGCGGTAGCCCGGATGTTAATAAATATATTTTGGTCAGGTATAGGTCAGAAAATCGGACTCTAACAGCCACACAAAGACGAAGAACTGAAGCGGTAGAATTGACGTTACTGAGACCTCTGGCAGGCTACAGCCTCTATGACCACAAGACAAACGACTACATACGCCGCGAACTACGGATTACAGGCATACTAGACAAGATAGATGAATACAAACGGAACTGGTTTCAACACTTGCAAAGAATACCACAAACCGAATGCCTTTGAAATCATACTACTACAGAACACAGGGAAGGAGAACAATTGGAAGACCGAAGAAAAGTTGGAGAGAGCAGTTGTAACTTTGGAGATGGAACGGATCAAAGGGTCCAATCCTTGATGTTTATGATGATGATGATAGGTCACTGCGACGGGCTGATTCCTTCTCCAGATGTGTCTACCGAGAGACAGAGAGAGAGAGGTAGGGAGGGAGAGAAGAGACAGTTGGTTTGTGTGTGCCATTGAGTGTAAGCAGGTGCCAAAAGTAACCCTATATACTTACAATGAGTAGGTAGAAGAAACAGACTAAAAAAATCAAACATTTTTGTATGAAAGCATTAAAACATCGAAATCGGTAACCTGATTTTTATTAAATTTGATAATGCCGAACGTTACTTTAAAAAAATATTCTCTCAGTTTCTGCTGTATATTGGACCGTGCATCATTGTGATAACTGAAGAATAAAAAAACCAACTAGATGCCACTTATTATTTTATTGTACTTCTTATAGGCTCAACATGTTTCGGGCATTACAATGCCCATCATCAGGAGCTCGCGACTACGTTGTTGATTACCACATTGGTCGTTTCGTTCTTGGTTTGCTGTATGGTTGGAGGTTAGGTGAGGTTAGGCTGGAGTAGTGTCCGGGCTGCAGGCTATATCACGTCTTTAGCATGCAGCCCGGACACAACTCCAGCCTAACTGCACCTAACCTCCAACCATAGAGCAAACCAAGAACGAAACGACCAATGTGGTAATCAACATTATAGTCATGAGCTGCTGATGATGGGCATAGTAGTGCCCGAAACATGTTGAGCCTATAAGAAGTACAATAAAATAATAAGTGGCATCTAGTTGGTTTTTATTCTTCAGTTATCTTTCAGTTTCATTTTAGATCGTGCTGCAGTATACCAAATTTAGTAAGAACTCAAAGTTAAGATAGAACTTTATTCTAGAAATATTTTCCATAAATAAAGCAGTTGAAGTTACAGGGAACAAGCTGGGTTATCACTCGCGCCGCGCGTTCGCGTTCGCCCTGTTCTTTTTCTTAGACTTCCATTTAGAGCTAAAAACCATAGCAAAAACAGGCTATGGTTGTTATGGTGTGTTAGTGTCCAAATATTTTTTAATTATCACCCATCAGCCAGACTCATTATGAAGTTCCTGCTGATGAAAATACTTAGCCGAAGATAGAATGATTTAATGAAGAAGGCAAACAGTGCAGAGGACATTGATTTTAGGTTTATTGTACTGGAAAAGATAAAAAGCGCTAGAGTGAAAATATTCTCCGACATTTGACCTGTACCACGAATGATGTGGAGTTCAGTTTATTTTCCAAATACAGGATCAGTCTAAATGCCAAGTGCCCTTTCGGTTTAAGTAACAAACAAATGGTAAATGAGTCCAATTACAGGTCCGATGTGCCCAGAGGGTTGCAGGAAGTTAAGGTTCCAAGATTACGTGAAAACGGCACAGGATGGTGGTAAGGTTTTCAGCCTTACGCACCGGACGCTTTTTACCCCCAAGAAATACTCCTGGTACTCAATTCTGTTAGGGGCTGAAGGTGCCCAGAGGGTTCCAGGAAGTTAAGGTGCCCAGATAACATGACAACGGCACAGGATGGTGGTAAGGTTGTCAGCCTTAAGCACCGGCCGCTTTTTACCCCCAAGAAATACTCCTGGTACTCAATTCTGTTAGAGGCTGAAGGTGCCCAGAGGGTTCCAGGAAGTTAAGGTGCCCAGATTTCATGACAACGGCACAGGATGGTGGTAAGGTTGTCAGCCTTAAGCACCGACCGCTTTTTACCCCCAAGAAATACTCCTGGTACTCATTTCTGTTAGAGGCTGAAGGTGCCCAGAGGGTTCCAGGAAGTTAAGGTTCCCAGATTACGTGACAACGGCACAGGTTGGTGGTAAGGTTGTCAGCCTTACGCACCGACCGCTCTTTACCCTCAGGAAATACTCCTGGTATTCATTTCTGTTAGAGGCTGAGTCGACCCCAGGGCCATAGTGCGGCCGGAAGGATTATGCCAATGAAAAATTCCGATGACACCATCTGCAATCGAACCAGCGACCTTTCAATCTGTAGCGCAACACCTTAACCACTGTGCTACCGCTGTTCCCTCTAAATAAGAATATTCATATTAAATATCGTAACACATTAGAGGGTTTCCATCTAGAAATGCCAACACGTCGGAAATCGTTTCTAGCTAGTAATTTAGAAGTTGACCTTGACTGGGTTTATTCCTTTCGGAAAAGCGATAAGAAAAATTGATAGGAGCCGACAGTAGCTCATGCCGTTGCTTTTTAATATTATTTCGTTATGCGTAAGTAAAATTCATGTACAATTATGTTTTCATTTGAATAAAAACGTGTAAACTTCTTCTTCTTCTATCAGTTTGAGAGGTTATGGAATACAGTATGTTTCGAAAATCTTTGCCCCCTCCAGCCCCTCTTGGCCAGGGTTGCACATGTCAACCCAACTGCCGCTCAGAAGACATGATTTGTTTATCAGCTTCCCACGCTTAGATGGAACGGTGTAATCTGAACAGAAAAGAAATAACATTATCGCGTACTTCTTCCGAAGCGAATCAGCTATCGACGAAGCTGATCCTACACTGCCGACACACACACAAAATGCAACACAAGCATTTACCCTTTAAACGCCGATTTAATTCTCATCTGCCATCTGCTAGCATTATTCGGAGCTCACCATATTCTCCACATTAGCGGGTAAAGAGTTAAACACCAACACCAAGAGCTGCATCTGATAACGTATCATCCCTATATAGCGTTAGTCTCGAACGGCTGTCAAACATGACCCCCCCCCCCCCCCCCCAGTTGGAACGAGACTTACACTTCTTCCCCTGAAATTATTTACTTACTTCTTTACTTCCTTACTTACTTACTTATTCCTTACTTCCTTACTTACTTACTTATTCCTTACTTCCTTACTTACTTACTTCATTACTTACTTACTTCCTTACTTACTTCTTTACTTACTTACTTATTCCTTACTTCCTTACTTACTTTCTTATTCCTTACTTCCTTACTTACTTACTTATTACTTACTTACTTCCTTACTTAACTTATTACTTACTTAC